>JAEEGL013861411.1_pt1 | contig 18982 bp, 16 predicted proteins | sample 9134231 | NCBI WGS metagenome assembly JAEEGL01 (sample SAMN16246548, study PRJNA631951) | gut metagenome | biome: gut microbiome; feature: rumen; material: fiber-attached | host: Bos | place: Iran: Karaj | collected 2018-10 | reverse complement strand
CTGGAAGAGCACATCGCGCAGAAGAAGGCGATCTACGAGCGGTACAAAGAAGGCCTGAAAGACCTTCCTGTACAGATGAATCCCATCCCCGCGAGCTGTGACCCGAACTACTGGCTCTCCTGCCTGATCATCGATCCGGAAGCGATGTGCCAGCACGTCCGTTCTGAGAAAGCGGCGCTGTTTGTGAGTGAGCCGGGCAAGAGCTGTCCGACGGAGATCCTGGAAGCGCTGGCCGCGTTCAACGCGGAAGGCCGTCCCATCTGGAAACCCATGCACATGCAGCCCATCTACCGGAATAACGTGTTCGTGACAGAGCAGGGCGTCGCCCGCGGCAGATCGAACGCCTACATCGACCTGGGCAAAGCCGCAGACGCAGGCGCGGACATCTTCGCCAGAGGCCTGTGCCTGCCCAGCGATAACAAGATGACGGCAGATGACGTGGATCGGGTCGTAGAGATCGTAAAAAGGTGTTTTGAGTAGTGGAACTGGCGAAAGTGCCGCGGCGCAAGCGCGGGTTTTATGAAAAATACATAAAACGCTTTCTCGATATCGTATGCGCTTTGCTGGCCATCACTCTCTTTTGCTGGCTCTATCTGATCATCGCGATCCTTGTCCGCATCAAGCTGGGCAGCCCGGTTCTGTTTAAACAGCCCCGGCCCGGCATGATCGATCCCAAAACCGGACAGGAGCGCATCTTCGACATGTACAAGTTCCGCTCCATGTCCGACGGACGCGATGCCAACGGAAACCTGCTTCCTGACGAAGAACGTCTCGGCAGTTTCGGCAAAGCGCTCCGCGCGACGAGCCTGGACGAATTGCCCGAAGCATTTAATATCCTGAAAGGCGATATGAGCGTGATCGGCCCCCGGCCGCAGCTCGTCCGCGATATGGTTTTCATGACCCCGGACCAGCGGATGAGGCATACCGCGAAACCGGGATTGAGCGGACTGGCTCAGGTGATGGGCAGAAACGCCATTTCCTGGGAAGAAAAGTTCAAGTGGGACTTGGAATATATTAAAAGCATCGGTTTCTTAGCCGATCTTAAAATCGTTTGGCTAACCTTTAAAAAGGTGTTTATTCGGTCCAACATTGCTGAGAGCAACGAAGAGATAGACGTGACGTTGGATTATGGGGATGCGCTCCTGTCCGCTCAAAAAGTCACGCAGGCAGAGTACGATTCCCTGCAGGAATGCGCAAAACAGTTGCTTTCCGAACGTTTTTCATAACGCGAATATGACAGATTTAGTATCGATCATCATGCCTTCCTACAATACGGAAGCTTATATCGCGGACTCTATACGATCCGTTCTTGCACAGTCCTATCAGAACTGGGAACTGATCATCGTAGATGACTGTTCGAAGGATGATACGGATACTGTTGTCTCTGCCTTTCTTTCGGATCCTCGCATCCGTTTTTTCAAGAATGAAAAGAACAGCGGCGCTGCCGTCAGCAGAAACCGGGCGCTGCGGGAAGCGAAAGGCCGCTGGATCGCGTTTCTGGATTCCGACGACTTGTGGCAGCCGCAGAAGCTGGAAAAGCAGATCGCATTCATGGAAGAGAACGGATACCACTTCTCTTACACAAATTATTCCGAAATCGATGAGTCCGGCAGCGCGAACGGTCGAATCGTCACGGGACCCAAAAGGATCACAAGAACCGGTTTTTACAACTATTGCTGGGTCGGGTGCCTGACAGTCATGTATGATGCCCGGGTGATAGGGCTGATTCAGGTTGCAGACATAAAAAAGAATAATGATTACGCCATGTGGCTGAAGGTGAGCCAAAAGGCGGATTGCTATTTGCTGGATGAGGATCTGGCAAAGTATAGGCGTGGAAGATCCGGCTCAATAAGTACTCAAGGCGTTAAACAATTAATTGGATGGCATTACAAATTGTATCGATATGCTGAACAGCAAAGTGTTATTTCTGCATCCTTTAATACCTTACGTAACTTGTGCTTTGGGTTTTATAAGAAACACAGGTATTGTATAAAGGTGGGCACACATGAACGATATATCTAGAATGGCGAAAAAGGCGATTTTTAGGATGTCTCGAATTCTAACTTTCCGGAAAGGTGTTTATGGGAAAGTGGGTAAAGGCAATCGGTTTATGAAAAATGTTTTGATTAATGAAGGCTGTACGATAGGAAATTACAATTACTTTGGCGCTAATGTATCGGTATCCAGCACTGTAATCGGGAATTATTGTTCGATTGCCCCTAATGTAACGCTCGGCCCAGGAGATCATAATTATACGAATATATCAACATGTGTACGTGTTATGGAACATGCTGGAACATATGTTGATTTGGAGAGAGGAGAATGTATTATAGGCAGCGATGTATGGATTGGTGCAAACGTTGTTGTCTTGAGAGGTGTTCATGTAGGGGATGGAGCCGTTCTGGCTGCGGGCGCAGTAGTTAATAAAGACGTCCCCCCATATGCCATTGTGGGCGGGGTTCCAGCGCGTATTATTAATTATAGGTTTTCGGAAGATATCATCCATACAATTCAAGAATCCAAATGGTTTCTTGATCATAACATTAATAATGCAGGGCTGGTAGTGCAACAGTTACAAAAGGATATTTTGGATAAAAAGTAATATGCGGCTTGTAATTGATTATAAAAAAACAAGAATCAAGCATTATTCCGCATTGTTATCAAAGTATGCCTTGCAGGTTGTTTTGATGAGGCTTCTGCTTGATTTATGTTTTTACAAATATGTAATCAATGCATTTAATTCATCAAATTATAAGTATTTCTTTACCGGTGAAAGTAGCATTGCATTATATATCATATCATGGGCAATACTAGTACCTTCTGTTGTTTTGACAGAACCCTGGTTCAAATCCGAAAGCCCTTCCAAAACAGTGTTACAAATTATTTATATGATCCAATTCGTCCCATTTACGGTGATGTTTGGCTATTCATGTTTTCCTGTTGGTTTTTCATTTTTCACAGTACTTTATTGGATTATGCTATTTTTGCTGGCATCTCTATTTCTTCGAAAAGATAGATACTGTGATGAGCATTTATTTGAGCACGAAGAAAGAACCTTTTCTTTTGAACTTGTAGTTACAATCATAAGCGGATTAACAGTACTCTATTTTGGATATATAAGTGGCTTTAGAGTCGATTTGAACATTTTTAATGCATATGATTTGCGAGCTGACGCTAGAACATTTTCTAGCATAAAGGGCTCTACTTATCTACTAGGTCTGTCTCGGATTCTTATACCTACGGGGTTAGTATATAGCATTCGAAAAAAGAAGTTATGGATGGTTGTAGCTTTCTTGTTTTTCTTTATTCTTGATTATTCGTTTGATGGAAGTAAAACACTATATTTTATATGCATCGTGGCTGTGCTTGTTGCATTGTTTTACAACAAAAAATTCAATAAGTATATGCCATGTCTGCTAAACGCTTTTCTTGCTTTGGGGTATATAGAATCTTTGTTTAATCCACTTCCAAACATTTATCGACTAGTAATTAGGCGATTGTTTTTCGTCCCAAATGTTATCAACAATGCCTATTATGACTATATGTTAACTCATAATGCGAATATGTTTTCGAATCTATTGCGTTTTATTGGTATCAATAATTCGTATGACATTGCATATGTTATTGGTCCAGAGTACTTTCATTCTGAAAATATGAGTGCAAATACTGGTACCACTGGAGATGCGCTTTGGCAATTTAAGTTTATCGGTTGGCTGGTTTTGCCAGTATTGATCATCTTGTTGGTCAAACTTTTGGATTTCTGCACAAAAGAAGTTCCTTTTGAAATAGTTTTTATACCGTGTTTAGTGTTTGCATATTATCTAAACAACTCCAGTTTTACTGCTGCTTGTTTCTCACATGGGTTGGTTTTTTTCTGTATCATAATACGGTTATATACTGGTAAGCGGTTTTCCAAAAATCAACGTTTAAACTCAATTTCTGAAGAAATATATAATTGATGACTCTTTCAAAAAAAACCTTTGTAGGTGATATGTTCATAAATATGCTCGCGACGGCGATTCCGGTGGCAGTGTTGAATATCATTGTCTACCCTTTGCTTGTTGCGCATATGATCACAGATGATTATGGAACGCTTACCACCTGCGTTGGATTGATTAACCTGGTTAATGGTATATGGGGGAGTAGTGTCTCTTATACAAGATTGTTAGATAAATCTGAAGGACTGATAAAAAGGAACTATTCCATTCTGCTATCTATAAGCACAGTGCTAGCCATAGTGATGAACATTCTTTTGTTATGGATGACGGGCTGTATTATAGCAAATGTAAATATTGTATTAGTATCGATTTGCGTTGGATTAATCATATTTAATAATTACATGATTGTAGAATACCGATTAATTCTATCCTACAAAAAGATTCTTATATCAAATATATGTAGCAGCATCGGATATGTGGTTGGATTCGGAATTATGGTCTTAACGAACTACCGCAGATGGGAATGGGTCTTTATCTTCGGATATGGGGTGGCTGTTATATTCAATATGTGTACAACGCATATTTGGAAGGGAAAGTTTGAATACGATGAGCATTTACACCCCTTGGCGGTAAGTACTTTTATTTTAGTGATTACTTCTTCCATATCGGGTTTTTCGACATATCTTGACAAACTATTAATCTATCCACTCTTAGGCGCGACGGCTATGGCATATTATCAAACAGCATCTATAATTGCCAAAATCATACCTATGTTTGCTGCTGCAATAAGCAATGTTCTATTGAGTTATTTGATAAAAATAAAAAAAATTTCTTACAAATCGTTTTTTGCATACAATAGTATACTAATTGCCATTTCCGTTGTCGGTCTTGTTTTATGCAATATAGCTGTGCCTGAGATTATTAGATTCTTATATCCGTCATATTATGCTAATTGTCTTGACCTTATTCCATTCGCAAATATCATAGCTATTTTGCAAATGTTTTATTCGTTTGTTTTCCCTATTACGCTTCGTTATGCAGCGCGAAGAAAGCAATATCATATTCAACTGGGACGTTTAATTCCTTATTTAATTCTTTCATTGGTTTTGGTTAAGTATAGAGGTTTAATTGGCTTCTGCTATGCAACAATTATTTCTCAAGTCATTCAAATAATAATTGTGCTTTGCATTTCATTGAACGCAATAACAGGGAGTGATAACGATGAAAATTGTTGATATGTTGAAGAAACGATATATAAAAGGCGTAATGTCTAAAGATCCGAGGTTTTCTTTCTCCAGAGAGGAGCAAGAACATATTTTGTCAAAGTATAATGATCCCGCTGACCTGATAGAAAGGAGTTATTTTCAGTACAAGGTGCAGAGTGAAATGCTGGGATGGAAACGTCATTTGTATAATATAGTCGCCATCTTTTTAACGATTTACAAATTGGTGTCTGTAAATAAACAAAATGATGATAATAAAAAGGGAAATAACGATTTAGTTTGTTATCTTGCTGGGATAAAAGAATCTATGGTACCTGAACAACTCCTGCGAGAATTTCATTCCGTTTATTACTATTACGCAGACGGTAGGGAATGTCTAGACAGTCAAACGCGGAGGTGGTTTCGTGAAAATATTGTTAAAAGATATCCATTCGAGTTTTTCTTTCAACTAAAGGTGTTGATGAGGTTGTGTATTTATGATTATATACGCAATGAATTTAATCCTCACGCGATAGCAAATCATTGCGAGTACTCTTGTACTTCATCTGCATTGACAAAGTATTGCAATGATTTTGATATAATGCATATCAATTTTATGCATGGCGAGAAGATTTGGTATATTAGAGATAGTTTTTTTCAATTTGATAGATGTTATGTGTGGAATGAGCACTATATACGATTGTTTATAGAGTTAAAGGCTGCAAAAGACCAATTTGTTGTAGAAATACCACCAGAATTTTTAGTTGCGAAAAAAGCGGATTTTCAATTTGAGCATTTTAGCGCAACCAGTGATTATTGCTACTATCTTGCAAATGAATCACATGCTCAAATAGATATTATTCTCGATGCATTAAAAAGACTGCAAGATAAAGGTGCGACTTGCAGATTAAGATTACATCCAAGATGGGGTGATCACGAATATGTTAAATCACAAGCCCGGGAAAAAGAGATACAGCTTGAAAGAACCGACATCAGCATAAATGAGTCTATCTTATCAACGAGAAATGCCATTTCGCTTTTTTCTACTGTACTATTGCAGTGCTATATATTAAATATCCCTATAGTTGTGGATGATATCTCTAGCAAACAACGTTTTAATGCGTTAAAAGAACTGGAGTATGTGGCTCTATCTCTTCCGCATCGGGTGTTATCAGAGTTATGCGAATAGATAATCCTAAAGGATTGATTAAGGAGGTTCAATAATGTATAAAAAGCCATTCATTATTGCAGAAGCCGGTTGCAATCATATGGGGCAGATGAGTATTGCAAAAGATCTCATCACTATTGCTGCTACGTTTTGCAAGGCAGATGCCATTAAATTTCAAAAAAGATGTCCAAAAGAATTATTAACACCGGAACAATATAATGCGCCGCATCCTAATCCCGCGAATTCTTATGGAAAAACATATGGAGAGCATCGTGAGTTTTTGGAATTTGATGTTGAACAACATGCGCAGTTAAAGAAATGGTGTGAAGAAGCTGGCATTATTTACTCTACTTCCGTCTGGGATTTAACCAGTGCAAGAGAAATTGCTTCACTTCATCCACAGTTTATTAAAATACCATCGGCATGTAATACTCACTTTGAAATGCTGGAATGGTTATGTGACAATTATGAGGGTGACATCCAATTGTCTTTTGGCATGACTACAAAAGATGAGGAAGAACAGATTGTCCAATTGTTTGAAAAGAATAAACGTGCAAAAGATTTGATTCTATATAATTGCACTTCTGGTTATCCGGTGCCTTATAAAGACATTTGTCTTTTGGAACTTACTCGGATGAAAAAACAATACGAAGGACGTGTAAAAGCAATTGGTTTCTCTGGTCATCACCTGGGAATCGCCGTTGATGTGGCGGCATATACGCTTGGCGCTGAATACATTGAAAGACATTATACTTTGAACCGTATGTGGAAAGGCACAGATCATGCTGCTTCTTTAGAACCAGATGGAATTCGAGATCTGGTCAGAGAACTGTCTGCTGTCCATGAGGCTCTAACCTATAAATCGGAGGACATTCTTCCTATTGAACAGGTACAAAGAGATAAACTCAAGTACCGGAAGCATTGAACTGCTTTTTGGTAATAATCTGTACTTGTTTCTTTTCCCATCGCTGCACTTGTGTGATGGAGGTTTATTGTGGTAAATGAGTTTATAGATTTCATAGTTAAAGAAGATGAGTGCATACTTAATGCATTGTTAAAAATAGATGGAAATAAGCAGGGGTTTGTCATTGTTTTGGATGATAAGTCTCGAGTAGTTGGTGTGCTTACTGATGGCGATGTAAGAAGAGCTATTATTAAAGGGGAGAGCGTTAATTCCCCGATCTCGGATGTGTTTACACGCCATGCAGTAGTGGTTTCTGTCCATGATGGAATTGATACAGTAACCGAATTGTTTAAACGCCCGAATATAAAGTTTGTCCCCATAATCGATGATGATGGAGGGTTAGTAAATATTATTACAAAAGGCCAGATGCATTCGTTATTATTGCAAGATATACATGCAGATTTAAAGTATGATTTTTTATCATTGGATACTAGCATTATTGATCATGAGATATTCCAGCGGCCATGGGGGTATTATAAAACAACCGTACTAAATGATTATTTCCAAGCTAAATTAATCAGCCTGAAACCTGGTGGACAATTAAGTCTTCAATCTCATAGCCATAGAGAAGAGTATTGGATTGTTGTTCATGGTGAAGGCATTGCGCAACTGGATGGTTCCTTTATTCCAGTCAGTTGTGGAAGTACTGTTTTTATCCCATTGGGATGCAAGCATAGGTTAACAAACACGGGTACAAAAGAGTCCTTGATCATCTCTGAAGTTCAGATTGGTGACTACTTTGGTGAAGATGACATTATTCGGTATGAGGATGCATACGGGAGATTGTAAATGGATAATCAAATAAATGTTGCTTTAATTCCAGTTCGCGGAGGAAGCAAATCAATTCCGTTGAAGAATATAAAGCTAATATGTGGTAAACCACTGGTTTATTGGGTAGCTAAAGCTGCTTGTAAATGTAAACACATAGACAAAGTATATGTTGCGACAGATAGTGAAATAATAAAAGAGACGGTAGAAAGGTTTAAGTATGAAAGTGATGCTGAACTATTTCAAAAACTCTCTGTTATTGGCAGGTCTGCTGAGTCTGCGTCTGATACGGCATCAACAGAATATGTGATGCTTGAGTTCGCGCGAGAGCATTCTTTCGATAATATTGTATTAATTCAGGCCACGTCCCCTTTATTACAATCCGTGGATCTTGACCGTGGCTTTGAGTTATTTGCAACCGATGGAACAGATAGCGTCATTTCCGCTGTTCGTCAAAAACGTTTTTATTGGCATACTAATTCGAAAGGATATGTGGAGCCAACAAATTATGATGTGTTTAACCGACCAAGACGCCAGGATTTCGAAGGAACGCTTGTGGAAAACGGGGCTTTTTATATCACTTCTAAAGAGCAGCTGTTAAATAGTAATAATCGCGTTTCTGGCAGCATCAAGGCTGTTGAGATGGATGAGGATTCGTTCTTTGAGATAGACGAACCGAGTGATTGGATAATCATTGAATCTTTAATGAAGCGGCGTGAGAACGCGGACTCAGTACATGTACCAGATATTAAAGTGTTTCTAACGGATTGTGATGGTTGCTTAACTGATGGTGGAATGTACTATTCGGAAAATGGAGATGAATTAAAAAAGTTTAACACCAAAGATGGTATGGGATTCGCTCAATTAAAAAAACTCGGTATTATTACGGGTATAATTACTGGTGAAAGCGTTACATTAAACCGTCGTCGTGCAGAGAAACTGCAACTTGAGATTTTAAAGACAGGATGTAAGAATAAATTGGAAGCTGTAATGCAAATATGCGAAGACTATGAAGTATCGTTGAATAACATATGCTATATTGGCGATGATATCAATGATATTGCGGTATTGTCGGCCGTAGGGCATGGTTGTTGCCCTTCAGACGCAGTACCGGAAGTCAAGGCTGTTGTCGATTTTGTGACAAAGGCAAAAGGCGGCGAGGGAGTCATACGGGAAGTAGCAGACCAAATCGTAAAGAATAGAATTATCACACAATTATAATGTGATCCACTTGATCCGTTTTTAGCAGCTTGTTCGGTGCGATCTGAACGGAAAGGCATGATAGTGTAGTTATTTTTAACTAGATTAATCATGAGACGACGAATGAAAATTGTAAAGATTAAAGGCGGCCTTGGTAATCAATTATTCCAATATGCATATGCCATTCTATTAAGTGAACTCACGAAAGAAGAGGTCAAAATAGATATGTCATCATATAAGGATATGATTACTGACCCTATTAGGCAACCTCGTCTTTTGAGGATGAATATAAATCTGCCTATTGCTAACCAAAAAGACATCGATCAATTGTGCTTATTTAAACATGAGGGCAATATTTTGTCTTTTAAATATAGGGTGAATACTTGGTTGGAGTCAGTTTTTAATAAGAAATACTTTTTGGAAAAAACACGGGCATTTATTGATCCGAATAAAATAAAAGCTTATCAGTATTTTGATGGCTATTGGCAATCATGGAGATATATAGATGCTGTTTGGCCACATCTTAAAACAGACTTAGTTCCTAATTATCGTCTCCATGATTCCACATTAAAAATGATAGATGAGGTATCAAAAGCAGAATCCGTATTTGTTGGCATCAGAAGAGGCGATTATTTGCAAGAGAAGAATCATTATGGAGTTTTTGACAATTCTTATTATTCAAAAGCAATGAATTATATATCGCAACATCTAAAGAGCCCCGTTTTTTATGTTTTTTCCAATGATATTCCTTGGGTCAAAAACAATATCGATTTTAGCGATAAGAATGTTGTTTTTAGAGAGCCTGAGGCTATTATTGACGATTTTGAGGATTTGCTGATTATGTCCAATTGTAAGCACTCAATTATCATCAATAGCACATATCATTGGTGGGGGGCAAGGTTGAATGATAATTCAAACAAGATTGTCATTGCTCCACAGAAATGGTTTTATGATAATAAACCGATAGATATTGTGCCATCCCATTGGATTAGAATTGAAAACTAAAAACGATTACCGTAGATTAGATTTACGCATTAATCCAAATCAATAACCAACCGGTTATTAAAGGGAGGGTTCACCAGGGAAGGTATGGTGGCAAGTATTATGGATCAGGAATTCTTTTATTCTCAAAGTTATAACGACTCATTGAGTGACTATTTCTATTCGTGCAACAATCTAAAACCGGATAGATGGGATTGGATTGTTCTCACTGCAGCAAATGAAAAACAAGCTGCGGCATATAGAATTCAACTTAATGAAAGACTCAATCAAAACCGTTTGCCGAAGGGGACGCGATTTCAAGTTGTTGTAGATTATGAGGAAAAGCGAATCGGTTCTGGTGGTGCCACTTTAAATGTTTTAAGAGTGTTAGCGGAAGCGGATGGAATCGATAATGTTTTGAAAGAAAAAATCCTTATCATCCATTCTGGGGGAGACAGTAAACGTATTCCGCAATATTCGGTATGTGGCAAACTTTTTGCACCTGTTCCCAAGATGCTGCCGAATGGAAAAGTATCTACTTTATTTGATGATCTGATAATTGTTGCCACAGACATTCCAAATCGTTGCGGTGCGGGGATTATGGTTTTCCCCAGTGACACTAAATTGCTATTCAACTCCTTGCAGCTTGATCTTATCTCGTGTGATGCTGCTGGACTTTCAATGAAAGCTCCTGTTATCGTTGGGCAAGATCACGGAGTTTTTGTGCAAGGTGACAATATCAGTGACCATCGGAATTACGATGTGGCGTGGTTTTTACACAAACAGCCCGCCCATGTACTGGAACGATACAATGCAATCGATAGCGCCAATCAAGTAGATGTTGATACAGGCTGCATATGGTTTAGTTCACGTTTGGTAAAGGCGTTATTTGAGTTGATTTCAACCGATGGATTATTTGATCAGAATAAGTTTAATATATATGTAAATCCCAAAGTATGCTTAAACTTCTACGCGGATTTTGTTTATCCACTCGCAACAAATAGCACTCTTGATGGTTTTTATAAAGAGCCTCCTGAGAACGGATTTTCAAATGAATTGTTTGAATGTCGAAAGGTTTTATTCAATAGCCTGCATCCATTTAGATTGTCTCTAGTAAAGCTTGTCCCTGCTCGTTATATCCACTTTGGTATGACGCATGAGATGAACGATTTATTTGTGAAAGATATTGATGATTATGCTTACCTTGGTTGGAACAGGCTACTATTAACAAATGCTACATCCGGAACCGTTATTAACAGTTTTGTGACAGAAACAGTTGTCCCAAACACGGTATACATTGAAGATTCAATAATTGAGGATTGTGTTTTAAACGATAATACGGTTATATCTAATGTTCATGTAAAAGGTTTGGAGATACCTGGCAATATTGTCCTGCATGGGTTAAAACTAAATAATGGAAAATATACTTGTAGGATCTATGGGTTGTATGACAATCCCAAAGCATCTTCAGATGCGCCGTTTTTAAGGGGATCCATTTCCAAATTGATTGCCAATACAGGAATAAGGCCTCAGGATATTTGGACAAAATCAACACCGTCTATATGGAATGCAAAAATCTACCCGGAGTGCAGTTCGATGCAAGATGCAGTTATTGCCGCATTGGATGTTTATAATATTGTAAGTGGTGTTGCAGATAATAATTGCATTAGTACATGGAAAAAAGCTTATCGTTATAGTTTGTGTTCCAGCTATAATGATGCAGATGCAACGGAAGTTTTGAAATGGCAAGAATACATTTTTAATAAAGTTAAAGTCAACAACTTCATTGATAGTTTGTCGTCTGGAAAGGATATGACTTCTGCTATTGATACCCTTGGTGTTGATTCAGAGAATGTCAGAGAAGTCATTTGCCAGTTATGTTCAATGGCTGAAGTTGCGCCATTCCCTCAAAACATGAGGCTATTTCTGGCTTGTGCAGATTTGTGCAAAAGATACAAAGTTGATGAAACTAAATTTAACTACGCCTTTTTTGAAGATTCTGCGTATAGTTCTGTACGAAATATTATTACGGAAGAAACTTTTAAACGATTCAGGATTGCTTTTTCTAAACTACACCTTCAAAAAACAAAAGTTGTAGTCGAATTGCCAGTTCGTGTTAACTTTTGTGGTAGTCCATCAGATGCTGCACCGTATTGTCTTGAACATGGTGGCACAATGATAGACGGGGCATTGACTTTGAAAGGAAAGTTTCCAATTAGAGTAACTGTTAACAAAATAAATGAACGCGAGATTCGATTTGTTAGCCTTGACCAAGGATGTGCGAAACGTTTTGATAATATTGAAATAGTAAGAAATTGTGCTGATCCATTTGATCCCTTTGCGCTTCACAAGGCTGTATTAGTGGCCACTTGTATTATCCCTTTCGATGTTTCAGATTTGGATATGAATGCATTTTGTGATCAAATTGGCGGCGGCATTGAAGTTATCACTGAGGTTGATGTTCCTAAAGGATCGGGTTTGGGCACAAGCAGCATTATTGCTGCTGCCGCTGTTAAAGCTATTAATGAAATGTTTGGTATAGTTGCAACAGATGAAATGGTATATGCTCAAGTGTTTCTTGTTGAACAATTGATGAACACTGGGGGAGGGTGGCAAGATCAAGTTGGAGGATTGAATCCGGGTATTAAGTACTTTTCAACAAAGGCGGGGACATATCAAAAAATAGAAGTAGATGTGTTAAATATCCCTAAAGAAACTATGCAGGAGCTTAATGACAGGTTTGCGCTTATATTCTCTGGGCAAAGAAGACTGGCCAGAAATGTTCTCAGAGAGGAAATGAATCAAACGATTAGAAATCATCCTGACTCACTTGAAGCTATAGATAAGATCCAAGAGTATTGTGCCATTATGAGGTATTACTTGTTAAAGGGGGATGTGACATCATTCGCAAAGTGCATAACCGCACAGTTTAATTTAGTGAAACAACTTGATAAAGGCGCTTCCAATACATGTATTGAATATATATTCGATGTATGTGATGATTTAATCGATGGCAAATCAATCTGTGGTGCGGGTGGCGGCGGTTTCTTACAAGTGATTCTTAAACGAGGCATAACTAAAGAAATGTTGGAAAAGAGAATTCAAAACCATTTCATGGATTGTGGGGTTGAGGTTTGGGATAGTCATTTAATCTAACAGGAGTGCTTGGCCATGAAACGAAGTGTTGCACTGGGCCGTGAGGTCTTTGAAAAAGAAATAGAAGCATTATATTCAGTAAAGACTCAACTTGATGATACATTTGATGATATGCTTGCTGAAATGTTGTGCTGTGAGGGGAAAATAATAATTACCGGAATGGGAAAAAGCGGACACGTTGCCAGAAAAATCGCGGCTACAATGTCATCTTTGGGACTTTGTGCCATTTTTCTACATCCTGGTGAGTGTATGCATGGAGATCTGGGGGCGATTCAGAAAAAAGATGTTGTTGTTCTTATTTCTCATTCAGGAGAAAGTGAGGAGATTGTAAGAATTATTCCGAGTATAAATATTATCGGTGCGACCATTCTAGGGATAACCAGTAATAAAGACTCCACATTAGCCAGGTCATGCAAAATATGTCAGGTTATAGATAATATACCCGAAGCATGTCATTTAGGGCTGGCGCCAACTTCAAGCACGACATCTGTCATGGTATATGGAGACGCCCTGGCCGTTGCCGCTTCACAATTAAAGGGGTTTGAAAAAGACGATTTCGCAGTTTTCCACCCAGCAGGTTCTTTAGGAAAGCGTTTAATAACAAGAGCGATTGATTTAATGCGTCCATTTAAAGAAGAGACGTTTATTCATGAGGAATCCACTATTTTAGAAGCTATTGAGGCAATGATCAATACGGATACTGATATGGTAGCGGTTGTGAATAACGAGAAACAACTCATAGGAATTGTCACTAATGGTGATCTAAAACGAAACATGGTGGACAAAGATATTAAAACATATACAGTAGACAAGTTTGTCCACTATTATCCTGCATTTGTCGACGTTTCCGCCAAGGCTATTGAGGCTCTTGAGATAATGCAAGAAAAACATTTTCATGCACTACCAGTGGTGAAAGATGACATCCCGGTTGGTGTAATAGAGAAAAGGGAAATTATAAAGTATGGCATTTACCTCTAAAACTGCCGAAAACAAAGATATAAAGATGAATAGTTTTAAATTGCTTGCACTGGATCTGGATGGAACGTTAACAAATAAAGAGAAAAAGATTTCCCTTAAAAATAGACGTTACATACGAAAAGCGCAAGAGGCGAATGTGAGTATCGTTCTTGCTTCTGGACGGCCAATTATTGGAATTAAAAGCATAGCAGATACATTAGATTTGTGGAGCCTGGGTGGCTATATCCTTGCCTATAACGGTGGACATATTGTTGACTGCAAAACCGGGGAATCTCTTATTAAAAAAACCGTTTCAATGGAGTATGTACATTACATCTGCGATGTAATTCACCGTTATCATGTTTATCCACTTTCGTATAATGAGATTGGTGTTATTTGTGAAAATGATACCAGTCAATATGTTCTGAAAGAAGGATTTAATAATGGTATTCCAATCATTAAAGTGGACAATTTGGAAGCCCAAATCACAAAGCCTGTTGTAAAGTTTATGGTTGTTGGGGATCCGAATGAGTTACAACGAGCATATACATATTTAAAAAATCTGTTTGATGGGAAATTGAATGTGTTTTTTTCCGAGCCGTATTTCATGGAAATAACACCTTTGGGAATAGAAAAGGCAAGTGCATTAGCAGCGTTAGCAGAAAGGTTAGGAATAAAACAAGACGAAATTATTGCTTGTGGGGATGGATTAAATGATATTCCAATGCTAGAATATGCAGGTCTTTCTATAGCTATGGGCAATGCTTATGATGAAACAAAAGCCGTGGCAGATTATGTAGTGTCATCTAATGAAAATGATGGGGTCGCTGATGCAATAAAACGGTTTATCTTGGGGGATTAATATGCTTAAAAATATAAGCAAGCTTTTGACAGGAGATCTGTTGAAATGCTTATGTGATATGGGGCATGGAGATAGTGTTGCTATTGTTGATGCTAATTACCCGGCTTATACAATCGGTAAAAAAGTGCTATCTTTTCCTGGTGTAAGTGCAACGGATTTGCTTAATGCGATAGTATCATTATTTCCGTTGGATCACATTGAGGCAGAACCTGTTCTATTGATGGACATGACGCAACAAGATTGTTTAACAATGGATGAACCAGTTATTTGGCGCGATTTTACTGATATTATTCAAAATGAATATGGTTGTGAAAAGAAAATCGGCAAATTGAGTAGAACAGAGTTTTACAAAAAAAGCGAAAATAGTTACTGCATTATTCAAACGGGTGAAGAAAGGCTATATGGAAACATCCTGTTGATTAAGGGCGTAATAAAGTAGATTGCTAGATAGTATTAAAAAGAGTAATTACCAGGCATAAATACTGTTTCAGTAGTAGCTAAGGAGAAACGTCGTGGAGAAAGGATTGAATAAAAAAAATATAGTATCCGAACTATTTTATATGATTCCGGCATTTGTTTTTGTGCTATCAATCTTATTAGTCAGGTTACATCTTTTCTCGATGCCAATGTCCGATATCTACTGGACAGAAGCAACAGATACAAGCACGCTTACAGATGTTTTTAATTATGGGAAAGCGATAACAATTATAATTGCAGCTGTTTTGGCATCGCTTGTTTTCATTGTAGGGTACTTTAGGGATTCTATACATTTTAAGAAAAGTTTACTTTATATTCCCGCATTGGTGTATGCGGTCTTCATTCTAATTTCTTTGTTATTTTCAAACTACAAGTATTTTGCTTTGCGTGGTATGAATGAACATTTTGAGGGTACCATTGTCTTACTTTCTTATCTTGTGATGGTTTGCTTCTTCGTAAATGCTGTGGATAGTGAAAGACGTTTAAAGTGTGTAGTGTATTGTGCCCTATGCGCAGCATGTTTGTTGGGTTTTTTGGGTATTACTCAAGCCTCCGGAAGGGACTTTCTTTCTACCGCTGCGGGACAAAAGTTAATGACGCCGAACTATGTCTTAGAGAACGGTATGAAGAGTTGGGATATGATCGATATACTGGCTGCTTCTGGACAGAAGGCATATGATTTTTCTTTCACGGAAGGGGAAGTCTATCAAACAGTATACAATATCAATTATGTATCTTTTTATCTTTCACTACTCATTCCTTTAAGCGCAATTCTCTTTGTTGCATTAAATACGAACGCAAATAAGGCAAAGAAAGGTCTTTCATTTATCTTCCTCGCATTGTATGGGTTATATTTATATAATTTCTTCGCCGCAAATTCTGCTAGTGGTTATTTTGGTCTATTTGCAATATTTATCGCGGCATTGATTGTGTTTCGTAGATATTTAAAAAAGTGGATTAGACCTATTATTTGTTTAATTATTGTTTTGGGTTTAGTAATGGGTTTGACTGTTGATAGATGGATGGGACAGATTAACCCGACTATTTCTAGTGCTTTGAGGCTAACTGCTATACCGATTTATGCTGAAAACGAGCATACTTTGCCATATGATTATGACGCTTCTCCAGGCACTATTTGGATGCCGTTTGATTATATAAAAACCGGGGAAAAAGATCTCATACTTTCACTTAATCATAATGAAATAATTGTTGAGAGAAACGATGAGGAGCAATCTTTCCATGTGGTAGATGGAAATAGAGAACCGCTCTATCTGAAATCATTAGATAGCAAAAACACAACGTTCTCAATTCTTGATGATAGGTTTTATGATTACATAAGAATATCTCTTACAAAAGATGAACGTGGCGAAACATATATTATCATACGGCAAATTAATTCAAATTGGCAGTTTCACTATAATGGTACAGAGTTTAAGTACTGCAACGCAGTAGGAAAAGAAGTTTCTTTAGATATCGTTCCGCATGCGGGTATAATAAAAAATTATAGAGTAGCTTCGAGTCGTGGCCGTATATGGGACACTACTATTCCAATGTTATCTTCATATTTGTTAATTGGTGCGGGTGCAGATACATTTACATTTGTGTTCCCCCAAAATGACTACGCAACAATAAGTGCTACGTCTGGCGTTGGGCACCTCAACCTTGTTACCGACAAAGCCCACAATCTCTACCTGCAATACTGGGTCAACACCGGACTAATCTCGCTGCTGGCCTGGCTGGCAATGGTAGGGTATTACCTGGCGGGAGCGGTCAAGCAGTTCAGAAAGCGCGGGTTTACAGACTTCTGCGACTTCGTGAACGGCGGCATCTTCTGCGGCATCCTCGGGTTCCTGGCAGTGGCGTTATTTAACGACGGCAGCGTAAATACCATGCCGATGTTCTACACGATGCTGGGCACGGGGCTGGCGATCAATATGAGAGACAAGTGGCCGGCTAGTGAAGGTTCCGACGTGTCGGATGCCGGTGAAGGAAAAAAGAAGAAAGAAAAGAAAGCAAAGCCCCAGGCGGGGGTTATGCCGGAGATGTAAGTCACAAGAACTGATATAGAGAAGATAAAAGAGGCAGTCCCGATGGACTGCCTCTGGTTTATTCTATGGACACTAATCTCTTCTAAACAGATCCCGCGTATATACTTTCCCCTCGACATCTCCCAACGCATCCGCGTCGAACCGGTTCGCCAGGATCACGTCGCTCTCGCGCTTGAAGCGCTCCAGGTCGTTGACGACTTCGGAATGGAAGAACTCGCTTCCGTTCTCCAGCGTCGGTTCGTAGATGATGATGGGAATGCCCTTGGCCTTGATGCGCTTCATGACGCCCTGGATGGCGGACGCCCGGAAGTTGTCGGAATTGCTCTTCATGGTCAGGCGGTAGACGCCGACCACGTTCGGGTTGCGCGCGATGATCGCGTCCGCGATAAAGTCCTTGCGGGTGGAGTTGCTCTTGACGACGGCTTCGATCAGGTTCTGCGGCACGTCCCTGTAGTTGGCCAGCAGCTGCTTCGTGTCCTTGGGCAGACAATAGCCGCCGTAGCCGAAGCTGGGGTTGTTGTAGTGCGAGCCGATGCGCGGGTCCATGCACACGCCGTCGATGATCTGCTGCGTGTTGAGGCCCTTCATCTGCGCATAGGTGTCCAGTTCGTTGAAATAGGAGACACGTACGGCCAGGTAGGTATTGGCGAACAACTTGATGGCTTCCGCTTCCGTGGGATGCGCGATCAGAATGGGCACGTTCTTGTCTTCGGCGCCTTCCTGCAGCAGTTTGGCGAACATCTCTGCCTCGGCCTTCTGGTGATCGTAGGCGCCGACCACGATGCGGCTGGGGTGCAGATTGTCGTACAGCGCCTTGGATTCGCGCAGGAATTCCGGGCTGAAGATGATATTGTCGATGCTGTACTTTTCGCGGACGGAGTCGGTGTAGCCCACGGGCACCGTGCTCTTGATGACCATCAGCACGTCCGGATTGACCCGCAGCACGTGTTCGATGGCGTCTTCCACGGCGGAGGTGTCGAAGAACTGTCCCACGTCGTCGTAGTTTGTGGGGGTGGCGATGATCACCAGTTCGGCCTGTTTATAGGCGGCGTCTTTGTCTGTCGTGGTGGTAAGGTCGAGGCGGCGCTTGCCCGCCTTTGCTTCCGCGAAGAAGCGCTCGATCTCTTCGTCCTGGATCGGGCTGATGAGCTGATTGAGTTTATCGGCTTTGGCCGGCGTGGTGGTGATGGCGGTCACTTCGTGATGCTGCGCCAGCAGCACGGCCAGCGACAATCCGACGTAACCTACGCCGGCAACGGTG
>JAEEGL013135029.1_pt1 | contig 18982 bp, 15 predicted proteins | sample 9134231 | NCBI WGS metagenome assembly JAEEGL01 (sample SAMN16246548, study PRJNA631951) | gut metagenome | biome: gut microbiome; feature: rumen; material: fiber-attached | host: Bos | place: Iran: Karaj | collected 2018-10 | reverse complement strand
CTCTTCCATGTTCTTGTACTCCCAGACCATGGCGCCCAAAGGAGAGAATCCGTCTTCAGTGGCCACAATACCACGATAGAACTCTCTTCCTATGTTCTCAGATATATCCTGATCTATGTAGTCTTCGTAGTCCTCTATGTTGTCAGCATCCAGTTCAATAATTTCCATAATGTCCTCCAATGGAAGGTACGTCAGTATGCAACTAAGGCCTTATCCCCTTCTTATAAGGTACTACCGGCGGATCTTTTGCCAGTTCACTCATTTGATGCAGTAATGGTAAGAACGAAAGAATTTCACCGGCCATTCTATTCTTTGCCTGTTTTACTTCATCCATCTGCGGTTCATCAATGTCTTTTTTGTTTTTTGGGTCTTTTTTCTTTAGCTTCTGTACAACCCTGTCATTTCTTCCATTGATCTTGTACTTGACAGTCTGATAATCCCCGAAGTATGCTCCCATAAAGCAAATGCTATCAGCCAGCAGCCCAATCTTTGGATTGTCCTTAAAAAACTGCTTGATTCCGGGATGCAGTCTCTGCATAGCGTCGATAGAAAGACCGCCTTGAAATACTGCAAGAAATCCTGTGGTGTCTGCTTTAACCTTTTCATCATACCAGTTTTGAAGCTTTTCCATGTAGGGAGCAGGATCCTCAAGATCCATGTCTGATGGAATAGGAACATCCTTAACACTGTCAAACATAGTAGGCAGCTTTTCTTCGATCATGTCTTCTCTGGTATCAAAGTCATCATTTTTCCATGCAGATAGCCACCTTTTATTCCATTCATGGTTCTGTTTATCCTGCTCGCTTGCCGGCTCTCCCATTTTGTCAAAATATACCGGCTTCATCATAAGCGTAACGGTCCTGTCCATGGAAGCTGTTCCAACGCTTACTTTAGCGTTTTTTGCGGCCACTGTCATGATTTCTTTATCAAACAGCTCTGAATATTCAGGTTGTGACTCTAATTCTTTAAAAGCCTCATTAGCTTTAAGGATTTCAAATCCCTCCTCTGTAAGTTCCGGCTGTACCTCCTTAAGTCTCTTGAATTCTGCCTCGGCAAGCTTTGGCTCCAGCTCTTGGATTTTGGATTTGTCATAAGGCTTTGTTATCTTATCTTTTTGTTCCTTGTATTGTTGATAACTTTCTATGAGGTTATCAGTAACGGCAGAAACCAGAAAATTGTTGGCTTCAATCTCATTATCCAACAGCGGTGGAACAAACGTATTCTTTTCCAGATCAACTCTATAACGCTGCAGCAGATGGTTTTGGAGATACATATATGCGTTAGTTATAACATTCTCTTTATGCTCATACTTAGGATTATTTTGGAAGAATTCCCTGACTCCGGGAAATTGTTTCTTAAAGTTATCAACGGCAAGTGGCTTGTTCATATTAAACATTCTCTTTTCAAAGTCATCACTATGAATCTGCCTCTCACACCAGTCGTCCATCTGTTTCCGAAACTTCTTTTTCTCTTCCTCTGTCATATCCCCGACAGGTTCCGGCGGCATTTCCACATCGTCATAGGTATGCTCAAGAGAATACTCTACATAGTCCGCTATTACAGGAAGGTTTTCATGGCCTTCTCTCGTCGCTTCAAAAAACTTTCTGTTCCATTCATGATTCTTCTTATCTTTCTCTGTAATGGGGGCTCCTCCGCCGTCAAAGCTCACCGGCTTCATTACAAAAAGGTAAGTCCTGTCCACAGTATCCCCGTTGGCACCCATCTTCAAGTACTTATTTGAGTGCTTTTTGAGAATACTGTTATAATCCTTGTGATTGTACGCCCAATGGTATTTATGTCCGGCATTCAAAAAAGGAACTGCCTTTACTTCCGCCTCATCGACAGGTTTTACCTCCTGGTCAAAATGATCCTTATAGTTCTTCTTCATTTCCTCCGTGGGTTCATTTCTTTCAATTTGTTTCTTATATATTTCATGAAGGTCCTTAAAGAGGCTGATCTTTTTCTTAAACTCAGGATGCTGCGCCAGGTACGTCGCTGTAAACGCATCCAGCTCTGTAAGCCGGTCAATGTTTTCTATAAATCTGAACATGTCAGCGTACTGCAACGGATTCTTGTAAAGAGCAGGTAGTAATCCCTTCTTTTCAATCTCTGCAGGGACAGGGAGCTTCACACTGCCAAGCCGCTCAAAGGTCTCGGCCATCATTTGGTGAAATACTTCTTTGTTGCCATCCAGGTAGGCTTGTCCCATTTTCTGATTCCACTCGGTGTTTTCCTTATCCTCCCTGCTCATGGGATTGCCTTTCTCATCTCTTCTTACAGACTTAGAAAAGCCTACATATAAACGGGACTCTTGATAAAGCAGCGTCCTGGCTTGTTTATCCTCCAGCGCACCTACAGTTTTTTTGCACTTACCTGCAAGATCATCATTACTGAACTTCTGGCGTATTTCCCAGTTTTTCTGAACATCAGGAGCATACTTACCCAGGTCGCTTTTAACCTTTTTTATCTCCTTATCAAGCTTGACCGCCTCTTTTTCTATCTTGGTCAGCTCCTCCTGTGATGCTCCCAGCCTGATATGATCCAGCTGATCCTTAAGTATCATAAGGCAGGAGTACCTGGACTTTACTCTGCGGTAGGTCTCATCTGCACTGCTCTGGCTCTTGACTTTGGCAGCATATTCCATGCCTTCCATTCGGGTGCGGATGACCTTTTCTCTCTCTTTATAGAGCCTTATTCCTGTAAGGTCCTTTGGTATCTTTTCTTCAAGCTTAGCAGCCTTATCAAAGCTCTTGGCCGCATCCTTGGCGTAGCCTTTTCTCTTGCCGGCCTTCCTGTTCTTGTAGGTCCCTGCATAATTGTTTACATCGTCGTTTTCCGATTTGGCAAGGTTTCTGTATCTTTCAGCCTTTGCCCGAAGTAGGTCCGCATTCTCAAAGTAGTACTCGGTGCGCTGTTTAAAAGTTGTCTCATCACTGATGCGGGACTCATACTTTTCTGCAAGCATGTCAGCAGTATCCTCAATATAAGTTCCACCAGGCAGACCCTGATTCTTCTGAGCGGATATAAATGCATCCTTTTTCTCTTCAGTTATGAAAAGTGCCTGATCGTCCCTTTTTTCATGCTTTTTTAAATAATCATCAAATCCTGCCATAAGATACTCCTTTGTTTCAGCCCCAGGTTGCTTCGTAGATGTTCACAGGTTCCGCGTCCTTGAAAATCTTCTTTGCCATGCTGCCTGATTTTTCATTTACTGCATCGAAGACGATTCCGTATCCGGGATATTTGTCCTTTATCCTCGCTGCCGCACCTACAGTCAGCTGCACAGTTCCTATGGTATTATCGGAAAAGAAATATTGAAGCTCCAGATTTTTGTCGCCCCGAAGCTGGAAGAAAATGCCTCCAACTATTGCCTCGTCGTTGATAACAATGCTGCATACACCCGGTGCCATATTCTGAAGGAAGCTCTTCATATCGGGGATAGCACAAATGTGCTCATCAGTGATGCGTTCGATTACCTGATTCTTCTCATAATTGGAAAGCTCATCAAACACCTTTTCAGTAAGGCGCACATTCATTTTCTTATTAAGCTCTGAGGACTTAAGAATACTCTCATGAGAAACATAATAGCGGTCGTGAGAAAACTCCACATCAACATCCGACCTGGACAGGAAAAATCCATAGAGTGAGTCATCCTCCTCTGTCACCTCAAAGCTGGCGAAAAGTGGGAAAATCATTCCGGTACCACTGATGAACTTCAAAGTCTCTTCAAACAGGCCCTTTCCCACGCCCTGTCTCCTGCGCTGGGGATGGACATAGAGCCAGTCACAGTCATACTGGCAGTCAGAAAGTATAATGGAGATTGCACCACAGATTGTCCCATCGTCTTCATAGGCTCCGATGGTCACTCGCTCTTTTCCTGCATCAAATCCGGGGTAAAGAACATTTTCAAAATCCTGAGTATTTTCTTTTCCTACAAAAATGTAATTCATAATGTCTCCACTTAATAAAAAATCTGCCCGCCTGCCAATAACAATCTCTCAACCTGCTCAGATGAACATACCACTTGTATCATCACCCTCTTCAAGATTATCCCAGGTAACTGTTTTCTTCGGTTTTGATTGCTCCCTCTTCTTTCTTTCTTCTTCGTCTTTTTCTTTCTGTTTCTGCATACTATATATCGCAAGGATTTTATCCTTCATTATCTGGTTCTTAATCGGCGTTGAGAAAATATATTTATAGAAAAATCTTGAGAGGGGATTATAATCCTTAATATATTGATCAAACAATGTTTTTGGCTCTTTGGCTCTCTGCTTCTCCTCGCGCTTACGCTCTTTTTCGTATCGCCTGTCATATACCTTATCCATCCATTCACTTCCCAACTCATTTTTCACATAAGAGTCAATTACATTTAAATTATTTTTATTGACCTGACGCCCTTCCAAGGTGATCTTCATCACCAGCTTCTGCGCCACATCGTATTTCATGCCTTTATACTCATCTCTCAGAAAGTCAATCTTTGCCTTCAGGATCTTCCTTTCCTCACCCTTCAGGGATTCTGCTGCATTCTCATAAAAGTTGGTAAGGTCCTTGGCATAGTATCGCTCCAGTCTTTGTCCGTCACTTATCTTTTGAAGGCGCTCTTTTGCATCTTTTTCTCTCTGCTCGTAAGTACGTCCTTTTGCATCTTTTATCCGCTCTTTTATCAGCTCTTTTTTCTCTCTCAGAGCTTCTTCCCTGACCATCTTAACTTCTTTAAGTCTCTCTGCTGCTTCGCCGAATTTAAAAATAGAGAATTTCCACTTTGTATATTTGTCACAGGCCTTTATAACAGAGTCAAGAACCTCTTTGGCAAAGGCCCTTTCATCCGGATTTTCACTGTTTTTTGCATTATGATACCTGTTTATCGCTTCCTTTATCGCAGTCATTTCCTTGCTGTCATAACCTTCGTCAACAGCAAAAGGTTTTGACAGACTCACATGCTTGGGTTCATACTCTGCTTTTTCCTTGACAGCCTTGACCTTATTGCCTGCATGACTGTAGGATTCCCTTACTTTTTCCTTAGCAGCCTGAATGCTCTCAACCGGAGCCTCAACCAAAGCACTGTCGTTCAAAGAATTTAGTCTGTAGCTGAACCCCTCCATGGTCTGTGACTGGTCAAGGCTTTCCTCTGTTACATTAGAGTATCTGTTCTCCTCGATCTGACTCCGGGTATTGATCTCTATCTGTTTATTCTTTTCAGCAAACGATTCTCTTGGAATTGACATAGTCATACCTCCTCATCCGTTTCCGGCTGCTGTTCATCAGCGAAAACCAAAACATCCAACCCGCTTTCAAGATCCAGATCATAATCTGAGAGCGGAGTGGTCAGTGCAGCTTCCATGATGGGCGACCTCATCTGATTAGGAAACAGTCCGTCAAGGAACTCTCCAAGTTCTATGGATTCAACAGGTATCTGCACAAGTGTGTCGCCTCCGTCGAGTTTTCCTGCATTTACCAGGAGATGACTCACAAGGCTCTTCATAGCATCTCCGCCGCCTTTTGTCCACACCAAAAACTCGGTCCTTACAAGTCCTGAAGGCAACCTGTGTGCCAGAAGCAGTGCTCCCTTTTTGTTCTCATCCAGAATAAAGCAGCTGAGTTTTTGATCGAAGTAATTAAGAGGAAGCTTACCGCTAAGAGTCTGCTTCAATAAGGCATTGGTCCCTATAAAAGATTTAATGACACCCTGGAGCTCATCCCTGGAGAGGGACTCTATGGGCTTTGCACTCTCTGAGAGGTTTCCGGCAGCTCTTTTCCCATCATATTCGCCGGCCCTGGCCATAAACTCCGGAGTCATCATGCTCTCAAGTTCAAAGTTCCAGCCATCAAAGAGGCTGTAAAACCCTTGCGTCCACTTATCATTATCAGGAAAATCGAAGGTCACAGCCTCTATGCCAAGTGAAGAACACATATTAAGAAGATTTCCCAGAAGCATGGTGGCTACGCCCTGCTCCCTGAATTCCGAGGCGACATAGAGCCATTCTATACGCATCACAAGGTCTTCTGAAAGGCGGTCGGTATCAATCTTAAAGGCCAGAACACCTGCAGCGTATAAGGCCTTATCCTTAAACCTCATCGCACCTATTGCCTGAAGAGAGTCCACCATGATGTCTTCCATGATATCCTCGGGCAGCAGCGGCCTGAATTTTCTTATGCTGTCATCAGAAACGAGACATAAGAGGGACCCCACCTTCTCTTCATATTCCTTCCTGGTCTCTTCTATACCCTCAAGGCAGATTTTTCCGAATTCAGAAAATGGATGGAACATCCTGGCAGCCCGGTACTGCATATGCATCTTATCAAGATAGAGCCCCTCAAGCTTATTACGAAGCTCAAATTCCCTGAGGTCCTGTCCCGCTATCTCTTCAAGGGCAGCCTGAATAGAACTCTCTATTCCCTCCATTTCCTCTTCCATATCAGCAGCATAGTTATTGTTTAAAAAATCAGCCATCTTATTTTCCCTTCACCCTTCAATTTGCTTTACATTTTATACGAGCAGCTTCACTTTTTGTCAGTAGGATTCATGACAAGGCACAGCATTGTCAGATCGTCATACTGCGGCGCTGCGCCGGCAAATACGTCTACTGCCTCTCTTACCTTCTTCATGACATCCTCTGGTGTATCTTCGTTTAGGACAGTGGAAAGAACTGACTCCAGCTTGTCCTCGCCGAACAGCTTCTCATCCACATTGTTGGCCTCCGGAACGCCGTCGGTGTAAACAAACAGTGCATCCCCCGGTGCAAGGGTGTAATACTCATCGGTAAAGGTCTGATCTTCCATTACGCCAAGCATCATGCCGTGCTCCGTCCTGATAAGTTTGAAAGAACCGTCTCCGGAACGGATGCCGGGATTCTCGTGGCCTGCGTTGGCACATACAAGTTCTCCTGTGGAAATTGTCAGGATACTGTGCCATACCGTTACGAACATGCAGTTGTCATTTCCCTCACAAAGCCAGTTGTTTACATCCGCCAGTATCTCTGAAGGCTTGCCCCCCAGGAGGGTCCTGTTCTTTAACATGGTCTTTGAAACTGCCATGAACAGCGATGCCGGAACACCCTTTCCGGATACATCCGCTATAGTCAGTGCTATATGATCATCGTCTATCATGTAGCAGTCATAGAAGTCTCCGCCAACCTCCTTGGCAGGAGTCATTGAAGCACTTAACGTAAAGCCCGTGCTTTCAGGGAACTGCTGAGGCAGCATGGACATCTGTATATTCTGGGCCACATTAAGCTCTGTCTCTACTCTTTCCTTTTCAGCAGCCAGCTTCTCCATTTCCTTTGTATATCGTTCCATCTCCAGAGCCATGTCTGAGAACTGGTCAGCAAAGGCACCGATCTCATTATGTGAGCGGATCGCTGATAGCTCTTTTGTCAGCTTGTCCGTATCCTTGGACTCGGAGTATTCGGAAACACATTTCTTAAGCTTGGATAGAGGTCTTGGTACTATGAAGTACAGGAACACCAAAATCAGAATGAACACCAATACCATCATGGCGATGACACCGTTTCTTATGCTGCCTGTGTAGTCCATATCCTCATAGACAAGCTCCCCGGTGAAGATTCCGAAATACTCCGCTTTGTCGGAACCCGTGTAGGGCTTGAAGGGTATCTTGGTTCCAAACATCATTTCATCAGCCGGAGTAGAAAATGCCCACTGCCATACCTTTGCTCTGGTGGCAAGGCGCGTATTGTCAATGATCTTCTGCACCTCAGGAAGGTTCGCAGTCTTACCGATAAGAGTTTCTTCATCAGGGTAATTAACCAGGATTGCCACCGGCTCTTCGTCGCCATCTCCTGTCATGGCGATGATAATGGCAAAGTCCTCATCCTCCCCCCCGATAATACGTCATTACTTCCGAAAACTGATTATAGGCAAATATTGCAAAATCCAGCTGCTGCTCAGGTGCCAGGCCCTCTGCCTGTTCGGGGAGAATATCAGCGCCTCGATTAGCGGAAAGCTCCTCCAGGATCTCATCTATGTTGTCCACCTTTTTGATCCTGCCATCTTCGGTAATCATGGACGCTGAATTTGCCTTCCAGTAATCCATCAGCCAGCTTAGGGATTTATATTCACTTAAACTGTCCCCCCAGTGAATCCATGTAGTACTCAAACATCTCCATATTGCTGTTTAAGGCAGTGGAGAAGGAGGACATGGTGATCATGTTGCCGACAGCAATGGTCATCAGGGTAAACAGAATAATGATCACTACTCCGGTCTGAATAAGTATCTTCTGGTTCTTCCCTGATTTCTTTTTCTCTGCAGTCTCCATAAACAAAGTACCTTTCAAATGTCGGGCAATATACCCCCGCTTCAACTCTTTTCCTGAATGTTTACGTCAATCTTGTTATATGGAATCTCAATGCCGGCGGCCTTGAGGGCCTTGAACACTGATGTATTGATCTCGTCCTTAACTACTTCGCTCTTAAAATGTGATGGGAATCGAACCGTTGCCCCCATGATCAGAGCGCTGTCCTCAAGGGACAGGAAATAGACGCATCTGCTGTTTGGAACACTCTCATCATAATTATCTTCATTGAGTGTCAGCGGACAATCGCAGATGGTCTTACGAATTATTTCTTTTGCCTTGTCAACGTCGCAGTCATAGCTGACAGGGAACTTGAAGGTTGCGGACCTTGGGACTTCGCCGTAGCTGTAGCTTATGACTTTCATTGAGTTGGCGCTGCTATTGGGTATTATGGCCTTGGTTGTATCCAAAAGGCTTACTACAACGTGTCTTAAATTCAGTGATTCTATAACTCCAGTGGTGCCGTCCGCAAACTCAACCCTTGAGCCCACATCGAAGGGTTTGTAGATACTGATCTGCAGTCCGGCAAACATGTTCTTGACGGCTTCCTGGGCAGCAAAACCGACAATGGCCGCCACCACCGCAGTGCTGCCAAGGAGAGACCTAGCTATATGCCTGCCTCCAAGCGGAAGTACAACGAAGATTACAATAAGAGTAACTGTAATGGTACGTTCTATGAACTGAAGAGTCAGGCTCTTCCCGTTTTTCTTCTCCAGCTTTTTGATGATATTATTCTTTATCTTTAGGAGCAGGAGAAAGAATCCTATGTATAGGAGCAACAGAATAACTACCGCGATAATACTGATAATTATCATTTTGTTCAGCATTTGCGGCGTAAATTCCTCAAATAAACTATCTAACAATTCCGTTATCATGCCATAGGGGTCACTCATTTTTTTCTCCTTCCTGTTCGGGTGATAAGTACAAATAAAAATAAGGGAGCACAGAAGATACAATTTCCTGTTGATCTGCGCTCCCCTTTTATGCTGATTAGACTTTAATTACCTTTCTTAACTACCTGCAGCAACTCAGCAATCTTTGATGCAAACTGTGTAAGAGGCTGTGTCTGGAGGATAATGTGTCCGGGGCCTGTAACTACTGTGTTGAAGAGTCCCTCGCCACCGAAGAGCATGTTTCCAACGCCCTTGATCATTACGATGTCGATGGAGCAGGTTTCATCCATCATTACAAGGTATCCGGTATCAATTGTCATCTGCTCGCCCGGACCAAGATCATACTCAACTGCTCCGCCGTCGATCTCAAGAAGAACTGAGCCGTTTCCGGAGAGCTTGTTCATGATGAAGCCTTCACCGCCGAACAGACCGGAACCGATCTTCTTCTGGAAGAAGATATCAAGGTTAACGCCCTCGTCCATTGCCAGGAATGATCCCTTCTGTACTACGATAGGCTTTCCTGAAAGCTCAATCTTGCGTATCTCACCGGGTGAGTTGGCGCTAAGTGCAAGAGTTCCGTCACTCTCAGCCTTATAGCGGTTCATGAAAAGAGACTCACCTGAAAATGCACGTCCCAGCATCTTGCCAAGTCCGCCGCCGGTATTGGTCTCCATCTTAATGCCGCCATTCATCCAGGACATTGCTCCTGTTTCGCACATGATTGCTTCGCCTGCTGCCATCTGGCAGATAGCTACCGGAAAGTTTCCGCCTTTGATTTCACAATTCATTTAGTATCCTCCTTTTAGTCTTCCTTAATTTATCCGCACGCCGTTATTGCGCCACAGTCAGTTTGTTTCTCCCCTTTTTCTCACTCAATGAGAATGAATGAGGTTCTTTGGAATGCACTGAATATCCTCACTATTGCAGAATAGATAAGTCCAAGGCTGTAGATTGTGAGCGCAGTGTTTGATTTTCTTATGAAGATCAGACATGCTATGGCAAGAATAAAGTTAATTACTCCGTGGCTGAATTTCAGTTTCCATGGACCTTCCACGGTTCTTTTTGCCTCCATAGCCCTCAGTACCTCTACAACACCTGAGAATGCATGAATTCCAATAAGATATAGAAGTATGAAAATTTTGGGTACTGTTGCAAGCGAGCCTGTAATAAGTGCAAAATCAAGAATTATTACCCCTTGAATAAGTATCATTTTGCCGCCTATCATATGCCTGGCCATTCTGAAATAGAAAATAATATCCTTAATACCTGCTATCGCAAGGCCCAGCGAAAGTATTGCGACAATAAACTTATACATATCATCTGATGGAAATAAAATGAGCATGATCGCAACCAATAGCATTACCAGCCCAAACAGCACACCTTTTATTCTCTGAAAACCATTCATGTTATACCCTCCATCAGTACTTCATTACTTTGCAATACCGGCAAGCCTGTTTCCTGACTTCTGTATCGAGGCTATTACCATGCCCTTGTGAGCCATTGCGCCCTTGGTGAATCTGCCGATAAAGGTATCTTCCTTCTTGGAGCCGCCTGTATATTCCGCAAAGTACTTGTCGATCTTATGATCTTCTATCTCCTGCCCCGACAAGTCCTCTCCAAAGGCTTTCCAGTCATCGCAGGCGATGATCTGTCTCTTTTCAATGATTTCCTTAATTCTGTCAAGATGAGGCTCCACCGCCCCTGTGTCATACTCATTTTTACCAAAAGAAGGAATATCTCCCCTGATATACTTCATGGCCTGAATCATCTGCGTGAAAGCTTTTATATAATCACTTGGGTTGTCCTTGATGAGCTCATCATATTCACCCCAGGCCGGAAGATATTTGTATCGTACGAAGCTGTAATCCGGAAGATGTCCTGCCCTTCCATGACCAAGATTCATGATGGTGTTTTCATTGGTCTGATAAAGACTGTTGGTATAAATACTGTTATCAAGATCATCCGGGGTTGATGTCTTATGAACAAAGGTTATCTGCTGCTCTCTATATCCGTCCCCCTCAGGAAACAGCTCATAAAAGTAGTGATTTGTGTTGTTTATTACAAGGGAAGGGGTTCCTGCAAAATTGCTATGGGCCCAGGTGTCAGCAAGAACATGCATTGCAATACCAACTGACTCCAGCGGCTTTCCCTTTGCCAGCTCAACGGTTTTCACAACAAGATCTCCGTTGGGGCCACAGATCAATCTGAACTTATCAAGATATTTTTTGGAACACCCCGGCTTAGTTGCATTTAAATCCTTGGGCAGAAAATGAAAAGCAGACCATATTCTTGTAATATCCTGAAGTCCCACCGGATCAGTTCTTGCATCCATAAGCTCAAGCTGCATCTGTGTGGTAGCCGCATCGGATGGTCCTTTTATCTTTGCAAGCAGCGTCCTTGTGCACAGATCTACAAACTGAGCACTATACGCCACCATAAGGCTCTCCTCATGGTCATAGCCTGCCAAGAATGCTGCGCAATATGTAGCATAGTAATGAAAATCTTCCTGCATAATTCATTCACTCCTGAATTCAAACCTTTTTTAGCTCTTTAATCTTTAGGGTTGCCACTACAACATTTCCGAGAATATAAATAAATGTCAGGTCTACAATAATTGAAGCTATGGTAGTTTCAATGTTTTCAATATCCCTTATCTCGTCGATATAGGTAAACATTCCCAAAACTGAAAGCGTAAGCAATATAATTGCCCATCTAAAATAGCCCTTCTTGTAAGGCAGTCCCTTGGCAGCCCTTGAGGCATTTATGCCAATGTAGTAATGGATTAAAAAAATCAGTGCTGTTATCAGGAGAGCTATGACAATAATTGCTATGATGACACCGATCGCAATGCCCTTTTCATCCTCTTCTACATCCAGCAGCATATCAGAAATGCCATCCTTCATATTCATCATAATCTGCATGATGACCTTCAGAACGTCCCAGGCTCCCAGAATGATAACGCCCATTCCGCATACATTAAGGTTGTCCTCATGCCGCCTCAAAAGAGCTTTTTCACTGTTCATAGCCACTTTCCTTTCCTATCGTAGATATCGTATTTTGCCGGAAGAGTCGTTGAGCGGTACGAGGTACCGCTCATTGTTTTTACAGTGTTGTTGTCACTCCGGAAGTGCTTTCACCATTCGGTCCAATGTACTGGGACTTTCCAAATGCAAGAATCAGTGTAAAGATCGGGCTCAGGAAAATAAGTCCAAGTGTAAATCCAATGCCATGACCAAAAGATTTGGAAAACTTATGCGTATCTATAATTCCAATAACCAGCATAGCTAAAGTACAGATAATCCCGAGGATAGCAAGAATGCCGCCATCTTCTCCTGCCATTGTGCTGAATAAACTCCCAAGAGCTCCTGCCCCCAGCATTATCCAAAACATCATAGGCTTCCATGAAATCTTAAAAATAATAAAGCTGTTGAGAATCGGAATGATCGACATCCATCCCGGCTGACCTGCCTTCGTAAATATCTTCCAGTTTGCAACGATCATGATTATGTACCATATAAGACATATAGCACCATAAATCGCAAGGCCTGCTAAAATCGCTCCAAATAAATCTTCCATCTTTAATCCCTCCTGATTAAATAGTTTGGCAAACAACGTGAACCGGATGTTTAAACACGAACAGTCCCTTTCATTAATATACCATATTCCGTTTATTCATTTTGTAAAAAATGTATAAACAATAGAACCCATGAGCCTCATTCACCAACCCTTAGCAGTAATCCTTCCAGAAGTTTCCATGTCTTGGGAACCGAGTCCAGGTAGAGTGTTTCCCTGGGAGTATGAACGTCAGTTACATCAGGACCGATACTTATCATGTCCATGTCAGGATCCAGCTTGTGAAATGTCCCACACTCAAGTGCTCCATGGACAGCTTTCACCTGGATTTCCTCGCCGTTCTGCTCTTTGTAGACTTCTTTTGCAAGCTCCATTAAATGGTTTTGGGGATTGTATGGCCAGGCCTCCGCCATTTTTGTTTCTTCTGTTTTGTAACCACATTTATCAGCAAGGCCCAGATCATCTGAGACCAGCTTGTCCTGAAGCTCAGCGCTAGAGCTGCGAATGGCTATCGTACCGCTGACACCGTCTTTTCCTATAGCGAACAATCCGAAGTTGGATGAGCTCTCCACAAGCCCCTCCATATCTGCGGACCAGGTATTTACGCCATCCTTTATCTCTGTCATAAATAAAATTGCATTCTCTTTTTCCTCTGCGCTGACAACCTTTGGCATATCCGTTGTCTCCGTGGCAGAAAAAGAAATATCCTCTTCAATACCCTTGTAGGTCTCAGTGAGCTCTTCTAAATAGGTTTCGCCAAGCTCTTTGACAGTCTCCAGATCCCCCGCCGAAATCACGATGGTGCATCCTGCCTTTGACGGAATTGCATTGGGAGCGTTACCTCCGTCAAAACCAGCAAGCTCAAATGCGATGCCTTCGTCTTCCAGTATCTTCAGGAACTTCCCAAGGCCAACGATTGCGTTTAGGCGTCCTTTGCCGATCTCCTCACCGGAATGGCCGCCCTTCAGGCCTGTAAGAACAAGCTTCACTGCCCGGTCACCTGAAGCATCCTGCTGTTCTATCTGTTTTGATACATCTATTGCATATCCTCCCGCTGTACTAACCGTTACTACAGTTGAATCCTCTTCATCGATATTGATCAGATAATCGGCGCCATCAATCCAGGATTTATCAACATTAAAGGCGCCCTCCATACCATCTTCCTCATCCACGGTAATGATAGCCCTGAGAGGTCCATGTTTTATTTTTCCCTGAGCAGCAGCCATAATGATGGCAACGCCGGCTCCGTCATCGGCGCCAAGTGATGTTCCGTCAGCAGTCAGTATCTTCTTCTCTTCGTCCAGGACCACTGTGATCGGGTCATTTTGTGGATCGAATTCTTTTCCATCCTCTGCCACGGCTACCATATCCATATGCCCCTGCAGGATAACCAGGGGATAATTTTCAAGGCCCTCTGTGGCAGGGATATCAAACATTACATTATTCACATCGTCCTGCTTCGGTGAGAATCCCTGCTCATTTGCCCAGTCCATCAAAAACTTACTGATTTTTTCCTCGTGATGGGAAGGCCTTGGTACCTGAGCAAGCAGTTTCATATTGTCAATTACTGATGAAACGATTGCTTCATTATCAGATGCCGGAGTAGCGCCGGAATCCGGAACCTCTTTCGTGGAGCCGCAGGCTGCCAGTAGCAACAAGCACATGATACTTACAGCAGAAATAAGTCTTCGCATCTATCCTCCTTAAGTAAACAGAGACGGTCCTTCAAGCTGTCTGCAAAAAGAACCGTCTCATTGTTTTTTACTGATAAGCGGTATCAGGTACGCTCACATCATTACCGGTACATCAATCGTTTTCTTTATCGTCGTCAGAATCATCTTCCGTATCTTCGTCAGTCTCGTCGGAAGCATCGTCATCAGCTTCGTCGTCAGCTTCGTCATCAGCTTCGTCGTCTGCTTCGTCGGAAACATCTTCAGCTTCATCGGTAGATGCCGGTTCCTCTACAGCAGGTTCTGTTGCAGGAGCTGATTCACCAGCCGTCTCAGTTACTGTAGTCTGTGCAGCTTCTGCAGCAGGGGATGTCTCTGAAGTTGCTGCTGATTCATCAGTTGTATCCGGATCTACTGCAGGAGCAGTGGCCTCTGCTGTCGGAGCAGCTTCCTCAGCAGGTGCGGCTTCCTGTGCCGGTGTAGCTTCATGAGTCTGTTCAGATTCAGCAGTTGCCTGCTCTACAGCAGGGGATGGTGCTGAAAAGGCAGCCGGTGCGGGCTCTTCTGCAGGGGCTGTTTCAACAGCAGGAACTGACTGTTCTGCAGAAGCGAGGGTCTCTACTGCCGGATCAGCATCCTCTGTCGTCGTGGCTTCCTCAGCAGGTACAGCTTCTTCAGCAGGTGCTAAAGAGGCAGCCGGAACAGTATCTTCTGCAGTTGCTGATCCTGCATCTGATGTGGGTTCTACTGTAAGAGCAGCAGCTGATTCTATAGTCTGTGCAGATTCTTCAGTTGCTGCTGACTTAACAGCAGTTGCGGGCTCTGCGGCAGTAGCCGGTGCGGATTCTGTAGCAGGGGCTGAAGCATATTCAACAGCCTGTGTAGCTTCTGCGGCCGGTGCTGACTCTACTGCCTTTACTGCAGAAGCGATGGGCTGTGTATTGTCTGCTTTTTGTTTAGCCACAACTCTGGCTGTTCCGGCTTTGCCAGCCTGGATTTTCTGCTTCTTTCCACCGGATGTAAAAATGATCTTTGGATCAACGGTTGACTTAACGTATGGCTGATCGCTTTCTTCAACAGTAGGGTCATGATAGATATTGAAATACTTCTGGTTTTCTTTTGCCTTTTTGGATGCCTGTTTCTTTATAGGAGACTTTGCAGCTGTGTCAAGCGGCAACAGGATTGAACCGTTGGCAGTTGCCTTGGGATCTGTCTTTTGTAATTTTTTTGTTACCTTCCCCAAATAATTCAGGTATGCAGTACTGAACGCCAGTGAATTCTCAAGATTTTCCTTCCCGCCGTCGCCGTTTGTTCCGTCTCCGTTTTCTCCTTTTATGAACTTGGCAGTGAAATCATCAGTATTTTTATAGGTTCCGCCGGATATATCTTTTATCACCTCATCAAGCGTCTCGCCCTCGTGCAGACGTTTCAGTATCGTATTTAACCCGGCTCTTAATTCTTCGGATTTAAAGCTTTTGTAATCCGATGGATCAGTTCCGTTTTCGTTTGCCTGTGACAAAAATGACAGATAAACAGTTGCCATATATCCCATGGTATAAGCACTTATGCGATTGCCCTCATCATCTGAAGTACCTATGTCCGGAACATGATTTATATCAGTGCCGGCAGGATATATTTCTGAATAATTATTGTAGAAATCCAAAACTTTTTTGTTACTTGTCTTCAGATTTTTATTATAGATCTTGCTGTACTGGTCATATCTGAAGGTGTAAACATTCTCTACTGCGGAAGCAATTCCCTCACAGAACCATCCCGGATAGTCATTACTCTGGTCGGGCATTCTTACCACGCCTGCTCTGGTATAATCATCCATAAATGCATGAAGCATCTCATGAATTACTGTGTTTTCCAGATTAGTGCGCTCATCCTCATTATATTTATAGGTTCCTGTTTCAGGGTCCTTGGTAAACAGGGTTTTAGCATTTACACCCATCATATAATAATATGCATCTGTACCAACAGGTAATCCCGAAACATAGGCTATAGAGGTTTGAGAACTTGCCTGGCTGTCCGGAAATTCCGAAGTATAGACAAGAAGTCCGATCTTTTCACCAATGGCCTTCCCATCATCGGATTCTGTAAATGCCGGGAATGCCTCGGTCAGCTCAGAAACAACCTGCGGCAGGATAACATCGGAAATGAGGTTATAGAGCATTTTCATGTTGTCATATCCAAGATTATCAAGTGCACTCTTGGAACAGTACATCAGGACAGGGTCTGTCTCCTGCGGTTTGGTATCAGAAGAACTGTCATCATCATCGCTGCTGCTCGAAGATTCAGAACTCTCACTGGTTGAAGGCTCTGCCCAGCTGGCATTTGACGCCATATAAGAGGCATAATCATATGCTCCGCTTTTCTTTTGCTGATTTATCTGTTCAAGATTATTACCAGCGGAAATGACGTTCTGGAGATATGGTGTAACATCACCCGCGGCAGATAGTGTATCTACAATCCCTTTAGTGGTGATAAATGTGATGTTGTTTGAAGGATCTGCAACAAGAAGCAGATTCGAAGAATCAAACTTCCCATCCAGGAATTCAGGAAGCTTTATGGCAAACCCGCCAATAGCACTGTCCTGAGCAATTGTGATGCCGGATGGAACAAAGAAGGTTATAACAGGCACAAGCTCCTTACCCGGAACAAAGGACTTGGCAATAGAGCCACTCTCATCTATCCATACAACCGGAACTTCCCAGAAAACTTCCTGGTCTGTCATGATGGTAGCCCTGGTATCAAGAGCATTACCGATTTTTGGCTGTTCCAGATTAATAACTCTTAAGTTTGATACTGTCTGGGCAGAAACCGAGTTTCCACCGGCTGTGCTTTCCTGACCTGTCTTAACAATTATGACAGGTGCTGCAGCAGAAGCTGTGGTCGAGAATATACTCCCGCTCAAAACGGCTGCTGCCATGGCAGTACTTACTGCCTTTAATAGAACCTTTCGCATTCCCTTCATAAAAACCCTCCTTTTCATCAATCAGCATCTTACTCCGCATCCTTGAAGTATTCGTTCATCTTTTCGCTGAGTATATCCAGATTGTAAAAATTTTCGTATGGATTATCTCCATCGGTCGTAAGATCCACATCAACCGGGCATCCGTTGTCCACCGAATCCCCATCATCAGTGACAGTGCAGGCGGTCGCGCATGAGTTTTGGACTCCAATGCCCCTGGCGCTGGTGGCTCTGATAGCGCAGGCACCACCACTGCTCTTCTGCCCCAATATCATAGCCCCATGTTCATGCATAAACCATGGGAAAGCATTTCCACAGGAGAAAGATTCAACACTGGTCAGAACACCATAGTTATAGCCGGTATAGGGGCTCACATCGCTGTCATCAATTTTGCCATCGTGGTTTAAGTCAAACTCTTCTGTCTTCGTGCTAAACCGGCCTGTGAGTTCATCCTTATCCCGTACATATCCATTCCCGGTCATAAGCCATTCAATGGCCAGCATGGAAATATCATTACCTCCGCCGTTACAGCTGTCGTCGATAATTATGTTCTTGATCTTTGGGTTAGCGGCAGCACGTTCAAGGCCGGTAAGAATAATTCCCACGGTATCATCTCCAAATGGGCGTTCTCCTTTTCCCGCATAAAAATCTTTCCATCCGTCAAAATCAACCACAAATTCTGATTCAAGGGAGATCATAGCGGTGTCACCCTTCTCAGCATAAATATCTCCGTTATAGACAGGCCCACGGATCTCTTCACGCTGTTCTCCACGAGCATCTTTCAGACTCTTGAAAAGATAGGATTGCCCGTAGTCCTTTTCCTTCACGTCTGCCATGATCTGTTTTGAAAGCTCCAGCTCATCCATCATAAGTGCATCACAAGCCATTGCACTATGACCACCGTCAAAAAGAAGGCCATTAAAAACATGCATCAGACCTGCGTAATAGGTCTCAAAATCGCCGGCCAGCAGCATCTGTTTAATCTCGGGATACTTCTCTGTCAGAACCTCATCCATTGTTCCCTTCATAAGGTCGTCATGAATGAACTCCTGCCCGGGCTTGCCATACCAAAGATCCATGTTAAAGCATAATTCGTTATAGGAATATTTAGCCATATCTTCGGGACAATCCGCTTTTATGGCAGTTAAATAATCCGGATCATCGTTCATAACAGAATCCATGTAAAGTCCTATAAAGTCAACAACATAGATTTTTTCTCCGGAATACACAACATAAAAACCACTCGACGAAGCAAATATATCAGCAAGGGTAGGCAATGGCGCATATACACCGCTCTCGTCTCCCCGCAGATCGATACTATAATCAGCCATGGATAATTTCTTCGGAACAGCAGTCTCAGGATCCACTGAATGACTGATTTTGGCATATACATAATCAGGGTCAAGACCTTCTTCACTTTCTTTAGGCTGAAGATCGCAGGCAAGCTTAACAAAGCGAGTCATGTCATCAATTACGATAGTATCGGCGTCAACATCAAACACAGCAGTATCGCCACAGAAATTGGTTACTGTATAAATGTTGCCATCACGCACGAATGACATT
>JAEEGL012738109.1_pt1 | contig 18982 bp, 18 predicted proteins | sample 9134231 | NCBI WGS metagenome assembly JAEEGL01 (sample SAMN16246548, study PRJNA631951) | gut metagenome | biome: gut microbiome; feature: rumen; material: fiber-attached | host: Bos | place: Iran: Karaj | collected 2018-10 | reverse complement strand
TGCAGCCGGCATCAGAAGATATAAGGAAGCCATTGAAAACGAAAAGAAGGCCTTAAAGGAAGATCTTGCCAAACTGACTGACAGCGGTGAGATCGACAAGAGAAAAAAGGAATCAGAAACCAGGATAGCCGAACTGAAGAAGGAAATAGAATCAGCCAAGTACGATCACAAGAACTGCAACAAGGAATATGCCAAAGCGCAGGTTGAAAAGATCGCAGCTGAATATGACCGGAAAATAGCAGCGGCATCTGGTGATGAGAAAGCTGTCCTGGAAAAGGAAAAGAAGGAAAAGGTAGCCTTTGCCCGCAAGGACAAGCTGACCAACAAGATCCAGATGATCTTCCAGGACCCGATTGCTTCTCTTGACCCTCGTATGACGGTCAGGGAAACCATTGCGGAAGGACTGAAGATCAGAGGCATCAAGGATAAGGAATACATTGATCAGGAAGTCTACAAGGTTCTTGACAAGGTAGGTCTGGTCAACGAACACGCTACCAGATATCCTCATGAATTCTCCGGCGGCCAGAGACAGAGAATAGGCATCGCCAGAGCGATCGTTCTCAATCCTGACCTGATTATCGCCGACGAGCCGATTTCCGCTCTGGACGTCTCCATTCAGGCTCAGGTAATAAATCTGCTTAATGATCTGCGTAACGATCTGGGCTTAACCATTATGTTCATCGCCCATGACCTTTCCGTCGTCAAGTATTTCTCCGACCGCATCGGTGTCATGTACTATGGCAACCTGGTTGAACTGGCTTCATCTGACGAGCTGTTTGCCCGCCCGATGCATCCGTATACCAGAAGCCTGTTAAGTGCCATCCCGCTGCCTGATCCGAAGATTGAAAAGGGCAGAATCAGGATCACCTATAATCCGCTGGAAGCACATGACTATTCCAAACAGCAGCCTACCTTCAGAGAAGTAGCACCTAACCACTTCGTCTTATGCAATGACGAGGAAGAGAAGAAATACAGGGAAGAATTCAGCCTATGAATGATTCGCTGAACAGCTTTCTGAAGAAGTATGCCGGCATCATCCTGTTTTCCTGCGTATTCACGGTAATATACATCATTACTCATGGTCTGGCAGGGGCAGAAGGAAAGGAAAAACTGAAGATCATTTCCGATGGCTTTGCCATTCCGGGACTGCTGGTAGCCAGCTACGGACGGCTGATCTGGGTTTATGACAAGGGAGCCCTGGATGGGGTCCTGTATGCCATGAACACCATGTGGCTGTCACTGGTACCGGGCGGACGCAACAGGGTAGGGCGCTACAGCGATTTCGTGGAAAAGAAAAGCGCCAGCCGCAACAGTGAATTCATCCAGTTCCTGATTGTCGGCGGTGTATTCATCGTTCTGGCGATCCTGCTGACGGTCATCTATAACTTTGTCAAGTAAATAAGAAGTCTGAAAAGACTTTTTATTTTTACACAAAAATTAGCACTCAGGTATTGACAGTGCTAAAAATGTGGTTATAATATAATTAGCAGTCGATATATGAGAGTGCTAAAACATTAAGATAAATGAATGGAGGTATATATACATGTTGAATTATTATTTAAGACCATCTAGAAAGAATACAAACAGAGATTTCTTTGACGAATTCTTCGCCCCTGATTTCTTCACCCGTGAAGTGAAGGGCATGAGAACCGATGTTACTGAAACCGAAAAGGAATATCTGCTGGACATTGAATTACCTGGCTTTAACAAGGAAAACGTTGAAATTTCCGTAGAAAACGGTTATCTGACAGTATCCGCCAAAAAGGATGAGGAAAAGGAAACCAAGAACGACAGATATGTCTCCAGAGAAAGATATACCGGTTCACTTACCAGAAGCTGGTATGTTGGCGAAATCGATCAGGAACAGATCAAAGCTACATTTAACAATGGTGTTCTGAATGTCTCAGTTCCAAAGGAACAGAAACAGAAGGAAAAGAAACTGATTTCCATTGACTAAAGAGCAGAAAAAAAGCCGTGATCGATTCACGGCTTTACTCTGCTATTTTTCAAATGACAGCAGGATGCTCTTGTAATCCTTGTCGTATGATGTAGACAGGCTGTAAGCAGTATCACTGCCCTTAGGGAAGACATCAGTCTTGGTCTCAGCAAACTCACTGGCATCAGCCTGACCTTTGGCATAGGCCTGATAACCGTCGGCAGTCGTTAAGGACAGACGGTCAACCAGTTTGGCGATCTGCCGGTCATTAAGATCAGGGAAGATGGCTTTCAGCAGCAGATTCTGGAAGGCTATGATTCCCTCAACATCCTCTTCTTTGACATTCTGAATATTCTCATAAGGGATCAGCGCATAGAGTTTTTCGATCTCTCCGGTTTCCTTGCCGTCGGCAAAGCGCACCAGAACGTAGACATTAGGCATGACGCCTCTTTCAGCGTATTTCTCATAGTTACGCTCATAGATGTCGGTTGAGTCATAGGCACCATATTCAACGGTCATGGCTTCCTCATCATAGAACATCTTGAAGGCGTTCCAGTCCGGAACATCTGCAATGAACTTCTCCAGAGCTTTGGCGATGGTATCCGAGCTGCCGACAGATGATTCCAGTTTCTCGGCAACCGGAGCCGGCTTAGGATCTGGTTTAGGCTTAGGTGTAGGATCCTGGTCCGGTTTCTTCGTGCAGCCGGCAAAACCACATAACAGCAAAAGGCTCAGTAATAAGGTTAAAAACTTTTTCATGACAGTCACTTCCTTTATATCTGTATTATACTGTGAAAAAAACAAAAACAAAACTGAAAAAGGGTATTGACTATTTTATTGACATATTGTTATAATAATCAAGCGTTCCAGATGGTCCGTTGGAGAAGAGGTTTAACTCACATGCCTTTCACGCATGCACTCACGGGTTCGAATCCCGTACGGGCTACCATTTCCAACTGCGAACTATTTGCGAAAGTAGTTCGTTTTATATAGATAGTTACTTGATGCCTTGCATTGGTGTTGAGTAAGTGTTACAATGAACATGCTGCTTGGATAGCTCAGATGGTAGAGCAACTGACTCTTAATCAGTGGGCCTAGGGTTCGAGTCCCTATCCGAGCACCAGTTTGTATATAAGCTCCCGGAGGTTGATGAAAGGGGGCTTTTTATGTCCAGAATATTCAGAATCACGGCATTATCTGCCAATTACGCTGAAAAACGCGTCATCATTACTCCCGAATATTACGTAACTGAAGAAAGTGAGGTACATGCATGTTCAACTATGAAGTATTAAGAAACAGAATCATTCAGGTCTATGGCACTCAGAAAGAGTTTGCCAGAGCAATGCGAATCAACGAATCGACCCTGTCCAAGAAGATGAACGGTGTTTCCTTCTTCGATCAGGACGAAATTGATTATGCCGTATCCCTTCTGGGAATCCCTCGTGAAGAGATAGTTACCTACTTCTTCACCAAGGAGACCCCGGTCGTCTATGCTCACTAGATGTTTGCTTGAAAAATAATCTAGTGTTATAATAAGGACAGTCAAAAGGCTGTCCTTTTTATGTCAGAAAAACCGAAAACCTGTCTGTGCATCGACCTGAAATCATTCTACGCTTCCGTGGAATGCGTTGAACGCGGACTGAATCCTCTGACGACCAATCTTGTGGTGGCTGATGAAAGCCGTACGCAGAAAACAATCTGCCTGGCTGTCTCTCCGTCATTAAAGATGTATGGTCTGCCGGGAAGACCGCGCCTTTTTGAGGTCTACAGTCAGATCAGGGACATAAACAGGGAAAGAAGAAAACAGGCTTATAAAAAGCAGTTCACCGGCAAGTCCAGCGACTTCATCGCCTTACAGGGCAATCCCAACCTGGAAATAGGCTTCATAGTAGCCGAACCGCGAATGCAGTTCTACATGGACTACAGTGACCGAATCTACAACATCTATCAGCGCTATGTTTCGCAGAATGACATTCATGTTTATTCAATAGATGAAGTCTTCATGGACATTACGGACTATCTGCACCGCTTTAACGGTTCAGCTCATGAAATGGCTATGACGATAATAAGAAACGTTCTGGCAGAGACCGGAATAACCGCTACGGCAGGAATAGGAACCAACATGTATCTGGCCAAGGTCGCCATGGACATCGTGGCCAAGCACGTTCCGGCTGATGCAGACGGGGTCCGCATTGCCGAACTGGATGAATACAGCTACCGTGAAAAGCTCTGGGATCATCTGCCGTTAAGGGACTTCTGGCGCATCGGCAACGGCATATACAAAAGACTGGACCGTCTGGGTCTGCATACCATGGGTGATGTCGCCAGATTCTCCATTGAAAACTCGCCGACGCTGTTCAAGGAATTCGGAATCAATGCCGAACTGCTTATCGATCATGCCTGGGGTTATGAACCGTGTACGATAAAGGAAATAAAGAGCTATGTGCCGCAGAATAACTCACTTTCCAGCGGACAGGTGCTGCGGGAAGCGTATCCCTATGACAAGGCTGAGATCATTGTCAGGGAAATGACCGATTCCCTGGCGCTGTCCATGGTGGCCAAAGGAGTAGTCACCGATCAGCTGGGACTGATGCTGAACTATGATACCAGCAACATCACTGATGAATATGACGGTGAGATTTCAATAGACTATTACGGCAGGGCGGTACCGCGCCATGCCAGCGGCTCCATCAATCTGGGGGTGTTTACCAGCTCTTCACAGATCATGACGGATGCCATGATCGAACTGTTTCACGGCATTGCCGACCGCAGCCTTTCGGTAAGAAAGATAACGGTATGCGCCAACAGGATCTTTACGGAAGAAAAAGCCAGGGATACCTGGAAGCAGCTTGACCTGTTTGCGGATGCCCGGGAAGTTGAGAAACGTGACCAGGAAGCCAGAAAGCTGATGGAGAAGGACAAGAAGGCCCGGGAGGCCATCATTAAAATAAGAGAAAAATTCGGCAAGAATGCCGTCATAAAAGGTACCAGCCTGCAGGAAGGCGCTACCGGAAGAGAACGCAACCGTCAGGTCGGCGGCCATAAATCATAAAACTGAAATTCAGGAGGTGAAGGAATCATGCCGGTATGGAATCCCTGGCATGGATGTCATAAGAAATCAGCGGGATGTCTGAACTGTTATGTTTACCGCCGTGACGCCATGTATGACAAGGACAGCAACATTGTCACCAAGACAAATGACTTTAATCTGGCCATCAGAAGACACCGTGACGGATCGTTTTACCTGAAACCGGGCAGGCAGGTATACTGCTGCATGACTTCGGATTTCTTCATTGAAGAGGCTGATGAATGGCGAAAGGACATCTGGGAGATGATCAGATACCGTAAGGACCTTGATTTCTCCATCATTACGAAAAGAATAGAGAGATTCATGGACTGCATTCCCGAAGACTGGGGAGAGGGCTGGGATAATGTGACGATCATAGCCACCATGGAAAATCAGGCCATGACTGATGAAAGAATGCCGATACTGCTGGCGGCCCCGATAAAGCATAAGAAGGTCAACCAGGAACCAATGCTGGAAAGCATTGAAATAGATAAGTACCTGAAGGACGGACAGATCGAATCGGTTACCTGCGGTGGGGAATCGGGTGACAATGCCAGAGTATGCGATTATGCCTGGATCCTTAATACCCGCAGGCAGTGCATTGAAAACAACGTGACGTTTAATTTCCATCAGACCGGAGCCAACTTCCGCAAGGACGGTCGCATCTACAGAGTGCCGCGTATGAAACAGCAGTCTCAGGCTGCCAGAGCAAAAAAGGATTATAAAAAAAGAAGCATGTAGGTTTACATGCTTCTGTTGGTTATGATGCTGATGGCATTGTGAACGGCTCTGAATTCGATTTCGGTTGGATTGCCCCCGTATTCCCCGTCCAGGGTCCACTGTGTATTGGCATCGGTGGTGATCCTGGCGCTGGTGATATGACGGTATTCAATGTACGGATTAGTGAAATCGTTATTGAGAATGGATACCGCTATGCCCGGGATGTCCTGGAAATGTTCAGGCCGTCTGACCAGGAAAAGCTCAAATTCTCCGTCAATTAGGTCCTTGGTGGAAAGAGTATTGATCCTGAAACCGGCTACGGAAAGGGAATTGGCGATTGCTCCGAACAGATAATCTCCTTCGATGATCTCATCGTCGACTTCAATTTTCAGGTGGCACTTGGCAGACAGAATTTCCGGTAAAAGAGATAAGCCGTTAAATATGTAGGCTGAGAATCCCAGGATGTTCTTGGAAGCCTGGTCAGTGCTGTAACTGACTGCCGAAACGGCGCCAAAGGAAGCAACATAGGCGAAGTAGCTGTCATTGAACAGTCCCAGATCATAGGAAACCGTATTGCGCTGCCTGATTATGTCGCAGGCTTCATCAGGATCCGTTACCAGTCCCAGATTACGGGAAAAGTCGTTGGTGGTACCGGCCGGGATGTATCCCACGACCGGGGAATAGTCAAGCTTCATGACTTCGTTGATCGTACGGCTGAAGGTCCCGTCACCGCCGACGCCGATTACCGTGTCAAATCTTTCACTTTTCAGAAATTCGCTCAGATTCAGTCCGCTTTCCGGCTCAATGGGAAAAACCGTGACCATGTTGTCACTGGTGGAAAGATGGCTGATGAAGTCGTAGGTGTAATCCGCGATGTGACCGTTTCCGGCCATGCTGTTAATGATCAGCAGTGTTTTTTTCATGACTGTTCTCCCATCTGATTTAAATAATTATAACATGATATCAGGTTACAGGTTGAAATGAATGCACTCTCTGACATTTTCAGTTATACTTATATATAGACTGTGAGGTATGCAGAATGAATACTGAATACATAGATATCAACGACATCGCCGTAAGCGGCGAACCAAGAGAAAGAATTACCAAAAGACCGATCTGGCAGATCGTGGGCCGGGCAGCGGTAGGCATCGGCATGATGCTTTTCAGAACAAAGGCTACCCTGATCAGCGGAGGCTTCTTTCTGATACTGGCAGTCATGTCCTATTTTGTGATCCCGGATACACCGGTTCTGGATCTCTATGATGACTGCATGGTCGTTCATCATCCTTTTGATACCGGTAAGGCTTTCCTGATAAAGTATGACTGGCTGAATACCTGGTCAGTTGACGGAGCCAACACCAGAACTGTCTTTACTCTTAAGGACGGGTCAGGCTTTGCGGTCAATACAGCCAGATTTAACAGAGCATATAATGTCCTTAAAAAGATTCTCCCTGACAAGATGGAAAAGACCCTGGTGGAAAAGGTCCAGACCCGGAGAGAAAAAGGCAAGCAGGGAAAACTGAACTGATCAAGACGATCTGGGAATCGTCTTTTTTTGTAGTAAAGTGATAATTAAGGTATAGTAAATACAGGTGGGGTTATGAGTTCAACGGTAATATCAATGCTGAAGCTGGCAGCGGTGTTTGCTGCCGTAATAGTGGCGATGAGCCTGAAAGTAAAACTCGCTGTTTCGGTTGCGGTTGCTTCCGTAATATGCGTGCTGCTCTTTCAGCTGTCTTTGTCTGATACCATCAACGTCATCGTTGATGTGCTGACTTCAAAGGACTTTCTGCTGGTAATCCGGATCCTTTACTGCATTACTTTCCTGCAGCGCATGCTGGAAAGCCGCAATCAGCTGAAACTGGCTCAGCAGGATCTGGACAACATCTTCCATAACAGGCGCATAAACGCCACTGTAGCGCCGATTCTGATCGGCCTGCTTCCTTCTCCGGCTGCAGCCATAATCTGCGGAGAAATCGTTTCTGATGCCGCAGGAGACGCTCTTGACAAAGACGAGAAGGCCGCAGTAACCAGTTACTACCGTCACATACCGGAAAGCTTTCTGCCGACATATTCAGCAGTGATCATCATGGCCAGCATATCCAGGGTGCCGGTTGGCAGTTTCGTTTTGGGCATGCTGCCGCTGATTGCGGTAATGTATCTGCTGGGATATGTGTTCTATATTAAAAAGATCCCTCATTCGGGAAATGTCAGAACCGATGCAGGGACTGTCATTAAGGGTTTGATCGATCTGTTTAAGCATCTGTGGACCATCATAGCCATCGTTGTTCTGATCATGCTGTTCAAACTGTCAACACTGACGGCAACCTTGATCATTCTGGCACTTGCCTGGTTCTTCTATTCATTTAAACCTGATGACCTGTTACCGCTGGCTAAGAGATCTCTGGATGTGTCCCTGATGACGGTTACTTTTGCGGTATATGTATTCAAGGAAATACTCAGTGCCACGGGAGTCATTGAAGACATCCCGGTATTCTTCTCGTCACTGTCGATACCGCCGCTGTATGTCTTTGTTCTGATGTTCTTTGTCGGAACGGTGGTACTTGGTTCCAAGGCCATTGTTACGATCTGTACGCCGCTGGCCTTTGCAGCCATACCGCAGGGAGGCTGGCCGTTAATGGTCCTGCTGCATACCTGTGCGTATGCCGCAATGCAGATCTCGCCGACTCATGTCTGCATGGTCATCATAGCTGACTATTTCAAGTCGACTCTGGGAGCCATGAGCCGCAAGCTGCTGGCCATAGTTTTGCTGCTGGTAGTGATATCTACCGGATATTATCATCTGCTGAAATTATTCTTCTAGGAAACGAATTATGGAGTTTGTTGAAGCAAAAACCATTCTGACAAAAGTCAGATACGGTGATGACTGGTATGGAGTCGATTACAACATGAATCTTTACCGCGGCTGCTGTCACGGCTGCATTTACTGTGATTCCCGCAGCAGCTGCTATCACATTGAGAATTTCGATACGGTAAAAGGCAAGAAGAATGCTCTGGTGATCCTGGAAAGGGAACTGGCGAAAAAGAAGGACCACGGGGTCGTTGGCATCGGTTCAATGTCTGATACATACAATCCTTTTGAAAAACAGTATGAAGTGACCAGGGGAGCTTTGAAGTTGCTGTCAAAGTATGACTTCGGGGTCGCCATCGATACCAAAAGCGACATGATTTTAAGAGATATTGATCTTCTGAAGGAAATCAGCGCCAAAAATAATGTCATCATCAAGTTCACCATAACCACTCCTGATGATGACCTGTGCAGAATAATAGAACCGCATGTCTGTGTTTCATCGAAAAGATATGCCGCAGTCAGGACATTAAGTGAGAACGGCATATTTGCGGGAATAATGATGAATCCGGTACTTCCGTTTATTACTGACGGGGAAGAAGACATTAGGAAACTTGTCAGACTTGCACACGATAATAAAGCCCGCTTTATTCAGACCTATATGGGAGTTACCTTAAGGGAAAACCAGAGAGATTACTATTACCGGAAACTGGACGAACACTTCCCGGGTCTGAAGGAAAAATACATCAGATATTATGGGGACAGGTATAACTGCAGTGTCCCTGATTATGAAAGACTCTACAGGGTATTCACTGAAGAATGCGGCAGATACGGAATACTGTACAACATGTCTGACATAATAAAGGCATATAAGAAAGAAATAATAAGAGACGAACAGCTGACACTGTTCTGAAACACGAAAAAAGCTCCTTGCGGAGCTTTCGTTTTTAATGGAGCAAGTGAGGGGAATCGAACCCCCGTGTCGACCTTGGCAAGGTCGCGTTCTACCATTGAACTACACCTGCATGGAAATGGCGGTCCAGACGAGGATCGAACTCGCGATCTCCTCCGTGACAGGGAGGCATGTTAGCCACTACACCACTGGACCATATCTCGGAATTGGCGGAGAAAGAGGGATTTGAACCCTCGCGCCAGTTTCCCGACCTACACCCTTAGCAGGGGCGCCTCTTCGGCCTCTTGAGTATTTCTCCATGCCAATTTCGGATGCTTTATTATGTTAACATATCAGTTTTATTTATGCAAGGACAATTTATGAAAAAAAGTATATAATGAAATCAAGGATGTAATTATGTCGTTTTTCATCAGTCGATTGGCCTTAAGAGAATTTGATCTGGATGACGGAGAAATCAAGCTGGTATGTTATCATGTGACTTCAGACAATTATATCTATAAGATAACTCTGAAGAAGACCCGTGAGCACATCGGGTTCTGCGATCTTAGAACCGGACATACGCCGTCTCTGTATTACCTGGGAAACATCGGATACCGAGTCTTCCCGCAGTACCGCGGACACTGTTATGCCTACAAAGCCAGCTTACTGCTGTTTTCTCTGGCCAAAAAGCTGAAAATGGATTATGTTCTGATTACGGTATCGCCGGATAACACCCCGTCAATCAAGACGTGTGAAAAACTGGGCGGTGAATACATTGAGACCGTTGATGTCCCGCAATGGCATTCGCTGTATCAGAATAACGAAAGGGTGAAGCTGATCTACCGTTACGATCTGAAGGAGTTTTAGTCAATGTCAAGATTCAAGCGCATTTTGGGCAGCCGACTACTGCTGGTAGCGGTGCTGTTTGCTGCACAGGTTGCCGTATTGATCCTGGGTGTATATCTTGTAACAAAATGGATATTGCCATTGTACATTGCTCTGTACGTTCTGGGAATCATTGTTGTCATATATGTAATTAATTCAAACGTCTCGCCGGGTTATCAGATAAGCTGGCTTATTATTGCGGCCGCTTTCCCATTGGTAACCGGTATTTTCTACCTGATGTTCGGAGCCAAGCGTGTTGCTCCGAAATTCCGTCAGGAGCATCTTCAGAGCGTACTTAAGTTCAAGCCTCTGCTAATGAAGGAGGATGACCTCAACCTGCTTAAGGAAGAAAGCGATGCTGCCTACAAGGAAGCAAGGTATCTTAACGACTATTCCTTCTATCCGATATATAAGGGTTCCTATGCCCGCTATTTCAGTGTTGGGGAAGACATGTTTGAGGAGATCATTGCCCAGCTGAAGAAGGCCAGACATTTCATCTACATTGAAATGTTCATCATGGCTCAGGGCAAGCTGCTTGATACCGTTGTCTCCATCCTGGAGGAAAAGGTCAGGGAAGGGGTAGATGTCAGAGTAATTTACGATGACATGGGCTGTGCCATGTATCTGCCGAGAGCTTATGCCAAAACCCTGCAGAGCAAGGGCATCAAGTGTGAGGTCTTCAATCCGATGAGACCGATGCTGATGGTGACGATGAATAACCGTGACCACCGCAAGCTGGTAATCATTGACGGACGCGTGGCCTTTACCGGCGGCATCAACTTTGCGGATGAATACATCAATGAAGTAAACATTTACGGCCACTGGAAGGATGCCGGCATCATGGTCGAAGGTCCGGCTGTGACCAACATGGTGATCATGTTCCTGCAGTTCTGGCAGTCAGAGGCAGAGTACTCCTTAAGACTGCCGATGAATGAAGACATCATCTATGAAAATGAGGGCCAGCAGGGCTATCTGCAGCGGTTTTCCGATTCTCCGACTGACAGTGAGGACATAGCCAAAAACGCGCACCTGAACATGATCTGGGAGGCTCAGAAGAGCGTATGGATCATGACCCCTTATCTGGTCGTCGACAACGAGATCCTGACGGCTCTGAAGCAGGCAGCCAAGAACGGGGTTGACGTGCGTATCATTGTTCCGCATGTTCCTGATAAATGGTATGTTCTGGAAACCACCAGAGCCAGCTACCGTGAACTGATAACGGCCGGCTGTCAGGTTTATGAGTATACTCCTGGCTTCATCCACTCCAAGGTAATAATTGCCGATGGGAAGATGGCCATTGTCGGTACCATCAACATGGACTACAGAAGCTATTATCTGGATTTTGAATGCGGAGTTTTCGTATATAATAGTCCTGTGGTCAGGGACATTGTCAGAGACTTTGAGGATACCTTTGCGGTATCTCAGCTGATTGACATTGCCGATGTTAAAAAGATATCGATTTTCAGAAGGATATTAAGGGCCTGTCTGAAACTGTTTGCACCACTGATGTAAGGAGGGGTATTACCATGAAGCTGAAGAAAACTGCACTGGTTCTGGAAGGCGGGGGCATGAGAGGATGCTACACGGCAGGAGCCATGACCTGGCTTTATGAACATGGCTATGAGTTTCCATACTGTGTTTCCATTTCTGCCACGGCGGTACATTCACTCTACTATGCCGCCGGCAAGATGAAGGAACTGCATGATATTTCCGTTCTCTCTCCGGTAGATCCAAACTTCATCGGGGTCAGGGCACTTCTTAATGAAGGGGCTATTGTCGGCTATAATTACATGGCTGACAAGTATATCAGACCGACGTACAAGGAGGTTCTGGAAATCCTGCGCAATAATAAGGATCTTGACCTGGAGATCGGCATGTACAACATGACCCAGCAGTGTCTGCAGTACAAGAATCAGTATGAACTTGATGACAATGCTGACATCCTCAAGGCTTCCTGCACGCTTCCGATTTCCGGTTTCATGACGGAAGTGGACGGGGAGAAATATCTGGATGGGGGAATTGATACGATGGTGTCAACGGCCCGTGCCAGAGCCAAGGGTTACGACAAGATGCTGGTAATCGTTACCAAGGATAAAAACTATGTCAGAAAGCCAAACGGCTTCTTCCTGACGCTGTTGCTGAAGCTGATCTATCACAGCTATCCTAAGATGCTGGAAACCCTTGATCACCGTACCGAGGCCTATTATGACCAGATGGACAGTGTCTATCAGCTGGAAGAGCAGGGAAACGCCATTCTGATCAGACCGTCCCGTGACTGCGGTGTCAGGAGATTCTCGGGAACCGTGGAACAGATGGAAGAACTGTTTAAGCTGGGCTGGCAGGACATGGAAGACAGAAAGGCTGACCTGGAGAAATTTCTGAGCGAATAAAAAACCCGTTACCGGGTTTTTTTCATCTTTGCCAGGGCAAAGGCCAGAATCGTCTTGCCATCATTTATCTTGTTGTCGAGTATCATCTGCTCAACTTCCTTTTCCGGAATCTTCCTGACTTTCAGGAATTCATCTTCATCAAGGTGCTGGGAGGTTCTCTCAAGCTGACTGGCGGTATAGAGATAGATCTTTTCGTTGACTACGCCCGGAGAAGTAAAGAAACTGCACAGGAAGTCTATTCTGTGGGCCTTATAGCCTGTCTCTTCTTCCAGTTCGCGTAAAGCCGCTTCGACCGGATCTTCGCCTTTTTCCAGCATGCCGGCCGGCAGTTCCAGCAGATTTTCCATTACGGCGTGACGGAACTGTTCCACAAAGAAGATGTTTCCTTCATCGTCCTTCGCCAGAACGGCTACGGCACCGGGCAGATGGAGAACATCACGGTATCCGGTTGAACCGTCTTCAAATGTTACTTCGTTATGAGTGAATCGGCAGATTCTTCCTCTATAGATCTCATTTTCCTTAATAGTACTGTTGTTCATAATATCACCTTTATGATTTTAACACATTAGTCAGGAATGTGTTTCTTTTTTAGCTAATAAAGTAAGTAGAAGGGTGCATTCTATGAACAAGAACAGAGAATTCAAGGATAATGAGAGACTGGTCAGATACTATTTCCGCTTAAGAAACCGCAAGACCTCGCTGGGAAGCTTTAACGATACCGCTGATGATCCGATTGCCGTCGTAGTGGACGGGATATTGAAAATGATGAACGAAGATGAAAGAAAGATCCTGGAAAACGAGTACATCCGCAATTATCCCCGCAACTGGTGGCAGAACTACTATTCCAAATCCCGGTATTACCGCATCAAGAGCAAGGCGCTGCGCAGCTTTGTCCGCTTAAGCAGATGGTAATCTTTAATTGAAATGAAAGCGCTTTAATGATAGTATTAAGATAGTAAAAAGATACTTACGAATAATGAGGAAGGAGTTATCTACTATGTTAAAAGGAATTGCTGCTAGCAGTGGCGTTACTATTGCACCTGCTTACAAGTACGAAACACCGGAAATTACCATCGTCAAGAAGGAAGGTGTACCTGAAGAAGAAATCGCCAAGTTCGATGCAGCTGTAGTGACCAGCAAGAAGGACATTGAAATCATCAAGGAAAAGGCTGCCGGAAGACTTTCTGATGAAGAACTGGCTATCTTTGATGCTCACCTGATGGTTGTTGAAGACCCGGCCATGGCTGAAGAAGTCAAGAACATGATCACCAATGAAAAGGTCAATGCTGAATACGCTCTTGACTGCGTTGCCGGTAATTACATTGCCATTTTCGAATCACTGGATGATGAATACATGAAGGCCAGAGCCGCTGACATCAGAGACGTTACCACCAGAATCAAATTCCATCTGCTGGGAATCAAGCCGGCTGACCTGTCACTTATCGACAGCGAATGCATCATCGTTGCTCATGACCTGACTCCAAGTGATACCGCTCAGCTTGACAAGAAGTTTGTCAAGGGTTTCGCAACTGAAATCGGCGGCAGAACTTCACACTCTGCCATCATGGCCAGAAGCCTGGAGATCCCGGCAATCGTCGGTGTCAAGGGCATCATGGAAACAGTAAAAGCCGGTGACGTACTGGCACTGGATGCTCTGAAGGGTGATGTCGTAATCAATCCTGATGAAGCTGCAATTGCAAAATACAAAGCCAAGGAACAGAAGTACAATGATGAAGTTGTTGCTCTGAAGGCATACAGAGACAAGGAAACCATTTCCGTTGACGGACACAAGATCACACTGGCTGCCAACATCGGTACTCCTGATGATGTCGAAGGTGCACTGGCCAACGGTGCTGAAGCCGTAGGTCTGTACCGTACGGAATTCCTCTACATGAACTCTCAGGCTCTTCCAACCGAAGAAGAACAGTTCGTTGCCTACAAGAAGGTTCTGGAAGCCATGAAGGGCAGACCGGTTGTCGTAAGAACACTGGATATCGGCGGAGACAAGAAGCTGCCTTATCTGCCAATTGATCCTGAAATGAACCCATTCTTGGGATACAGAGCAATCAGACTGTGTCTGGACCGCAAGGAAATTTTCAGAACTCAGTTAAGAGCCCTGTTAAGAGCATCCGTATACGGTGAATTATGCATCATGTTCCCAATGATCGCTACTCTTGACGAATTCAATGCTGCCAAGGCAATGGTTGAAGAAGAAAAGGCCAAGCTCATTGAGGAAGGTGTTGCCGTAAGTGATCATATCGAAGTCGGTCTGATGATCGAGATCCCGGCCGCCGCAGTTCTGGCAGACCAGTTTGCCAAGGTTGCTGACTTCTTCTCAATCGGTACCAATGACCTGATCCAGTACTCAATGGCTGCTGACAGAATGAGCGAAAAGGTTGCATACCTGTATCAGCCGTTCAACCCATCTCTGTTAAGACTTATCAAGATGACCATCGATGGTGCTCACAAGGAAGGCAAGTGGGTTGGCATGTGCGGTGAAATGGCTGGCGAACCGGATGCCATCAGCGTACTGATGGGCTTAGGTCTGGATGAATTCTCAATGAGTGCAACATCCATCTTAAGAGCCAGAAAGATCGCCAACAGCTTAAGCCATGCTGAAATGAAGGAACTGGCTGCCAAGGCTGTTGCCTGCTCAACCAGCTCTGAAGTTCTTGATCTGATCCACAGCACAGTTAAGTAAGTTACGAAAGAATGTATCCTGACGGATACGTTCTTTTTTTGCGACATAATGTGAAAATTCATCTAAAACTATACATGCCTGAAGAAAAGTGGTAAAATACTATGGCTAGCGGAGAGTTGGCCGAGCGGTTTAAGGCACCGTCTTGGAAAGGCGGCGTAGTTTAACAGCTACCGTGAGTTCGAATCTCATGCTCTCCGCCATTTTTTGTAGAGGATACCTGAGATAAATGACTACTACTAAGAAGACCGGAACCGAGATCAAGAAGAAAAGGCTCAGAGAAAAGCGGATAATCATCGCTCTGCTGGCCGTTTTCGTGGGAGTTGCCGGATTCAGCGGTTATAAGATCATCTCGATCATGAGCGACTACAATACTTCTGAAACCGAGTATGAAGGACTGAACAAGGATGTAGTTGAGAAAATCGAAACCATTGACCCGGTGACCAATGAGGAAAGCCCGTATCTGGACATCAATCATGAAGGACTGAAGAAAAAGAACCCTGATTATGTCGGCTGGCTTTACATACCGGGAACAAATATTTCCTACCCAATGGTACTGGGCGATACCAATGATGAATATCTCCACAAGACCTTTGAAGGAAAGTATGCCTATGCAGGATCATTATTCCTGGATTACCGCAACAAGGCAGATTTCAGCGATACCAATACCGTGGTATACGGCCACCACATGAACAACAACTCCATGTTCACTCAGCTGGACCTGTTCCAGAACTGGGAATTCGGTACAACGAATAACGTGTTCCACATCTACCGTGACAACAAGGTCTACATCTATCAGAATTACTGCTTCATTCTGACCAGTTCAACCGGTTATGCCTATACGTTCAATTTTGCCACTCAGCGGGATTACGCCAATCATCTGGCTACCCTCAAGACGGAACAGTATTATGAAACAGGCGTCCGGGCAGATGTGACCAAGCCGATCGTAACTCTGTCAACCTGTCAGGGAATCAATACCGGCAGACGTTATGTTCTGGTTGGCATCTTAAAAGAAGTCATTGACATGAATGACATCAGAAATCATTAAGTTAAAGACAACAGTTCAGAACTGTTGTTGTTGATGTTACACATTCCCTGAAAGGGAAAAAGGGGCAAGTTTATAGTGTCTACTTTTCTAATGTAAAAGCTTGTGTTAAAATAATTGCACATGGCCTGTTGGTGAAGCGGTCTAACACATCGCCCTCTCAAGGCGACATTCACGGGTTCAAGTCCCGTACAGGCTACCATTGTAAATAACCTGCCAGACGGCAGGTTTTTTATAGTTAATGAAGTGAAATAATTCACAAATGGATGCTTCCAGACTAATATAAACTGAAACAATAATATATAATGATTGTGAAACAAAAGGAGAAAATAATATGACTTATCAAAAACTGTTTGAGCAGGGCAGGATTGGCAATCTTGAACTGAAGAACCGTATTGTCATGCCGGCAATGGGATGCTCATTCGCTGAAAGCAGCGGTGAAGCAGGACCTCGCATGATCAAATACTATGCTGACAGAGCCAGGGGCGGAGCCGGACTGATCATTACCGAGATCACCAGAGTAGATGATGAAACAGGTGTAGGAACTCCTAATCAGCTCAGTGTGACCAATACTCATGTAATTCCGCAGCTACAGCGTCTGGTTGAAGCCGTACATGCCTATAATACCAAGCTGTTTGTTCAGCTGCATCATCCGGGCAACCAGACTCCAAGCCGTCTTATCGGTGGCAAGCAGCCGGTAAGTGCCAGTGATGTTACCTGCAAGGTTATCGGTGAACAGCCAAGAGCCTTGAGTACGGAAGAAGTTGAGGCCATGGTCAGAAAGTTCGTGACCGGTGCCGTCATTGCCCAGAAAGCCGGCGCTGATGGTGTTGAGATCCATGCTGCTCATGGTTATCTGGTATCACAGTTCCTTTCACCATACACCAACAAGAGAGAAGACAAGTATGGCGGAAGCTTTGAGGGACGTTTAAGATTCATTACCGAGATCATCTACGGTATCAAGGCATATTGCGGGCCTAAGTTCCCGATATCGGTCAGAATGAACGGCGATGACTTCCTGCCGGGCGGCCTGGTACTGGAAGATGCCGTAAAGATCGCCAAGTATCTGGAAACACTGGGAGTTGCCTGCATCAATGTAAGCTGCGGCATGTACGATTCCGGTTCAACGATCATTGAACCTTCATATTTCGCTGAAGGATGGAAAAAGCATCTTGGTGCAGCTGTAAAGGCAGCAGTAGGAATTCCGGTAATTGCGGTTGACAACATCAAGCATCCTTCAGTAGCTGAAGCTCTGCTGGAAGAAGGATGCAGTGACTTTGTCGGTATTGCCAGAGGTTTCCTGGCTGATGCTGACTGGGGTCTGAAAGCTTATCTGGGACAGGATAAGATGATCAGAAAGTGTCTGGGATGCATGGAGTGCTTCCGTATTCTCAACGACGGAAATCCTCTGGGCTGTACACTTAACCCGGTACTGGGACGTGAATTTGAATACGGTGAAGAAAAGCTGGTTAAAAACGGTAACGGACGCAAGGTTGCCGTCATCGGCGGAGGTCCGGCCGGCATGCAGGCAGCAGCAGTACTGGCAAAGAGAGGATTCAAGCCGGTTCTGTTTGAAGCCAAGGATAAACTGGGCGGAACCGTAAATCTGGCAGCAATACCTCCATACAAGGGAATGCTGAACGAATTCGTGGAAACACAGGCAGCAGAACTGGAGGCTCTGGGAGTTGAAGTAAGGCTCAATACTGCAGCAACGATGGAATTAATCAGAGAAGCCGGTGTGGAAGCAGTATTTGTGGCTGCAGGCGGTACTGCCGTCAGACCGAACATTGAAGGAATTGAAAAGGCAGTAACAGCTGAGGATGTTCTGGCCGGCAAGGAAGCCGTTAACGGTGAAAACATCGTTGTTGTTGGCGGAGGCGTCACAGGTCTGGAAACAGCTGAATGGCTGGGTACAATGGGTAAGAAGGCTGTCGTTGTTGAAATGCTTGACAAAGTTGGCGGCAATCTTTATCCAAGTGTCGTAATGCATCTGGCACAGGAAATCTTGAAGCAGGGCGGCATGATCCGGAAGGGCAAGGCTCTCTGCGGTGTCTATGACGGTAAGGTTGCCGTTAAGGATACCAAGAGCGGAGAGGTCAGTGATATCCCTGCTGATCAGGTGATCCTTGCCATGGGTGTAAGACCATGCAGACCGCTGATTGATGAACTGAAGGCAGAATTTGGCAATAAGGTCATTCTGGTAGGTGACAGTGACAGAACCGGACAGATCTACGACGCTCTGCATTCCGCATATGATCGTGCCTTTGTCTACGAAAACAGATAATTTTTACTGATAAAAGGCTGTTAATTGAACTGCTCCAGAGAAAATGGACAGTAAATAAAAAAGGCAAACCCTCCTATACTTCTATTGTACAGGAGGGTTTTAGTATGGCAGGAAAACCAAACAAGAAATATTCACCAGTTCATCGCTGATCAATTTGATAATGATTAGATTACCGGGAATTATTATGTAAAAAACAGGGAATGAAAGTGCTGAAACAGAGAATCAGCATGTTCTGGAAAGCTATAAGACTTGAATT
>JAEEGL011319063.1_pt1 | contig 18982 bp, 17 predicted proteins | sample 9134231 | NCBI WGS metagenome assembly JAEEGL01 (sample SAMN16246548, study PRJNA631951) | gut metagenome | biome: gut microbiome; feature: rumen; material: fiber-attached | host: Bos | place: Iran: Karaj | collected 2018-10 | reverse complement strand
CTCCAAGAGGCGAGCATTGGAGGTTTGGCCAAAGCGATATGCTTTCTTGGCTTAGCCAATATGCACCATATAAACTTGAGGATTTGCATGATGAGGCTTGGCGTGCTGAAAATGAAGGGATACCGATTGAAAGAGTAAAGCATGGAATAAAAGCGTTGGTCTTAGACTGTTCAATTGATGAAGCTGAGGAACGGACAAAAACGATAATCAAATCAGGTAATTGGCCTAGAGTCTATGTTACAGGAGCAGGTGGATTTCGGTCTAAATCCTATTTGGATTCAAAGCCAGGAAAAGTTCCTGAGGATTGGTGGCCATATAAAGAAGTTGGTTCTAATGATGAAGCAAAAAACGAGATAAAAGCTTTATTCCCTGGGGATGTTCCTTTTGATACGCCCAAGCCCGAAAGGTTGCTTCAGCGCATTATTCATATTGCGACAAACCCCGGTGATATCGTATTAGATTGTTTTGCTGGGTCGGGGACAACCGCAGCAGTTGCCCAAAAGATGGGGAGAAGGTGGGTGACTTGTGAATTAAAGGAGTCTAATTTTAGATTCTTTGTATTACCACGTTTAGAAAAAGTTATTCATGACCAGGATCCAGGTGGTGTTACCGAAACAGAAGGAGAACGAATAGCTTTAGATGGGGTTGAATTACCTGAAGGAGTTTCGCCAGATGATGCTTCAAAGTTCAACACGATTTTAAATAGGCTTATAGCAGAAAATGATAGTTTGAAAAAAAATCCTATTATAAAAGAACTTAAGGCGATATCAAAAACAAAAAGAACAAAAGCAACGATTAACTGGCGCGGTGGGGGAGGTTTTCATGTTGCACATCTATCGCCGAGCTGTTTCGATTATAATCAGAAGTTAGGCTGTGTGATGCTAACAGAGAACGCAACGGGACAAAACCTTGTGAGTTCTGTCGTTGCAAATTTGGGGTTTGCTTCAAAGAAACCTAACGAAACAAGTGTTTTTGATGGTATAAAAGGGAAAACACGTTTAAAGGTTATTGAAGGCATTACTACAGTGGATATTGTAGATTGGTTAGTTTCTCAGATTGAAGAGGGGGAAACTATTGTAATTGCTACATTGAGTGTAATGGATGGTGTTAGGCAGCATCTTCGGAACCTTTGTAAGGGATCTAGGGTTGTTGTTATTCCTGATGATATTTTCAAGTATACTGAAGGAGGCGAAGAATAATGGGAAAGAGACTACACATTTCATATGATTCGGACTTAATCGAATCAATTAGTACTGATTTTGATCTTCGCACACCTAACAAAGAGGCCTTAAGAAAGCTTTTATTCACACTTGATGGCGATTATGATCCAAGTATAATGCAAGTTCTAAATCTTGCTACTGGTGTTGGAAAGACTTATCTTATGGCAGCTTTTATTGAATATCTTCGAAGGCAGGGCGTGGGAAATGTTGTTATTGTTACACCTGGAAAGACCGTTCAGTCAAAAACTATAATGAACTTTGTGCCTGGCTTTTCAAAATATATCCCGGGAGCCCAGGTTCCACCCGATGTAGTTTCACCTCAAGATTATTCTTTATGGGTTTCTCGTGTTAATGGTGCGCCTAGGCTTTCATATGGACGAGAAGTTCCTGCCTTGGTCTTTATATTTAATATTCAACAACTTATTGCTCCGAACGATATAGAAGGAGACACTCATGGAAAAACACAGGAGGCAGAAAGACGTAAACCGAGAAAATTTGATGAGAACGCAGGGGTTTTGTTCGATTACTTAAAAGGACTTGATGATCTTGTAGTAATAGCAGATGAGTCCCACCTATATTCGACAAGCGCAGTTGCGTTTAATGCTGCTTTAAAAGAACTTGATCCAGCCGCCGCGATAGGACTTACTGCATCAGTTCTTCCGGAAGACCATGTAATATATGAATATCCACTATATAAAGCTATTAAGGATGAATATGTAAAGGCACCTGTTTTGGCATTTCGTAAAGGAGGGTATGGGGCTGATCAGGCTTCGGAAGAACAGCAATTGCGGGATGCATTGCAGTTAAGAAAGATAAAGCAAGCTTACTATGATGCATATTCTGAACAGCATCAAAAGGAACGGATAAATGCAGTTACCTTTGTAGTCTGCGCAGATGTTGATCACGCTACACAAGTCACAGAATTGCTTAGAAGTCCTGAATATTTAGGTAAGGACATTGCGGTTCTGCAGGTTGATTCAAAGCATGATGATGAAACAACACAAAAACTTTTAGAAAACATAGACCAACCGGACTCCCCGGTTCTTGCGGTCGTAAGTGTTAACAAGCTTAAAGAAGGGTGGGATGTTAAAAATATAGCCGTAGTTGTTACTTTGAGGGCAATGGCATCGGAAGTTTTGACACAACAAACAATGGGACGCGGCCTGAGGTTACCTTTTGGGAAATATACAGGTGTTTGGCAGATAGATCAGCTTGATATTATCTCACATCAGTCTTTCAAAGAACTACTTGAGGCGGAAAATGTTTTACAGCAATTCGGGTTGGAAGATGCGGTTTCTCAAGGTGATAAGGACAAGGTAACGAAAGCAATACGAAAAGCTGCAGAGACGGCGGATAGTCCTCAGGCTAAGGAAGATAATGAAAACGAAGAGAATACGGAGTATTCGTCCAATCAGAATTCATCAGAATTAGGGCATGATAGTACAACTGATAATAGAACTGATTACAATGATGGCTTAGGAAATGAGGATGTCACAGAACCAGAAGAAACTACAGTCGGCGTAAGAACAATTGGTGACAATGGATTTTCTCAAGATGAAGTATCAATAACACCAGTGTACATTGAAAGAAATCCGCGGTTTAAGGATGTGTCATATAAGTTCCCTGTTACTATTGTAAAACTAGAGCAACCTACAATTGATTTATCTGAGATATCAGATAAAACTATCGAAGATGCGGCTAAAAGAGTTACATCTACGGGTGATGTTCTGTACAGAAAGGAAATAGTGGCAGCATTGGGGAAAAAACTGCATGCGGTTGATGCGGAAAGTGCAGAGGTGGATTCGATAAGTATAGATGATTCGGATGCGGCCGATGCACTTGAAAGACTTGTGCTGTATATGCAATTAATACCTAAAACCCAGGAAGTTGCTCAGTATATTGGTAAGTATTTGGTTCCTAAGTTTATGAAGTCTGTTTTGTTTGAAAAGTGGACCGTAAAGTCGCTTGATTCCGCAAGAAACCAGCTTCAAGACATTATAAAAGCCTACATTGTCTCTCTTCAGCGCTCAACAAAAGAAAAGTCTGTAATTCAGCCGAAGGGGATGAGCTTTGATAAATATATGCTTCCTATCGGTGAAAAAGTGTATGATCCGATTGACTCAAGGGACCAGTTTGTAAGGGGTCGGGTATATTCTGGTTGGTTTAAGTCATTGTATTCCGAGGAATCATTTGATTCGTATAGCGGTGAGTATGTATTGGCAAAACTGTTAAATACTTCCCCGCAGATACAGTGGTGGCACCGATTACATCCTCAAGACGGAGCCTTTATATATTATAATTCAAAGGAACGTTATTTCCCTGATTTTGTGGCATGTGATAACGCTGGGCATTATTGGATTATTGAGGGTAAGGACCAAAGAGGACGCGATGACCAAAGAGTTCAGGCAAAGCGAAAAGCAGCAGAATCGCTGGTCAGAAGACTTGTTACAGTTAAAGAATACGCAGATCAAAACTGGGGCTATCTGATTGCATACGAAGATGATATTGCAAAATCTGATACTTGGGATGATTTGAAAGCTTTAGCGCAACCTGTGACTAACACATTGTAAAAGTATTAACGGCGGGGGGAGAAAGACCCCCTGCTTGGTTACTATTGACAAGTATCCGCGTACATAGTAAAATATCCGCATACATAGTAAAAAATCCGCGTACATAGTAAAACAGTTTTTTTGAGTAAACCATGGTTTAGGCATTATTAAGGAGGAAAAATAAAGTGGAACGTTTGACTGGACAAGAATTACTAAAAGCTACGGCAGAGTCGAAGGTGGTTAACGGAGAAATCGAAACGAAATATGCCCGCGATGCAATAAAGTGGGGGTCGATAGTAACGGTAATTCTATGCATTGTAATGACAATTCTTGAACTTGTGATTGCACATAGGTGGAATGTTGGAATGGTAACAGTTTTAATGGCTTTTGCAGGTTCAGCAGACTTCTATGAAGGAAAAAAGGCGTCAAAGAGAATAATGCTTATAAAGGGAATTGTTGAAATAGTATTGGCAGCGTTGTTTGCGCTTTTATTTGTGGGGTTATTGTTTATATGAATACATCAGTGGAATTAAAGAATAACATCAGAAAATACAGACAGGAAAAGGGACTGTCACAAACGGAATTGGCTAAATTGGCGGGAACTACTCAAAATACCATAAGTTCCATCGAGATTGGTGCTTATTCACCATCAGCATTTTTGTCGGGGTTGATAGCCGCAGCGTTAGATAAAAGCTGGGAAGAGGTATTTTACTACGTGAAAAAAGAAGGGAAATAGTTAAGGTAGAGAGCTATGTATAAGATTATTGAGAGGTTTGCGGAAAGTGATAGCAGTAATGGCCTAATGCTCGTTGATATGCCTACGGGATCGGGCAAGACTTACGCTGCTATTAAATATATATTTGACGCTTGCCGTCGCGAAGAAAACCAAAAGCGCAAGTATATATTTGTGACAACGTTGAAAAAGAATCTTCCGTATGAGGATTTAAAACAGCACTTTGCAAATGCCGGACAGCTTGATCTCTACAATCAAAAGGTTCTGATGATTGATTCAAATATGGACGGTGTCGTCGATGGGTGGAGCGATAGTGTTGAAAGACAGATTCCATACGAGATCAAAAAAACGGATGAGTATTCGAAGTTCTCTAAAGAAGTTAAGTTTGTAAAAAAGCAGAGAGAGAAGAATACTAGTGAGTACAGGGATTTACTCCAACCTATTGAAACAAATCTCCGTGAAAAATCTGAACCTGCTTTTCGTCGTGTGGTATCAGAATACCTTGATAAAAAGTTCCCTAATGCTGAGAAAAAACTGTACGCCATAAAAACTGATAAAGACTGGCAGTGGCTTGGTACGCTTTATCCAGCCGTTTTTACGCGTGACAGACAGGTTCTATTCATGAGCATGGACAAATTCATGAGCAGGAACACAACCATTGTGGAACCGTCTTATATGTTCTATAACTGGGATCAGCTTAAGGATGCCATTATTTTTATTGATGAATTCGATGCGGCCAAGGAGACTATTCTTAAGAACATTATAATAAACGGTCTTCGTGACAGGATTGACTATATTGAACTATTTAAGGACATATATGCCTCGCTCCACACAGACACATTCCCCACTGCGTTAACGACGGCTTCAAGCCGATCGGCGGATAAGTTTAGCAGTAAAGCGTTAGAGGATATTGTACGAGGGTTAAGGGAAAAAGCGGATTATATATTTGGCGCCTATCATTTGCAGTATAAGCACAGGACTGCCGGGGATATACAGGATTCATATCAGAATTATCTGTTCCAGGATCATCAGTTCCATTCGATATTAAACGGAAACAATTCATACATAACAATGAAAAATGATCCTAACCAGAGGATCAATGTTATAGGTTTTGCAAAGGATAAGCCCAAAACTGAGAAACATAATATTCATGTGATGTTGGGACAGCTCAGAGGCTTTATTACATACTTCCAAAGGGCGGTTTATATTCTTGCGATAAATTATATGCAATGCAAGCTGGAACGCCCTAGCGGAGATGAAGATATTTTTACGATGGAGTCTGCTGTAAGAACGGTGCTCGCTTTGTTCAGGTTGAGCGCTGACAGTATAGATTACCTTACATCGCAGATTATAATGTCAACGCATAAAACAAAAGGTGATATAGAGCCGGGGGATTTTGATCTGTCATTCTATGAGAACGGCTTCCGCTATTATGCCTTTGTAAATGATACCACGCATGATATGCAGTCGAAGATTATGATGTATTCGTTTCAAAATACTCCTGAGAGAATACTCCTGAGATTCTGTGAAAAATCGAAAGTAATCGGCATTTCTGCTACTGCAACAGTACCGTCAACTGTGGGCAACTTTGACATTGAGCATTTACGTGATAAGCTGCAGAAGAAATACATTTCATTGTCGGGGGATGACAGAAGACGTCTGTTGGAAGATTTCAACAAAAGCCAAGCGGGCTACAAGGACGTAAATATTCATGTTGAGCTGTTTGGAGAGAAGGGAGCCTACTCAGATTCATCGTGGAAACTTGTTTATAACAACGAAGAAATAGCGCAAATGATAGCGGATGAGGTTCGACGTCAGTTCTCATCGGAGGATGATAAGAATCATTACCACAAGGAAAGGTATCTCCGTATTGCTCTTGCCTACAAGCAGTTTGTAATACACGATGATATCCGCTCTTTCCTTTGCGTTCTTACCAAACACCCGAAAAAAGATGATAAAAACCTAAATCAGACACTGCTGTTTAGGATATTTAATATGATTGCCAAGGACAACAACTCAAAGTTGGCAGCGGATAGCAACGTAATGTATCTAGATGGCGCAGAGTATGATGACAAGAAAGGACTGCTCTTAAACAAACTGTCAAATGACGAGAAGATTTTTGTAATATCCGTTTATCAGACAATCGGGGCCGGACAGAACCTCCAGTACAAAGTACCGGAAAGATTGAAAGACAGTTTGATTAAGATAAATGACAGGCCCTCAAGAGGGGAGAAGGACTTCGATGCAATATACCTTGATAAGCCGTCAAACCTTATTGTTAATTTGACTACGGATAACCTTGAGGAACAGGACTTTGTAAAATATCTGTTTCAGATGGAGTTTTTACAAGAATCTTCGGAATTGTCTTCGGATGCGGCTTTTACTAATATAAGAAAAGCTTTCAAGACATATTTGTTTGGGCAGAAGAATCAAGAAAAGTGGGTTGATGTCTATAAAAAACAGAGCGTTTTGCTGATGAACACAAGATATATTATCCAGGCAATCGGCCGCATTTGCCGTACGAACCTTAAAAGCAAGAACATATATGTTTTTGCTGACAACAGGATTGCCGAATCTATTGATCAGTCTGTAGCAGAAGGAAGATTCTTTAATCCGGAGTTTATGAAGCTTCTTGATGAAATAAAGAAATATGAGAGTGCGAAAATTGAAACGGGTTCTCTTGAAAACGCCGCTTCACTCAGAGCAGTCAAGGTCAATAAATATATAATGAATATGCTAAACAATGATTGGACTGAATCCAAGATATCGCATTGGAAAGAACTCCGAAAGATTGTTTTGGCGCATCCTACAGCATCGAGAGACGAAGCGAATAGTAGTTTCATAATTAAGAATTTTTATGCTGAGTTGCCTGCAAAGGGTAATCGGATGTTCTTCTATCAGGATGCTGATTATAACAATGTTTCTGTCAGATTTAGCAAGGATCAGAAGCATGAGATGGTCCTTTCTGAACAGGAAAGTAAACTTCCGGATATGCTGAAGATTCCCGGAGTTAGGGACTTGTTTGAGAGAAACGGATGGGCATGCGAGTTTGAGGAGAATGATTACCTGATGACTCCGACACTCTGGAACAATATCTATAAAGGGGCCCTCGGAGAAGTCGTTGGAAAGCATCTTTTTTCGGAACTGATCAATGTTGAACTTGAGGAAATCGAGGATGTAGAGCGTTTTGAAGTATTCGATTACAAGGTCCCCGGAACTTCGGTTTATATTGATTTCAAGAATTGGCATGAAGGAACAACAGCGGATAAGGCTCAAACGATAGAAAAGATTGAGCGCAAAGCTGCACAGTGTGGTTGTAAATGCGTGATCATTGCAAATATAATAGCTAGTGGCCAGTGGGAGATTTCAGACAAAAAAGGCGATATCCGGATAGTATCGATTCCGTACCTCGTTATGGACAAAGGCGACCGGGTAGTGGGAAACAAACGCGCATGGGATATTATACAGGAGTGCATAGATGAGTATAAAGATCAAGACAAATAAACTTGTGTATGAGATTGATCGCGACGCCTTTGCTATGCGTTTTGATGTGTTCACGATTGAAACGGATGATAAATATATTAAGAGTGGAGCCTATATCCTCGATGCACCCTCGCTTAACGAAAGCATAAAGAGCATCCGTTTTGAATCGGGCCGGAGAGCTTTTGTACTGATGCTTCATAATGAAGAGAACAGGAATACTCTCGGTAAATTCATAAAATCCCTTGATGGCGGGGATAAACTCTCTCTAGCAAGCAGTAACGTAAGAGATATTCCAGACTATGTTATCCTTCAATTGTTGCTGAATGCTCTTTCGACATATGACACTGATGCATTGAAGTTTAATAATCTTACAGGACACTTTTACTGCTTCCACTCGGATTGGATAAAGCATAAAAAGGAAAAAAGCGAAGACATAACTTGGAAGGTTCCATGCTTGGAAATAAGCATTACAAAGGACTACTATGTAAATATGAACGTTAGGACTTTCACTTCGGAACGCTTAAAGAAGAGTATTACGTTTCACAAGAGAAAGTTCGAAGATTATCCCAAATATATTTTTGGAAAGAATCATACTCTGCGCAGAAAACTATCAGGCGAGACGGAGCCGGGTTTTATCATGCGCCAAGTAGACGGAACAAAAACAGAGCTTCCTTTTTTGGATATCCAGAATGAGGAGAAGTTTGAGAAGTGCAAAGTCGGGACTCTGGCAAGGGTGATAAATGAGTTTAATAGCAAATACGATCCTTGCGCGCACATAGACTGTGGTTATGTAGAGGCGGTAAAATGCATTGATTATAACAGGAATACTGCGAAAGAAAACAGTGGCAGGATTCATGAGATCCTCTCCGAATGCGAGATCCATATTGTTGATCAGATTGGAGATCAATATTCCGCTCAGTTCTGCGAGGAAGTAAAGGAACTGATTACAAGGAAATACGATATTATCGCTTCAATCGGTAAAAGGGTAAGCAAGGATGCGCTCAATATATGTTTGATTCATAATGCTGAGTATTATGCAGATATGGCTGACCCGCATGATAAGGAATATCCCGGGACTGCTATTCAACATATAACGCTTGAGGATTTTAAGAATAATGCAGAGTTTGCATTGTCAGCGGTAATCCATGATGTATTGATAAAAAAAGATCTTGTTGATTACAAAATTACACTGTTTGATTGGCCGTCACTCGGCTTGGAAAATGATGTCGCGTTTGGAATTGAGACGGAAATTGATGAAACAAACAGATATTATTTCATGCAGGTCCATCCTGATGGAACATTTTATATTAAGGAGCAGGAACTGAATTTGTTCGAGATGAATGAGTACAACGATTGTGTTGATATTTTTGAGAACGCTCGAACAAGTGGTGAAACGGTAAAAGGTGTAATACGCAGTCATGAAGGAAAAATCAATGTGATCAAGGATACTGGTATTATAACGTTGCCGGAAATCAATGAGATAAAAACACTTTTATCCACGGGTGATAATAAACTGCGAGGCAAGGAAAGAAGGGGAGAATTGCTTTCATCCTGTCTTGATATAAAGCTTTTCGAAGAGAGCGGGAAGCAGTTTTATTTTGTAGGAACAATCGGAGAAGGGATGCGATGGAATATCCCAAGAGCAGCAAACGTGAGAAGCATTGAAGGGTATAACGGTGCTGCTTGTATGTTTGATAAACTGTTACCGACAATGAACGTAACATTTGTTCATAACGGGCAGCTAACAGTATTGCCGTTTCCGTTTAAGTATTTGAGAGAACATTTGAGGTTGACTACAAAATAAATAATTTATTGTTGCGGGGATGGATGAGCCTATAGAATTTTGAAAAGGCGACTTGTGTATATAGTTTTTTGGAGAAGATAGAGTATTAGAGCTCTAAGCAATGGAGGGCCGAATCCCTATGATAGTAAGTCTTACAGATCCCAAATACTTTGCATTGAACTGTAAGTATCTTGCTCCGTCGATGAAATATGAGCATTATCTTATCGAGGTCCTGAACGGTTCATTATGTTTCTTTACACAGAAAAGGACACGTTTTGAACAGTTTAGACTTGTAAAAAAGCAGGACCATTCGGAGCCGGATGCAGTATCTTCACTTTATAGTATTGACTTCAAACTGCTTGTTGACCAATACGTGATGAATGCTATGGCTAAGAATCGTCCAAGTATTGATCATTCGCATGAAAAAGAAGGATTCATAATAGTCAACGAGAAGAAAGACAAAGTCCCTGTTCCTCAAAACAATCCTCTTTTTGATCTGATGGACCTTAAGGAAAGCGATATTAATGGGGGTACCTACTCAAAAACCGTAGCCAGTCTATTGGCGAATCTAAAAAAAGAGAAGAACCTCTTCATTTTCTATCCGTACCAGTTTTCTTCTCAGACGGATATCCCAGGACAGGCATTTGAAGGCGTTCTGAACAAAGCGTTAGAAACAGTCATGGAATATAGAGTCAAAGAACAGCCGGAATTCGACACCTTCATTTGCATCAAAGCAAACCAGTGGTTCTTAATCTATGAGTGGACGTTTGATGGATTTGTGTTCCGTGATAAGGTCCATGAATGCCAATGTGGAAATTATATGGATACAAAAAACTATTCGTTGTATTGACAGAGGCGTATATGAAGGAATTGGATAAAAAAAGCAGTGAGAAACTGCTTGCAGAAAGCAAGAACTATTATATTATCGGTTCATATGAAGAAGCATCACTTTACCGAAAAAGTGATGATAAATATGTTGGCTCCGTAGGACATCATTATGGCGATCCTACCGATGGCTTGATTGATTGGAACGAAAAGTTCTGTATAGTAGTCGGCTGCGGCGTGATTGTTTATAGGCTTAAGGAGCCGTTTACATCATACATGTATGATCGGGATTGTGATCAATGGTATGAATTCGGTCGCGGACCCGAAAATGTTGATTGGATTAAAAGCTTAAAGCAGGTCAGCGATGATGAAGTTGAACTGTTGGATGAAGATGATCAAAGAAGGATTCTAAAAGTCGAGATCTAATACTATGTCAAAAAAGGCCAAAGACACGTATTGCTTGTCGTATTTTACGCCTCCGCTTGCTATGTAACGGGTATTCTTCTCTTGAATAAAAGCTCTCCGCACAAAAGTGTACGGAGAGTTTTTTGTGTGATAGGATAATAATCATTCTTCATCTCCGCCCTCGGCAGCTACTTCAGCATCTACCTGGGCGCGGACTTCACGCTCGGTCTGGCGGTGTGAGTTTATAATGTTTGAAATGATCTCACGGGTTGTTAAACGGTCATGTTCGTATATTTCCACAATGTTTCCTGCTTTGATGAGCTCATCATAGCATTTACGAATCATGCGAACGCCCGGGTGACTGATGTAAGGACAAGATAGTACATACTCGCCTGATTCTATTGCTGATTTTATGACGGCCATTGAAACTGGATTGTATTTGCGAATGATTGAAATGCTCTTGGCCATAGATGAAGTTGATTTGACCTTTAAAGCAATATTACCGGGTTTATATTCATATTCCATATGTGCAACCTCCTAAAACTCTTCTTTACTGTTTGGATTGAGGGGCCTTCCGGGAAGACTTTTCTTAAAGTTTCTTGCGTGCCATCGATTGGTATGCTCATCACGGGTGACCGGATAAATGAGGCTGCCAATATTGGCTAGGTGAGGATATTTTGCAACGCTGTAAGTGTGATGGCTTTGCATAGAAACACCTTTATAGCGAGGTCGCTTCCCTTTTAAAATATCAGCTATTTGTGATGCAGACCAGTTTCGAGTTGTGGGTTGGTTATTTATTATGCGCTCAACCTCATGCTCCCAAAACGAATCAATCCCAGCCTTACGTCTTGTATTCAGCCGCTGTTGCCACTCTTTTCGTTTATACTCATATTTTGTTATAGTTCGTGTATCTTCTTTTTCACGGAGAATCTTGAGCTTCTTCGAGTTTAATTGCTTATACTTTGTGGGATGTTCTCTGGTATCGATACCCTTGGGAATCATTATAGCACGATTGTTGTAGTTTTGGGATCTGATTTTTGAAGACATATTGCTTCCGGTTGTCCCTTTGAAATGACCGCTACTCGGTTTCGACATTTGAAGGACCTCCTTTCTTGTTTTTATAGGCGAGGCTTGTATCACTTGGAAATGCAATAATATGGACGCCTCGGTTGGCAAGCTGTTCAAAACACTCATAGTTTGCCGATCCGTAAACTATGATGGTATGGGGCTGTAGTACTTCAACCATTCTGAAGAGTCCGATTTCGAAGTCGGGGCGGTTTTCAAGTTTATGGATACCACTGGCTACAGTTCCGATTGAGACTATGCTGTTACAAGGGATTCCATCAAAACAATAATCCCAGGTTTCTTCTGTTCCCCAGCGAACATTGTTGATTACAGGAATTTCATGTGTTGTCAGCCAGAAACCAAAGGCTCGCATGCGGTAGGTGTTGTAGCGCTTGATGGAATCGGGAAAGTCTGCATTAGTTGAAAAATCCGGTGTGATTATTCCTGAAAAATGGCGGAGTAATTCCAATGCTTCATATGGTTTTGACCATATACCGTTACGCGGACCATCGAATTTCTGATCGTCGATGTAGAAATGAACAAAGGCATTGATGTGATAATCTGGGTCTTTTCTGACAGTACATTTGTGTAGGTGCTTCGCATCAACAAAAGATACAAGTTGATGTGGAGCGCTCCTGGCCGTGCAAGGACAAAAGGGAATATCTGAGCCAAGAGCAAATCTTGCATCATCGACCATGAAAGCATTCCACATGTCAATACAGCCTTTTCTAGGTGCTTGATTGTTATCGAAGCTTTTTGTGAGATTTGTTTGATGTTTCATTTTTCTACCTCCTGATGTTAATGGATGCAATCTGTATTTGTTGCTTTGCCTGAATTATGCTCGAGTTTTTTTACTTTGATAATTCTCCGAAAAGCCTATCTATATGCACTTGAGCGCATTGAATCGGAGTGCAGTTTTGATTGGCTTTAACATAATTCATATTTATCAACTGTTAAACATCTTGACGTTGTGATAAAGTCTGATATACTATTTGTAGTAATCAGGAGGTGAAATATGAGTATACTTAGAAAAACTATTGGGGAGAATATAAAAGAAGTAAGATTAGGCAAGGGATTGTCGCAGGAAAAACTGGGAGAAAAATGCGGTTTCTCCAATACGACGCTTAGTTCTTATGAGAACGGAAGAAGAGAACCCAACCTCCATACGATTGCAATAATAGCAAAGCAGCTTGGAGTTTCTATTGAACGTCTGTATTACGGCGATGAAGACAAGTCCTTTATTATGGCGGAGCCAGATGAGGGTAAAAGAGTTGTAAATGCGATATATTATTTGTGGCAACTGGGCTTAGTAGATTACTTTGAGAATTATTACCCGGGCTATGATGACGGTTATCCATCTAAAAAGGATAAAAAGCCTACTGGGGTTTATCTCTATATACAGAAATATACGATGCCAATAAAGCGGCTGTTATCGTCATTGAACGAGTTTAAACAGAATGAAAAGACATATCCTGATCCAGATCAGTATTTGGAAATGCTGTTTTCATCTGTCGCAAATGAGATAAATGACCAACTGAAACGAGAAAAGGAAATAGCATCTACTCCTTCACCATTTACGGGCAAAAAGCATTAAGGGATATTCTGAAGCTAGTGGTGGCATTGAAAGGATTCGCGGAGTGACGGTATGAATATTGAAGAATACAGCTACTTGTGGACAACAAAAAAGGATGAGTTTGTTCTTGTAAATACTGAGTATGGTTTTGGTATTGTAAACAAAAAAGAGCAAATGGTTCTTTCAATCTCAGATGCAGACCTTGAGAAGGCAGTTATTCGAAAAATGCAGGATGAGGGTAATCTTGTATATGATAATATTCTTGATGCCTATGCGGATGTTTAAACTGAGAGATAGTATTCGAATGGCTGGAGACGTGATCGGAGGTAAATAAAGATGTTAAACAAAGACGAAGCCAAAGTTGCTGCATGGGGATCAATCGCGGATTTATTCGGAGTTGAGTATTTCAGAGCACATTTTGAAGATGCGTGCCAGGCTATACCAGACGACCAATATGATGATGTCGAATACGAGTACTTCATGGGATTTGAAGGAAAAGATGGACTATGGACTTCTTTTGCTAAAGTGTCGGTTAACCGAGAAACGAAAGAGGTTATATTCTTGGATTATAAAACTCCAGATGGTCGGCGCATGGAAAAACCAGTTAAACCAATCAGCTTTACCTGAAAACAGACACAAAGATTTATTAAAGGCTGGAGACGTGATGTTTCCGACCTTTTTTTATTTCTGCGCTTGCTATGTAACGGATATTTTTTATAACTATAGTAACCCCATCCAGGGGAATAACATAAGGAGGTATGGTTTGTGATTGCGGATTACAGGCTGATTGGCAGACAAATCGCTCTGTACCGTCATCGCGCAGGACTCACGCAGGAAGAACTTGCGGAGCGTTGTGAGCTTTCTATGTCTTATATCAATAGGGTTGAGAACGGCCATAAAAGGGCAAGTTTAGACGTGCTCATTACTATTGCCGATATTCTCGAGACAACAGTGGATAACTTGTTGTCCGGGAATCAACCGAAGAACTCACGTGACTGCTACGATGATATGGCAGATCTTTTTTCTGACTGCTCATGCTCTGAAAGACGGCTTATTTACTCGGTTGCATCTGCTGTTAAAGGCGTGCTGCACGATTGCTGATTGACCTACCGGGTCAAGCCTTGCCCTGATGGATACTGTTCATAAATTATATTTTTTATATGATTTATATAAAAGACAGGAGGTTTTGTGATGAACGGTAGCGAACAACACAGGAGCGAAAGCATAAGCGATCAGAAAAAACGAATTCGCGAGCGTTATAAGGGCATCGATTCAGATGCTCTTGACGTTATTCCGGCCATACCGCAAGAGGACTTTTATAAGTCCGAAAAGAACAAGAGGGTAGCTGTCTATGCAAGAGTATCTACCGATGATCCGCGTCAGACCTCGTCATATGAACTACAGAAAAACCATTATGAGGATGTTGTCAGCAGAAATCCTCACTGGGAGCTTGTCGAGATATATGCCGACGAAGGTATTTCCGGCACGTCGCTTCAGCACAGAGATTCATTTGTACGCATGATAAACGACTGTAAGGCGGGGGATATTGACCTTATCATAACAAAGAGCGTGTCCCGTTTCGCAAGAAATGTCCTTGACTGTATCGGGTATGTAAGACAGCTTAAAGCCATGAATCCTCCCGTGGGAGTCTTGTTTGAAACGGAAAATATCTATACACTTAACGAGAACAGCGAAATGAGCCTTTCGTTTATATCTACTCTTGCCCAGGAAGAAAGCCATACAAAGAGCGAGATAATGAACAGCTCTATAGAAATGCGGTTTAAGAGAGGCATCTTTCTTACTCCGCCGCCATTCGGGTATGACCTAGATGAAGACGGTAATCTTGTGATAAATGAGTACGAGGCGGATATAATAAGACTCATTTTCTTTATGTATCTTTATGGATACAAGTGTGAGCCGATAGCGGACACATTAACCAATCTCGGAATCAAGACTAAAAAGGGAAACGATGCATGGTCAGCAGGAACGATTTACGGAATGCTTCAAAACGAGCGTTATTGCGGAGATGTTCTTGCGAGAAAGACATGGACCCCGAATTACCTGGATCACAAAGCAAAGAAGAACAGACATAACAGAAATCAATATTATCAAAAGAATCATCACGAAGGTATCATCTCACGTGATGATTTTCTGGCGGTTCAGCAACTAATCCGAAATGCAAGATATAGAAAAACAGGGTTCTTACCGGAGCTCTCGGTAATAAATGAAGGCATCTTAAAAGGATATGTTCCCATAAATCCAAGATGGGCAAGTTTTACGGAGAACGACTATTATGAAGCCTCATCGTGTGCCTACGAAGACGGTATTTATACGATTCCGTCAAAGCCGTTAGAAGTGAAAGTCTCTCCCGGAGAGATGGATCTTCGCGGTTTTGAAGTGGCCAGAACACAGTTCTTTACCCTTAAAGACAAGATCTTTGTATCAATGAATATAAAAAACATGTCGTTCAGCTCACTAGCCATAAAGAAATTACCGGAGATAAATGAAGTGGAAGTATTATTCCATCCCAGTGAGAAGATGATGGCTGTAAGAGCAGCAAATCCTGATACGAGAAACTATATGGAGTGGCGTAAGGAAAAAGACGGAAGGTACACAGCAAGGGTAATAGGCGGAGCGGCGTTCCTTCCAACGCTGTTTGCTATGCTCGGCTGGGAGAAAGACTGTAAGTATCGAATTAACGGAAGATACCAAGAGCATGAGGGCTCGAGGATACTTATGTTTGACCTTAAAGAGGCCGAAATGCTGATACCGAGTAAACTTCTTGAGAAGGAAGATACGGGGATTTCAGCAGAAGTCTTGAGCGAAAAAAAGAATGTTATAGCTTATCCCGAAAAGTGGAAGGAAGGCTTCGGTAACGGATACTATCAACAGAGAGGTCCTACGGATGAGGTTATTGATAAGTGGGCCATTGATATCATAGGAATTCCGGTTAAAACCTATGATTTTGATATTCCCGATGAAGATATGATAAAGGGCGAAATAGACAGAATAATGAGCGAAATGGAGAAAAACGAATGAACAGTGGCGAAATGAACCCGCAGATTAGCGGTGATATTGAAGTTATAAGCGATGAGGTTTTTAACTATGACGGATACCAGGTTGTCAGAGGTGAGTTCTTTGCGCATACGTATGAACCGACCTTTATCTTCCACAGAAACCAGGTCTTTGTGAATGCCGCATGCCTTAAGAAGTTCCCGGAAACCGATTATATTCAAATACTCGTTAATCCGGAGAAAAAGCAGCTTGCGGTGCTTCCTTGCGGAGAGTCGGATAAGGATTCGTTCAAGTGGAGCGCGGGATCAAGCAAAAGGTCTCCACGTCATATTTCATGCCCGATATTCTCGGCAAAGGTGCGTGCACTAATGGATTGGACACCGGATTTTAAGTATAAGCTTTTAGGAAAGATGCTCGATGCAGGAAATCAGTCGGTGTTTGTGTTTGATCTCAAAACGCCGGAGATATATGTTCCGAAGGACGATGAAGGAAAAGTCATGTCAAGAAAGGCAACATATCCTCTCGAATGGCAGAATCAGTTCGGCGTTCCGGCATCTGCGCATCAGAACAGGCTTGAAATAAGTGTATTTAACGGGCATGCAGTATTTAGGGTTGAAGATGATAATCATAAGGAGGCGGACAATGGAAAACAGCACAATAGCGAGGCCGAGCATATGCATAGACCTGAAGAAGAAAAGAATCAGAATACACAAAGCTATGTTACATCAAATTGGTGATCCGGCGTTCATACAGCTTTTGGTAAACCCAATAATCAAGGGGTTGATTATTAGGGCGTGCGATGTAAAGGATAAGAACGCGCAAAAGGTCCAGGTATATCAAATGAACAGTGATTATTGCTATGAACTTTATAGCACGGATCTTTTACAGAATATGATGATAATGACAGATGAATGGGAGGATTCCCGGTCATACCGAATATACGGAACCTATAACAGTTCAATCGATGCCGCCTTCTTTTCACTGAAGGACATTATTTCAATATGAGAAGGAAGAGACATATGGAGAATATGGAAATGCTCTCATCCGTAGTCCGGGATGCAGAGTTTGAGAATCTGGTGAAACCCTTGTCGGAAGTGGAACTTCACCGACTTCGGGTTGAAGTATGCTCGGTACGGTACGCCAGAATAAGGATATGGAATAATATAGTGTTATGCGATGTGGAGATATATAAACTGTGGCGAGTTCATCACATGCCGTGCGAAGCTATACAAATGAACTTCTCTTCGCGGAACGAGGCTTTAATGTACGTGTGTGATGAGGAACTTAAACGCGATGACCTTACCCACGAGTACAGGAAATATCTGATCGGGAAGAAGTATCTGACCGAGATAAAAGGAAACACATTGCTTAAAACGAACAAGTTAAATGTTGCGCATGATGTCGGAAAGCTGTATTCCGTTAAAGGTGGAGCAGTACAAAAGTACGGTTTGTATTCAGAAGCTATCGACCGCATCTTCTGCTTTGCACATGATCTTGCGCTGATGCTGCTTGACGGGACATTTAAGGTGTCGCATGAAAAAACTATAGAAATATCGCATTTGTCGATAGAAGAGATGCTTCATATTGCAAAACTTGTACGGGATTCTAGGGGAAGGATGAGCTATCCGGAAATACGGCATGAGCTGGGATGGAATGCTTTTGGGACGCATGAAAAACACGTTCAACGCCCGAAGAAGTCTGAAGATGTTGAAATAAAGAAGATGCCAGCCTTTGATCCGGATGCGGATATAACGGGGATTGCACTCACCATTCCGTCTTGGATCAACGCGCTTAATAGAGCGGTAAACAGTACTATGTTTGAAAGAACTACATTAAAAGGCAGGGAAAAACTAAAAGAACAGCTTTACGCCCTATTCGATGCTGTTTTGGAAGCGTCAGAGAAATTGGAGGTACGGTGATGGATTTGACAGCTTTTGTACCAAATGTGAGATTTGAACAGATACCGATTAAAAACCTTGTTTCGTGCCAGGTGTATCAGAGAAACCTGTCACAAAACCATGTGAGAAAAGCAGCCGCAAATTTTGATCTGCATCAGATTAATCCGGTCAAGGTGAGCAGGAGAGACGGTATAAACTATGTTTTTAACGGACAGCACACCATTGAAATCGTCGCGCTTGTATCAGGATCAAGGGAAACTCCGGTGTGGTGTATGATATATGATGATCTTGAGTATACTGCAGAGGCTGATATTTTTGCGAATCAGATGAAGTTTGTCAAACCGCTGATGCCATATGAAATTTTCGTGGCAAATGTCGAGGCAGGAAATGATGAGCAGCTTATTATAAAAGAACTGGTTGAGTCTTTTGGATT
>JAEEGL011383723.1_pt1 | contig 18983 bp, 14 predicted proteins | sample 9134231 | NCBI WGS metagenome assembly JAEEGL01 (sample SAMN16246548, study PRJNA631951) | gut metagenome | biome: gut microbiome; feature: rumen; material: fiber-attached | host: Bos | place: Iran: Karaj | collected 2018-10 | reverse complement strand
TCGCTGAGCGGCTCGTTGGTCACCGCGCTAAGTTGTGCGGCGATGTCGGGCAGCACGAAGAACTCGGGGTCGTCGGAACGGCCGGTGAGCACGTCGATACCCTTATCGGTCAACTCGATGGTGTTGTTTTGCTCCTCGATGATGAAGAACAGCGGGTCGGTGACGATGTGCATCTCGCGGTTGTTGTCCTGCATGTAGTACTTCTCGGCCTTGAGCATCTGAGCCTTGATACCCTCCTCGCTGAGGAACTTGATGAGCGGCTTGTACTTGGGCAGACCCTTGTGGGCGCGGTAGAGGCGCAGAGTGCCTTCTTTCACCTCGTCCTCATTGTCGCTGGCCATCATGCGCTTGGCGTCGGCCAAGAGCGAGGTGACCAGGCGGCGCTGCTCGTTATAGACGCGCTCAACATTGGGCTTGAACTCGTTGAACATCTGGTCCTCGCCCTTGGGTACGGGGCCAGAGATGATGAGCGGTGTGCGTGCGTCGTCGATAAGCACCGAGTCCACCTCGTCGACGATGGCATAGTTGTGCTTGCGCTGCACGAGGTCCTCGGGACTCATGGCCATGTTGTCGCGCAGGTAGTCGAAACCAAACTCACTGTTGGTACCGAAGGTGATGTCGCAGTTGTAAGCGGCACGGCGCTCGGGCGAGTTGGGCTGCGTCTTGTCGATACATGCCACGCTGAGTCCGTGGAACATGTACAGCGGGCCCATCCACTCGCTATCGCGCTTGGCGAGGTAGTCGTTCACGGTGACCACGTGCACACCGTTGCCGGTGAGTGCGTTGAGGAACACGGGGAGCGTAGCCACGAGGGTCTTACCTTCACCGGTAGCCATCTCGGCAATCTTGCCCTGATGCAACACGGCACCACCGATAAGTTGCACGTCGTAGTGAATCATGTTCCACACCGTCTCGTTGCCTCCGGCCACCCAGCGGTTGTAGTACACCGCCTTGTCGCCCTCGACGGTAAGGAAGTCGTGTCCCTGGGCAGCGAGGTCGCGGTCCATGTCGGTAGCCGTCACCTCTATTGTCTCGTTTTCGGCAAAACGCTTCGCCGTTTCCTTTACGATGGCGAAAACCACGGGCAGCACCTTGTCGAGTTCGTCTTCGAGTTTATCGAGGATTTCCTTCTCGATTTTGTCGACTTTCTCCCACAGCGGCGTGCGCTGGTCGTACTCGATAGTTTCGATGGTTGCCTTGATTTCAGCGATTTCGTCGCGTTCCGGTTTCACTGCGTCGTTGAGTTGCTGGCGAATCTGTGCTGTGCGCTCACGCAACTGGTCGTTCGACAGAGCCTCGATTTCGGGGTAGGCGGCCTTGATTTGCTCCACGATGGGCAGCAAGCGTTTCAAGTCGCGGTCGCTCTTTGTGCCGAACAGTTTTTTTAAGATGTCACTAAAAGCCATTATATGTGATGTTTTGTTATGTTTTCAAAAAAAAGTGGTTATGCACTCGGCTTTTTGCACCGTGCAATTTCAAACCAAGTTGCAAAGTTACTAAAAATGTTTGGATTGGAGTGCCGTTAAGTTCATTTATTGCGTTTTTTGCTTTTCGGCTTGCCATTTGATTTGCTGTCGGGCTTGCCGCTTGGCTTGCTGCTCACGGGCTGATTTTTCGCGCTTTTGCGCTCGATGGCCAGGTAACTTGCCGCCATGACCACGGGCACCATCATCAGCGGGAAAAATGCCGTGTTGGCGACCTGGGGTATGACAGGCCACAGCACCATTGTGGCGATGAGCACAGCAGCGTTGGCGATGTAATAGATGCGCAACACGCGGCTGTGGTGGCGCCACACGAGCACGGCGGGAATGAAATATAGCGGATTGAGCCACAGCGCGTTCCAGTTGGGCGACGTGGCCTCATGTGTAGAGATAAATATCAGGAAGAAGATAAAGCAGCCGCCAATGGCGTAGAGCGTGGCCACCAGCGAGTGATACCACCGGGTGACGCTCTGCCGGCGCCAGTCGCGCCAGGCCATGGCCAGCGTGACCAGCAGCAGCACGATGGCCGCGCACAAGGGCGTGAGATACCAGGGCGTGGGCGGCAGCACGGTGCCAGCCTCGTCGCCATCGACCATCACGCGGCGCTCGCTCACCAGCGGCATCGTGGTGCCGTCGCGCACCACAGTGGCGCTGTCGACAGCCTGCATGAGCACCATGGGGATGAACATCTGCTGGCGGTAGTCGACGATGGTGTCGAGGGCGCTACCCAGTGCCAGGTCGATGCCAAACTTATCCCAGGCGTAATTCTTGGTGTAACGTGACAAGATGTCACGATAAGTGACATTTTCGCCGTGGCCGTTATAGTGCAATTCGCTGCCGAGCGCCATCTCGATGATGTCGCGTGGCCGCGTGGAGCAGTTGTCGCTCAGAAATTTATATCGGTAGGTATTGTTGCCGGGAATGGCGTTGTCGAAGAGAAACTCCTGGATGCGGCGCGCCTGGCGGGGCGTGAGGTTGAGATCCTGCTCAATCATGCGTCGCCCTTCCATGCCAACCGTAGCCAGCCGCCGCGGGTAGGCCGAGCACATATAGTCGGTTTCGCCCGCCACAAAGCGAGCCACAAAGTTCGGTGTCCTGAAGTCGAACACGCCGTAGTTGAAATAACTGTCGGTCATCCCGGTGACCACACGCAACTCGGTGTGGCCGTAGACTGAAAACACCTCGTCGCCCGGATAAAAAGTCACAAGACTCACTTTCACCTTATTGCGGGCGGGGAGCGAGTCGGTGGGCGCAGGTGGTAAAGCCGCTGTGCCAATGGCCATCGTGGTCATCATCACAGCAGCCAATGCAAGCCGCTTTAAATATGTAGAATTCATCGAGGTTATGAATAGGCAACAATAGTGCCAACGCAGGCGGTGTGACACCAAAGGCGGGCGTTAAATACTAAAAAAATATCAATAATCATAAAATAACGTTTACATATGGCACTTTTTACGAAATTAATCATTAATTTTGCCTACGGAAATTATGTTTGGCAGATTTGGACCTGCCGTAATACCCAATAACGATGTTAACGCAAATCTACAACGGGCACATTCTCACGCCCGAAGGATGGATTAACGGCGGCTCGGTGATCATGAATGAAGGGAGGATCGTCGAGATGACCAAGAGCAGCAATCGCGTGGGCGGTGTGGAGAATGCCGTCGACGCGAAAGGCATGCACGTGGTGCCCGGAGGCATCGAGTTGCACTGCCACGGTGGTGGCGGCAGCGACTTCATGGAGGGCACCGAGGAAGCATTCCGCACTGCGGCCCACGCTCATTTGCTCCATGGCACCACAGCAATCTTCCCCACACTGTCGTCGTCGCCGCTGCCCATGATGGAAGCGGCATGCGCCACTTGCGACAAAATCATGCGTGAGCCTCGCACCACCGTCATGGGGCTGCACCTCGAAGGGCCGTACTTCAATCCGCGCAAGGCCGGAGCACAGATGCCCGAGGTTATACGCATCCCCGACCCCGTGGAATATCACCATATCATCGAGGACTTTGACTGCGTGCGCCGCTGGGACATCGCACCCGAGTTGCCCGGCGCCATCGAGATGGGCGAGTACATCACCGGCAAGGGCGTGGTGGCCGCTTTAGGTCACACCGCAGCCGAATATCCCGACGTTAAAGCCGCCTACGACGCAGGCTACACGCTGGCCACGCACTTCTACAACGGCATGCTTGGTTTCCACAACGTGCGCGAGTTTAAGCACGCCGGCACCGTCGAGGCAGTATACTTGATGGAGAACATGGCCGTGGAGATGATTGCCGACGGCATCCACGTGCCGTCGCCCATCCTCAAACTCATCCACCGCATGAAAGGTGTGGAGCGCACCGCGCTCATTACCGACGCGCTGGCCGTTACGGCGAGCGACAGCGACAAGGCGTTCGACCCGCGTGTAATCATCGAGGACGGCGTGTGCAAACTTAGTGACCGTAGCGCGCTGGCCGGCAGCATCGCCACGATGGACCGCCTGATACGCACTTGCGTGGACGCGGGCATCCCGCTGCAGGACGCCGTGCGCATGAGCAGCGAGACACCGGCACGCATCATGGGCATTTACGACCGCAAGGGCTCGCTGCAGCGCGGCAAGGATGCCGACATTGCCATCTACGACCAGGATTTGAACCTCCAAAGCGTGTACTCGCTGGGCGAGTTGGCGCAGTGAAAAGTGCCCATTACACCGCGTTTTTCACAAAAAACGCTGTAAAAACAAAGAAAAAACTCAATTTATTTGCACATTATAAAAAATCGGCTTACCTTTGCAGTCGCAATTGAAAATGGTGAAATTAGCTCAGCTGGTTAGAGCGTCGGATTGTGGTTCCGAAGGTCGTGGGTTCGAATCCCATATTTCACCCTAAGCCGTGGGGCAAGCAGCAAATGCTTGCCTCACTTTTTTTTGCATCCCGACACAATAGCAACTATTGCCGCTCGGGGTTGTGGGGATGGGAAAAAATGCGTAACTTTGTGGAAAATAAACAATCGATGCCATGAAACGACTTTGGATTTACGCAATTCTTGCCCTGGCGGGCTTCAGCGCCGGCGCAGTAGACTTTGACCAATATTTTGTAGACGCCACACTCAGGGTGGACTATAGTTTCGCCGGCGACAGTGAGCGCCAGGAGATCTTTCTCGACCAGTTGTCTCGGCTGCCGCGCTGGTGGGGCCGCCACGCGCGGCTCGACGAAGCGCCGCTGGCGGGCGACGGCACAATCACGATGCGCGACCACCGCAGTGGCAACGTGATTTATGTGCACACTTTCTCGAGCCTGTTCCAGGAATGGATTTCGACTGCCGAGGCCAAGCAGGTGCGCAAGGCCATGGAGAACGTGTTTCTGCTGCCCATGCCGCGCGACACCGCCGATGTGACCATCGAACTTCGCGACCCGCATCACCGCGTCACCAGCACGCTCACGCACCAAGTGGTACCCACCGACATCCTGATTGCGCACCGCGGCGAGCATAACGTGACGCCCTACGTCACGCTGCAGGCCGCTGCCGACACCACGCGCTGCATCCACATCGCCTACGTGGCCGAGGGATACACCGAGGCCGAGATGCCGCAGTTTATCGAGCACTGCCGCGAGGCCATGGAGGCGCTGTTTGCCCATGAGCCGTTCAAGTCGTTGCGCGACCGATTCAACATTGTGGCGGTCACCTGCCCGTCGCACGACAGCGGCGTGAGCGACCCGGGCGAGGGCATCTGGCTCAATACCGCGCTGGGTTCGCACTTCGACACCTTCTACAGCAAGCGCTATCTCACCACGTTGTATCTCAAGCAATTGCACAACGTGCTCGCCGGCATTCCTTACGAGCACATCATCATCCTTGCCAACACCGACCACTACGGCGGCGGTGGCATATACAACTCCTATAACCTCACCTACACGCGTGGCAAGCATTTCCGCCCGGTGGTGGTGCACGAGTTTGGCCACAGTTTCGCCGGCCTGGGCGACGAGTATCCCTACGGCGACGACGACCCGCGCTACTTCAGCGACGTGGAACCGTGGGAGCCAAACCTGACCACGCTGCGCGACTTCGCCAGCAAGTGGGCCGACCTGGTCGACCCGTCGACGCCCTGCCCCACTCCGGAGAGCCAGGACAGCACGCTGATGACACGCCGTGTGGGCCTCTTTGAGGGCGGCGGCTATCTGAGCAAGGACGTCTACCGGCCCACGCAAGACTGCCGCATGCGCACCAACTCGGTGCCCGAGTTCTGCCCCGTGTGCCAGCGCGCCATCAGGCGGCTCATCGACTTCTACACCGCCCCATAATTTTGGTGCGAATTCTTATCTTAACGTAACTTCGGCATAATATAGCCAAAGAATCAACGAGTTAGCGACCCCCTCTCTTCAATATTAGAGCGGGAAACTCGTAGGGCTGGGGGCGTGTGTCCCCCTATGACTCGAGCATTCGACTGCTCGAGCATTCGAGTGTTCGACGCACTTTTACGGTGTTTCGGTACATCTAACAGCAAAGTTTTAGACACACAGCATGGCGCGTAGTGGAACAAACGGGCTCACAAGCCCTCCACTACGCGCCATGCTTTGTGTCACTATCGGTTAAGCGTTTCCTATAGCCTTATTGCATAAAGGATTACAGGTTGAGTTTGGCCTTGACAGCCGCGGTGACGTCGGGGGTGTTGGGGCCAACGTAGGGCACGGCGGTCTTTGCCACGTCGAGGATGACCGAGTAACCTGCCTCATCGCCCACCTCGCGCAGCGCGGCGTCGATGAGTTGCTGAATGGGCGCCATGAGTTGCTCACGCTGTTTGTCCAGCGCCTGCTGGGCACGCGCCTGGAAATCGCGGATTTCCTTGTCGGCCTGCTGCAGTTCCTGGATGCGACGCTCGCGAATGGTGGCCGGCGTGCTGGCATCGAGGGCCTGGTAGTCGGCATACTTGCGGTTGAACTCATCCTGCATAATTCTGAACTCGGCCTGCAACTTGTCGCTGGCCTGCTGCAGCGTGGCCTCGGCCTGCGCCTTCTCGGGCATGGCGTCGAACACCTGCTTGGAGTTGAACACGGCCACACCCTGTGCCCACAGCAGTTGGCACATCATGGTGGCGACGAGCGCCAGTAAAGTCTTCTTTGTCATAGTATTACACATAATTTGGGCCGAAGCGTGCTCCGGCCCAATGTCAAATATTCCTTAATTACTTGATACCCAATTTAGCCTTCACCTTCGGACCGATATCCTCGGCGCCAGTACCCTGGTAGAGGATTGCGGCGGGGTCGAGAATGAAGGTGTAACCGCCCTCAGCGCCTACGGCCTGGATGGCATCGCGCACCTTCTGGTAGATGGGGCCAAAGAGTGTTTCCTGTTGCTTCTGCATCTCCTGCTGAGCCTGCTGGCTGAAGTTCTGAATCTTGGTGTAATCCTCCTGCAACTCAGTTTGGTGGCGATCCTTGATAGCCTGCGGTGTAGCAGGGTCCTCATCGGCCTTCTGATACTCCTCGACCTTCTTTTGGAAAGCGGCCTGCAGGTTCTTAAATTCAGCCTCATATTTGTCGGCAACAGTCTTGAGTGTGCTCTCCGCTGTAATCTTTTCGGGCATTACGTTGATAATTTCGGTTGCGTCGACGTAACCCAATTTCACTGTTTGAGCCATCAGGCTCAGAGGGGCAGCCACGAGGGCTGCGATCAATAATTTTTTCAGCATTTTAATGTGTTGATATTTAATAGTTTAATATGCAATTAACATCACGAGGGGCTTATCCTCCGTAACCCAGTTTTTGCAGCACCTCGTTGCTCACGTCGATGCGTGGCGAGGCGAAGATGATGCTCTGCGACGACGCGCGGTCGAAAATCACTTGGAAGCCACGCTCCTCGCTCACTTTCTTCACGGCGTTGTAGATGTCGTCCTGGATGGGCTTGATGAGCGATTGGCGCTTCTTGAAGAGTTCGCCCTGCGGGCCGAAGTATTTGTACTGCAGTTGTGTAGCCTCTTTCTCCTTAGCCAGGATTTCCTCCTCTTTTTTCTTCTTCTGCTCGTCGGTGAGGAACACCATGTCGCTCTGATAGTTCTTATACATGGTGTCGGCCTCTTTCTTCAGTTCGTCGACCTCACGTTGCCAACGTTGCGACACCTGGTTCAACTGTTCGTTTGCCATCTCATAGGCAGGGATGTTTTTCAAAATATACTCCATGTCGATGAGCGCAAACTTTTGCGCGTTGGCCGATGCTATGCCGACCACGGCGACTGCCAAAAATAGTGCAAACTTTTTCATTTCTATCTTGATGTGTTAAATTTGTGTTGACGTTTTGACTGCAAAAAGCGTGAATGGTTTATTTCGTTTGATGTTTTTAGAATTCTTGTCCGAGCACGAAGTGGAAGTTACCGCCACCCTTCTTGCCGTAAACCTTGTCGAAGCCATAACCCCAGTCGATACCCATCATACCGATCATTGGCAGATAGATGCGGGCACCCACACCGGCCGAGCGCTTGATGTCGAACGGGTTGAATTGCTTCACGCTGGTCCACGCGTTACCGCCCTCGACAAAGAGCAGCGGGTAGATGGTTGCGCTGCTGGAGAGCATGAGCGGGAAGTGAAGTTCCATCACGAAGCGGTCGTAGGCGTAAGAGTCCATGCCGTAAGGCGTGAAGGCACCGTTCTCATAGCCACGCAATGCTATCGTCTCGGTAGCGTAGGTAGAACTGCCACTCATACCGTCGCCACCCACGAAGAAGGTCTCGAACGGCGACTTGATGTACTTGTTCCAACTGCCCAGCAGTCCGATGTCGGCACGTGTCATCAGCACGAGGGTCCATCGTCCGTCGGGGTCGGTAAGCGGTGTATATGTGCGTGCTTGGAACTTGAGTTTCCAATACTCAATCCAGCGGTAAAACTCACGCTTGTCGGCATCAGAACCCGTCGTACTCAGAGCCGACGCGCTCAAGGCCTTCCAGTTCTTGTGGCCGAAGAGGCTTGCCGGCGGCGTGGCGTGGAAACTCAGCGAGAACACGCTACCGCGGCGGGTGTACAACGGGTTGTCAATACTGTTGCGCGACAGCGTGAAGCCGAGCACAATCGAGTTCGACGTACCGTTGTTCATATAATAAAGGTATTCCCAATTCTTCAGGCTGTAAAGTTGGTAACTCACGTCGGCCATGAAGGTGAAGTAGTCGTCGGGCCACTTGAGGCGCTTACCGAAGCCCAGCGTCACACCTGCCATTTGCAGGTACTTGTTGGGGTCGTAGGCGTTCTCGTAGTAGTTGTAGCCGCCACCATTGTTATAATAGTAGGGATTGTAGCCGTAACCATAGCCGTAGCCATAATAACTGTTCATCATGGCATTGTTCAGGTAGTTCTGGTACTGGCGGTTGTAGAACGACGAGTTGATGCCGGTGGTGCGGCTGTAGAACGCCGAGAAACTCAGCGAGTTAGGACGCTTTCCGCCGAACCAGGGGTCGAGGAACGAGATGCTGTAAGCCTGGTAGTACTTGGCGTTGGTCTGCACACTCAGTGTGAACGTCTGTCCATCGCCCTGCGGGATAATGCCCTTGTAGGCCGACGGGTGGAAGAGGTTCTTGATCGAGAAGTTGGTGAACTTGAGGCTGAGTTTACCCAGAATACCCGTCTGTCCCCAACCGGCCGAGAACTCAACCTGGTCGTTGGCCTTCGACTCAAGATTCATGATGATGTCCACAGTACCGTTCTCCTCGTTGGGCTCGGGGCGGATGTCCATCTTCTCGGGGTCGAAGTGTCCGGTTTGTGCAATCTCGCGTGCCGAGCGCATGAGGTCGTCCTTGCTGAAGAGTTTTCCGGGGCGTATGCGCAACTCACGGCGTATCACCTTCTCGTAGAGGCGGTCGTTACCGTTGATCACCACCTTGTTGATGGTTGCGGGCTTGCCCTCGTACATGCGCATTTCCAGGTCGATGCTGTCGCCGTTGATTTTTGCCTCCACGGGGATGAGTTGATAGAACAGGTAGCCGCGGTTCATGTACAGGTTGGCAACGGCGTCATCGTCCTCCTGGGTGCGCTTGTTGAGCAACTTTTGGTTGTACACGTCGCCCTTTTCGATGCCGAGCACGTCGTTGAGGAAGGCCGAGGGATAGACCGTGTTGCCCACCCACGACACATTATTGATATAGTAGCGGCGACCCTCGTCCACGGTGATGTGCACGTCAACGGTCTTGTCGTCGTAATTGGTCACGCTGTCGGCCACGATGACGGCATCGCGGTAGCCCTTCTCGTTGTACTTGGCGATGATGCGGTCGAGGTCTTCGGCATAGTCGGTGCGCACAAACTTCTTCTGGCTGAAGAGTTTCAGGATGTCGGTTTTCTCGTTGGTCTTTTTCATGGTGCGCTTGATGGCACGGTCGCTCAGTGCGCTGTTGCCCTCGATGTAAATCTTGTGCACCTTGATTTTCTCGCTCTTGTCGACGTCGATGTCGACAATCACCTCGTTGTTCTTGCTCAGGTCGGGCGTTTGACGCACCGTACACACGGCTTTCTCAAAGCCCTTGCCGGCATAGTATTTCTCGACGATCTGCTTGATGCGGTTGGCGATGTTGGGCGTCATCTGGTTGCCCACCATGGTGCCGAGTCGCTCCTGCAGGTCTTTCTTCTCGCCGCCCTTGACGCCGATGAAGTTGACTTGCGACACACGCGGCTGCTGACGCAGGCTGAACACAATCCAGGCCTTGTCCTGATAGATTTTCTCCACCTTGATTTGCACCTTCGAGAACAGGCCCTGGCGCCAAAAGCGCTTGGCGGCAGTCTTCAATTCGTCGCCGGGGATTTCGATGCGCTGACCGATGGTCAGGCCCGAATAGCCGATGATGATGTTATCCTCGTAGTTGTCGACGCCCTCGACCCTCATGCCGGCAATCTCGTAGCGCGAGGGTGCCGCAGTGAATACGATGCGCGGATTGAAGATGGTGTCGTTCTCGACACGCGACTCCTGCGCCCTTACCACCGGCGTAGCCAGTGCGAGAGCCACAAGAGTGAGAAGTATCTTATAAGTGACGTTCGTGTGTTGAATCATCGTTATAGTATGCTATGCTGTAGTGTTTTCGTTCTTGATTTGTTCGCTCGTTTTGCCGTAGCGCCGCTCACGAGCCTGGAAGTCGACGATGGCGTCGACAAAGTCCTGCTCGCTGAAGTCGGGCCAATACTTGGCGGTGAAATACAGTTCGCTGTAGGCGATTTGCCACAGCAGGTAGTTGCTGATGCGCAGGTCGCCGCCGGTGCGTATGAGCAGGTCGGGGTCGGGCATGTCGGCCGTGGCGAGGTGGCGGGCAAAGAGTTGCTCGTCGATGTCGCCGGGGGCGATGCTGCCGTCCTGGGCCAGGCGGGCAATGTTGCGGCAGGCCTCCACGATTTCCCAGCGGGCCGAGTAACTCAGCGCCAGGCACAGCACCAGGCCGGTGCAGTGCGAGGTGTCGGCCATGCAGCGCTCCAGGCGCTCGCGGGCAAACTGTGGCATGCGCGCCAAGTCGCCGATGGTGGTGAGTCGCACATTGTTGGCTATCAGGTCGGGCGTTTGCTGCTCGATGGCCGTGACCACCAGATGCATCAGCATGTCGACCTCGGCCTGCGGCCGGTTCCAGTTCTCGGTCGAGAAGGTGTAGAGCGTTAGGTATTGAACGCCCAGTTGCGAGGCCACCTCGGTAATGCGGCGCACCGTGGTCACGCCATTCTCGTGGCCAAAGCCACGCTCGCGGCCATGCTCCTTAGCCCAGCGGCCGTTGCCATCCATGATGATGGCCACGTGGCGCGGGATGCGGTTAGAATCGAGGTTATCGGTGTTGATCGACATGATTTTCAGTGTTTTGATGTGTGGTTACTAATCGACATAGTGGCATTTCACGCACCGCTTGCTGAACTCGTAGGTTACGGAGAAAACGGTAAAGGAGTACCAGTCGGTATTCTTGGCAAACGAGTGCTTGATACCGTACAGGTCGCTCAGGTTGTCAATCTTGTCGCTGAACTCCTTGCGCATGGTAAACTCCAGCGAGAAATTCAGGCGGTCTTTGAACTTATATTTCACACCCACGCCCAGGGGCACGGTCATCGACACGGCGGTGTTGCCGCCACTCGAGGCCAGCACGGCACCCAGGCCCACAGTGATGTAGGGCGAGATGCGCTTGTATTGCTTGTAGCGCGGTCCGGAACCGAAACTGAAGAAGTTGAACTCGCCTTGAACACCCAGGTCGAAGAGGCTCGAGCCAAACTCGTAGCGCGGCTCGCCAGGGTATTTGTTGTCGAGGTCGTCGCTGTTGCCGCTGATGTGGGCATAGTCGAGATTGGCCTTGACAGCCAGGCGACTGTTGAAGATGTATCGCAGCGAGCCGCCGCCCACCAGGCCCGGATGCTGCCACACATTCGACTGGCTCACGTCGCCCAGATAGCCGCTCATGCCCAGCCGGGGACCCACCTCAAAGCGGTAGTCCTGCGCGCGAGCCACCCCGGCAACAAGCGCGAGGGCAAGCAAGAGCAAGTAGAGGCGAAACTGGTGTTTCATATCGCGAGTGATTAATATAACGGTTTAAAGGTGAGCCGGTTAAGCACGCCCTTCCATCCGGTGTACTGAGCTTTTCCTGGTTCGCCAAATGCGCCGAAGAGGTAAACCCACGGGCAGTCCCATTGCGTGGTGGCCTGGCTGATGCGTCTCGGGGCCTGTGCTGCTGTGGTGGTCATGGTGGTGCTATAGACAAAAGCTTGCACTCTCCACGAGGCGGACATCGTCGCCGGAATCTGCAGCATGTCGCCGGCCTTGGCCCAACTGATTCCCTGATCGGTGCTGATGTAGGTGTCGCGATTCATCGTGCCATCGCTCAGCGCGCCGCCAAATACATACCATGTGGGATGCAACGTCGACTTGAGCGTGGTGCTATTGATGGTGGCCGAGTAATAGCTGAACAACGTGGCACCCGAAATCTCGGGCAGTGCGTTGTTAGTGCCCGAAATAATTGCCCAGCGGTTGCCGTCGTAGCCCCATGCCGCGTTTGTGGCGTCGCCCGCCGCGGTAACACCGCCCACAATCACGCCCTGTGGAGCCAAGGCCCACGTGTTGGTGGCGAGCAAGATGTCGGAGGTATGATATATAGGGAATTCCGTGTCGATTTCCGTGAGCTCAAAGCCGTCGGGTTGGGGATACACATCGTGATATAACTTGCCGTCGATGTCGACGATGCCAAGCACGGAGTTCCCGTAGGCGCCAATCATCGTGTACCACTGCACTCCGGTGTCGCTCCACTGGCGTGCGTCGGTGCTAGTGTAGAGGCATCCGTTGGTATCGAGGCAATAAAGTTGCGTACCGGTGGACATAATAAGAGCAATCCCGGGCCGTAATCCCGAGAAAGAGTCTCCCAGGTCAAGTTCTTCATCGGTCCAGGGCCCGTCGGGGCTGTCGGCCGTGGCGAGTCGCAGCTGATCGTCGCTCGTGAAGCGGAAGCACAGTAGTTGGCCGTTGAGGGTCACAAAGCGCTGCACATGGTCGTCAACAGCGCCAGGCAGGGTGCTCTGCTTTTTCCTGTACCACACGATAGAGTCGGGCTCCACCTGGTGCACGTTCACCTTGACGCTATAGGTCATGGTGGGCGCGGTGGGGTCGGCCGGCGTAACCACAAGCGAGATGAGGTGCTTGAAGTTGATGCTGTCGGTCATGTTGGTGACATAGGTCACCTCCTCGCCGCTGGTGATGTCTTGCAGCACAGCCTTGCTCACGCCGGTGTTGAACTCCAGCGTGGGCAGAAGGGCAGTGACTTTGGTGCCCACCGGCAGCGAGTCGGCATTGTAGATGACATGCCGCTCGGGGTCGATGGTGAAAAACACCGAGTCGAGGTGGGCCATCACATTGCTGTTGGCCTTGAGTTTGAACGAGGTCACCAAGCCGCTGGTGGTGCTCGTGCTGTAGATGTAGGTCACCGTGCCGTCGTCATCGTCGTCCTTGTTGCACGACGTGGCCGAGAGCATCAGTGCCACTCCCAGCGTGAGATATAGTAAAAAACTCTTGTAAGTCATCGTTTCGATAATAATCAAGTTGCAAAGTTACAAAAAAAATTTGCGTCGCGACCCTTCCGCTCTAATAAATAACGGAAAAGGCGCAATTTTTAGCGTGTAAAATTACTCATTAGTGGCCACATAGCGTGAAGCATTTAAGATATTAAAATGTAATCACCGCAATTTTACACCTTTTTAACGGTCGCAGCACTGTTGATATGGGGGAAAAAACGTAATTTTGAAAATTCAAAAACAAAAAATTGCAACGATGACTGTCAATGATGTTGTGAATGGGTTTAAGGCACGGTTGCGCGGTGCCTATCCCGCTGAAGAGGTGGATGCTATGACGCGCGTAGTGATGGAAGAGGTGCTGCACTACACGCCAGTGGATGTGGTGATTCGCGGCGACTTCGACGTGCCGGACTTTATGGCCGAGCAAATCCAGGCGGTGGCCACGCGGCTGCTGCGCCACGAGCCGCTGCAGTACATCCTGGGCGTGGCGCGATTTCACGGCCACAACTTCAAGGTGACGCCAGCAACACTCATTCCGCGGCCCGAGACCGAACAATTGGTCGACATGGTGGTCGACCAACTCGGCTCGCGTGCCGACCTGCGCGTGCTCGACGTGGGCACCGGAAGTGGCTGCATCGCCATCGCCTTGGCGCGCGCCTTGCGTTTTGCACAGGTCTCGGCCATCGACATCAGCGATGACGCGCTGGCCGTGGCCCGCGAAAACGCCGCCGCACTGGGCGTGAAGGTGGACTTTGAGCAGGCCGACATCCTCACCCTGCCGTCGCCGTCCCACCCCACCCTCGACGTGCTGGTGAGCAACCCGCCCTACGTCATGGAGAGCGAGCGCGCCACCATCGAGGCCAACGTGCTCAATTACGAGCCGGCCGGGGCGCTTTTTGTGCCCGATGCCGACCCGCTGCGCTTCTACACGGCCATCGCGCGCTACGCCATGGACGCCCTGGTGCCCGGCGGACGACTGTATCTCGAAATCAACCAGCAGATGGGCAATGCGATGCGCAAGTTGCTCAACAGCAGCGGCTTCGACGACATCGCAATCGTGCGCGACCACTACGGCAACGACCGCTTTGCCACCGCCACCAGGCCATAAACCTTCACACACTCCATCATGGGAGGATGGTTAGTCTTACTGGGGACAACCTCCTCGAACACACAATAAAATTGGCGGCCCCACTATGGAGGTCGCCAATCTATTATCTACAATCTGGCAACTTAATGGCCCAGAACAATGTTTATTACCTGATTGATATCGTTGCCATTCACCTCGCCGTCTCCGTCCACATCGGCGTCGTCACCGGCATTACCCTTGCCAAGCACTTCATTGATAAGATCATTGATATCTTCACCATTAACTGTTCCGTCACCATTCACATCGCCCTGTGGTGAAGAGTCGCTGTCTTCAACTATGTTCAAAAAGTCACTCCACTGGTCGGCTCTACTATAGATATAGACTGTACCCTTGGGCACTTTAAGCACGCATGTCGAGGTGGGAACTTCCTCAAACACTTGAGAGCCCAAATCCACTTCGCCATATCCGGCTAAGCGAATCTTGCTGGTAATCGTCTCCAGTCCAGTACAATAACCGAATGCATACATCCCTATACTTTTGACTCTTTTGCCAATGGTCAACTCTGTCATCCCGCTGCAGTCCTGGAATGCGCGTTGACCAATCGTAGTTGTTGAATTGGGGATGGTGATTGAGGCAATGTTTTTGCATTGACTGAAAGCACTCGCTTTAATCTCGGTTATTCTCGTGCCTAACGTCACCGATTCCAAGTTGGTGCATTCGCTGAATGCATACGTTCCTATCGAAGCCGGGGCATCGTTAATAACCAGCATGGTCAAGCCAGTACATTCGGCGAAAGCCTGTTCTTCAATCGAAGTGACTGAACCAGGAATAGTTATCGATTTAAGGCTCGTACAACCCTTGAATGTTTCACTTGCTATTGACGTTATAGTGTTGGGGAGGCTCACCGTTTTCAAATTGGTGCAATCTTTGAATGCTCTGTAACATATCGTCCTGACCGAGTTGGGGATTATAATCGAGTAGAGTCCGCTTGCTTCGAACGCATTATCCTGTATCGTCTTAACCGAGGTGGGTAGAGTGATAGAATGCAGGCTCGAGCAATTCCAAAACACACCGTACCCAATCGATGTAACAGAGTTTGGGATGTTCACCGAGGAAAGGCTGGTGCACCCTTGGAATGTATAATACCCCAACTCGGTCAAAGAACTTGGAAGAGACGCATAAGTCAACTTAGTGCAGTTCGAAAAGACCTCCGACCCTATATAAGTGACCGTACCTGGGATGGTTATCGAGGTAATTGGGCTTCGGCGAAATGCGTAATTACCGATTTCAGTCACCGTATATGTTTTGTTATTGTGGGTAACAGTGGGGGGAATAACGACACTGGTAAGATTTTCATAGTTGTACTCACTCGATTGATATATATATGTCACCTTCACTTCATTACCATTCTCGCCATATAGGTAATCATAGGCGATGTCGTCGACCTTAAAACTGTAGGCCTTAACATGCAGCGCGCAAGCAAGCAGCGCAAACAATAGCAGAGTAAATTTTACTTTCATAGCAGTGTATTTGGGAATTTGTGCCAATTGCTGCCCCATACTTGGCATTATAAATAAAAAGACGTGGGCAACTGTGCTTTTTCAGCCATAAACAAGCGTCATAGCAACGTCTATATTTCTTTCACGACACTCGCAAGCCCCTGTGGAGCGACAGAGTAGACTGCAAATTTACAAAAACTTTTTCAATTTTCATAAAAAAACGGCACAAAAACAAATAATTACCCGAAAAATGTTACGAAGAAAGCCCCCTGCAGCAATTCAGTCATGCATTTGGTGTACCGCGCAAATTAATCGTCTGCGACGAAATCCTTTCGGCGAACCCCGCCATTCGACTTCACGGTTCATGACGGGGTGATTGTCCCCAACCAAAACAACTTCGAAGAAGATTCCCTTACCCGTGTGCTTGATAAAACAAAATGTTTTGAATAATGCTCATGTTTTCTGCAAATTGACGACAGGATCAACAAAAATGTTAGAAAAATTTTGATATTTCGTGCAAAATGATTATTTTTGCGATTAGTTTTTTCAAGAAATGGAACGGGAGCAATTACGCGGCAACAACTGGCTCAGCCGCATATTCTACTTTTACCTCGACGGCTTCAGGGCAATGACCCTGGGGCGAACGTTGTGGCTGATTATCGCGATAAAACTCTTTGTGTTTTTCGTGGTCATCAAGTTTATTTTCTTCCCCAATTTCCTCAACACGGTGGCCAGCAACGACCAGGAAAAGGCCGACTATGTGCGGCATGAACTGATCGACAAGGGACACCAGCCATAAGTTGACAACATTTTAAAACCATTGGATATGAACGAATTAGTAAATGTAGTTGACTGGTCGAGGGCGCAATTTGCGCTTACGGCGATTTACCACTGGCTCTTCGTGCCGCTCACGCTTGGCTTGGGAGTCATCGTGGCTATCATGGAGACCATCTATCACCGCACCAAGAGTGAGAAATGGCTTGCGACGACCAAGTTTTGGATGACAATCTTCGGCGTGAACTTTGCCATCGGCGTTGCCACGGGCATCATCCTGGAGTTTGAGTTTGGCACTAACTGGTCAAACTACAGTTGGTTTGTGGGCGACATCTTCGGCGCTCCGCTGGCCATCGAGGGCATCCTGGCCTTCTTTATGGAGTCGACGTTCATCGCAGTGATGTTCTTCGGCTGGAAAAAAGTGAGTCCGCGCTTCCACCTGGCTTCGACGTGGCTCACGGCCATCGGCGCCACGCTGTCGGCACTGTGGATTTTGGTGGCCAATGCATGGATGCAGTATCCCACTGGCTGCGAGTTCAATCCGGCCACGATGCGCAACGAGATGACGAGTTTCTGGGCCGTGGCTTGCTCGCCGATGGCGATGAGCAAATTCTTCCACACCGTGCTTAGCGCGTGGACGCTGGGCGGCGTGTTTGTGGTGGGCGCGTGCGGCTGGATTCTGCTCCGCAAGCGCAATGTGGCGCACTGCCAGCGCAGCCTCAAGGTGGGCGCCTGGGTGGGCGTGATCGGCATTGTGCTCACCAGCATCACCGGCGACTCGAGCGCCGTCACTGTGGCTAAGTACCAACCCATGAAGTTGGCGGCCATGGAGGGCCTCTACAAGGGCGACTTCAAGCAGTCGATTGTGGCGGCAGGCATCCTCAACCCGGCCAAGAAAGCGGGCAACAACGAGAACCCCTACATCTTCGACATCTCAATACCTTACGGACTGTCGTTCCTTGCCACACACGACCCCAACGCCTTTGTGCCGGGCATCGAGGACATCCTGAACGGCGTGAGTTACGACAGCAATGGCAAGCCGGTGAATACCGTGCCCTATGCCGAGCGCATGCAGCGAGGCAAGCAATTGCAGGAACTCATCGCGCAATACGACGTGGCGAGCCGAGCCGGCAACAAAGTGGCGGTCGACAGCCTGCACAAGGCCATCAATGCCGACTTCAAATACTTCGGTTACGGCTACCTCGACTCGCCCGAGGAGGCCATACCCAACGTGCCTCTGACGTTCTACACCTTCCACTTTATGGTGACCGTGGGCGGATACCTGATGGCCTTCCTGCTCATTGCACTGCTCTTTGTCTACAAGCCGGCGATTGTCGACGGCAAGAAATGGTCGCGGCTGTGGTACTGGCTGTGCATCATCACCATCCCGCTCACCTACCTGTGCAGCGCCAGCGGATGGATTGTGGCCGAGGTGGGACGCCAGCCGTGGACCATCCAAGACCTCATGCCTAACAAAGTGGCTATCAGCGACCTCAGCGCAGGATACGTGCAAACCACGTTCTGGATTTTCGCCGTGGTGTTCACCGCGCTGCTCATCGCCGACGTGAGCATTATCTGCCGCCAAATCAGCCGCAAGTCGCTCACCGACCTCGACAAAATTAACAACTAACATTCGACACAAGTTATAATATGGACACTTACACACTACTGCAAAACTACTGGTGGTTTATCATCTCGCTGCTCGGCGCCTTGCTGGTGTTTCTGCTCTTCGTGCAGGGCGGCGAGTCGATGCTGATGCACCACCGCGACGGCGACGAGCGCTCACTGCTGATTAACTCGCTGGGGCGCAAATGGGAGTTGACATTCACCACGCTGGTGACCTTTGGCGGCGCCTTCTTCGCGTCGTTCCCGCTATTCTACTCCACCAGTTTCGGCGGCGCTTACTGGCTGTGGATGCTCATTTTGCTGAGTTTTGTGATTCAAGCCATCAGTTTCGAGTATCGCCGCAAAAAAGGCAACGTGTATGGCACACGGTTCTACGATACTCTGCTGATTATCAACGGCTTTGCTGGACCTCTGTTGCTGGGCGTGGCCGTGGCAACGATGTTTTTCGGCGCCGAGTTCACAGTCACCAAGAGCAACATCCTCAACGTTCAGGCGGCGACCATCAGCACCTGGGGCCCGCTGCACGGCCTGGAGGCGCTGG
>JAEEGL010243263.1_pt1 | contig 18983 bp, 17 predicted proteins | sample 9134231 | NCBI WGS metagenome assembly JAEEGL01 (sample SAMN16246548, study PRJNA631951) | gut metagenome | biome: gut microbiome; feature: rumen; material: fiber-attached | host: Bos | place: Iran: Karaj | collected 2018-10 | reverse complement strand
CGGCAGCCGGAAGAATAAAGCATTGCAAGAACAGCCATATCGCGCTTTTGCCACAAAAGTTCATTTTCGGCCGGCTGGTTGCAAAGCTGGTGAACTTCTGCCTGAGTCATATAATTAGGAACCTTTTTGGGCTGCTTTACAGTTTTAATTTCAATTGCAGGGTCTTTCTCGATATATTCAAACTTCCGCGCATAACTGAAAAGTGTTCTGAATGCAGAGATAAATCGGTTTATGGAAGCGGCGGCTTTTTTCTGTCTGGAAAGCTCACCTATGCAGAGAAGAAGATTTTCTTTTGTAACTGTCTTTACATCAAGCTCGGGCGTTAACATAACCTGCAGCTGAGTTAAATCATTTCTGTAGCCGGCGACTGTATTTTCAGATACATTTCGCACGGCAGAAAGATAAAGCAGAAACTCTTCAACAAGCTCGTTTAAGGTCATAAAGCTTAACCCCCGCGATCAGCCTATTCTTCACCCTCTTGAGGCATTGCTTCTGCAGCTTCACCCGCAGAGTGCAGATAATGACAATCCGGATTGATACATGATTTATAGCTGCCGTTTTTCTTGTCGAACTTTTCTACAAGGAACCAGCCGCATTCAGGACAATACTGGTCAATCGGTTTAAAGTGAGTGATAAACTGGCACTTAGGATAATTTGTACAGCCGTAGAATGATTTTCCGCGTCCTTTAGTTTTTCGCTCAACAATTTCGCCACCGCAATCTTTACAAGGACACTTTGCAAGCGGAATTGATTTTGTATTGTGACACTGAGGGAAGCCTGAGCACGCAAGGAAGAAACCGAAGCGACCAAGCTTTTTAACCATAGGCTTACCGCACAATTCACAAACCTTGTCAGTCTGTTCATCAAGGAAGCCTTTTACACTTTCCTGTGTACTCATAACCTCGTCGACGTGAGCCTTAAAGCCACCGTAGAAATCGCCGATAAGGTTATTCCAGACAATTTCATCCTGTTCAACTTTATCAAGGTCATTTTCAATTTGGGCTGTAAACTCAACATTTATAACATCCGGGAAAGATTCCACAAGGATTTTATTAATCATTCTTCCAAGCTGTGTCGGTACAAGCTGCTTATTGCTTCTTGTAACATAATATCTGTCCAGAAGAACGGAAATAATCTGTGCATATGTGGAAGGACGTCCAATACCTTTTTCTTCAAGCATTCTTACAATTGAGGCATCTGTGTAGCGGGCAGGTCCCTGTGTAAAGTGCTGTTCCGGGTGGAAGTTCAAAACATTCAGGTTTTCACCTTCCTTCATAGCCGGTAAGGATGATGATTTGTCTTCCTTTGAAGAAAGGAGCTTAATTACGTTGTAAAAGCCCTTTTCTGTAATCTTACTTGCAGAAACTCGGAACAATGCTTCGCCAGCTTCAATTTCTACACTGGTTGTTACCATTTTTGCATTATTCATCTGTGAAGAAACAAAGCGTTCCCAGATAATTGAGTAAAGCTTAAACTGATCATTTGTTATACCGGCCTGTCCAGGCTTTGTTACGATATACTGCTTTAAGCTTTCCGGTGAATACTCTGTGTATGTAGGACGAATACCTTCATGGGCATCCTGTGCACTTTTTCCAACTGCATAATGGATTGCTTCCTCAGGCAAATCCTCTGGATAATTATTCGAAATCCATTTTCTTACATCTGCAAGTGCTGTTTCAGAAATACGGACAGAGTCAGTTCGCATGTAGGTAATAAGACCAACACGGTTCGTACCGATTGTAATACCTTCGTAAAGCTGCTGGGCAATCTGCATTGTTTTTCTTGAAGTAAAACCGAGTCTGTTTGCCGCTGCCTGCTGTAATTTTGAAGTTGTAAACGGAGGCTTTGGTTTAACTGTTTTTTCTGTCTTTTTAATTGCAGAAACTATACATGGAGAGCCTTCAATCTCTTTTATGATTTTCTTAACAATATCTTCTGATTTTAATTCAGGGGTATCGCCTTTGTATTTAACTAGCTGTGCCGTAAAGGTTGTTTTACCCTTCTGGAAATCTGCATCAAGGCTCCAGTATTCTTCCGGAAGGAAAGCTTCTACCTCATCCTCACGCTCGCAAATAAGTCTTAAAGCAACCGACTGAACACGTCCTGCAGAAAGCCCGTTCTTTACCTTGCTCCACAAAATTGGACTAAGATTGTAACCAACAAGTCGGTCCAAAACACGTCTTGCCTTCTGTGCATTTACCTTTGACTCAACAATTTCGCCAGGATTTTTCACAGCTTCTGTTATTGCTGTAGGAGTGATTTCGTTAAACACAATTCGGCTGATTTTTGCGTCTGTTTTATCCTTCATCGCATTATTCAAATGCCAGGCAATAGCTTCTCCTTCACGGTCATTATCCGATGCAAGAAGGACAACATCTGATTTTTTAGCTTCCTTCTGTAAATCCTTAAGCAGCTTTGCCCTGCCCCGAACTGTAATATACTCCGGCTGGAAGCCATGCTCTATGTCTACGGCCATTCTTGATTTTGGTAAATCAATAAGGTGTCCCTGTGAGGCACGAACCGTATAACCAGGGCCAAGATATTTTTCGATTGTCTGTGCTTTTGTAGGAGACTCTACTATTACAAGAGTTTTTTGTGCGTTTTTCTTCTTTGCTGCCATCTTCTAAAAATCCTTCTTTGTTTCACAATCCTTCGTTTAGATTAAACAAAAGCTGCTGTTCTGTTGCTTTTGTTCGTTTTCCCGGCATTTCCGAAAGATACTCGCAATAATCCTTATAATCTTTAACTATTGGAGCACCCGCTTCAAGATACTTGTCAGGTTTATTTTCAACTTTATATTTACTTACTTTTCCTATTCCATAATCCTTCTGCAGCTTGTCTTCGACTTTTTTAGCTACAGAAAGTGCCATTTCGCCAAACGCTGCCTGATGAAAAACAACGTCCCTGTCGTACTCAAGTGCAAGATCTGCCGTAATAAGAGCACCGCTTCCTGCAGGAGCTTCTATTACTACTGTTGCAGGTGAAAGTCCCGCAATAATTCTGTTTCTTCCGACAAAGTGCCATTTTGCCATATCAAGCTTTGGCTCATATTCACTTATAATACAGCCGCCAGTTTTTAATATCTGTTCGGCAAGCTTTTTATTTACGCCCGGCACAATTTCATCTATTGCGCTCGGTATTACGGCTATAGTTCTTCCAAGCTTTTCAGGCTGTTCCATAGGAAGCTTTTTCTCTACCGCATCAAAATACGCCCCAACCGCTCCCCTGTGAGCAAAACCGTCTGCCCCGGCAGCAAGCCCGGAAACAATACAGCAACCGTCATTTACTGCATCATAAGCAAAGCTGTAAGCAGCATTTTTTCCATTCGGAGTAAGCTGCCTGGTTCCTACAACAGAAACGCATTTTCTGGACAAAAGGCTTTCATCTCCCCTGCAAAACAGCAGATAAGGAGGATCAGCAATCTGACGCAAAAGCTCAGGATATCTTTCATCTGAATGATGCAAAAGCTTTATTCCCAGCGTATTACAATAATGCAGTGCAGCCTTCGCCATCTTCAGATTTTCCTGCCCATCCCATACAGCCTTGTTTATAGACCTTTTTATGAGCAGAGATATGTCACCTATAGACATTAATGCAAGGGCAATAGAACTGTCAAGTTTTTTCTCTAAAAAAGTTTTCTCTTCATACGAAAGAAAGGTAATTCTTGCCAGAGAAAGATACAGTAAAGTCTTATCATCCATTATTTGACCTATATCAGTTGCTGTATGCTGCATCAAGAACTGTTTTTTTATTTTCCTCCGCAGTTGCCTTTGTTTCGGCCGATTTTGTGACAGCTATGATTTTATCATACATTTCTGCCGATTTATCGAACTCATAGGATGAATAATATGCTCTTGCAAGAACAAACATTGCATCTATGTTCTTTGTTTCAACATCAAGTGCACGCTCAAGATAAGGGATTGCTTTTTCCGGTTCGTTTAATTCAAATACATAAAGAACACCAAGTCCGTAAAGAGCTCTTACGTATCTTTCTTCTATTTCAATTGCCCTTTTATAGGCTTCTTCTGCAAGTTTAAGATAATTGTATTTAATTTCGTTTGTGCCGCTTGCATTGTAATCTAAGGCTGTATGCGACATATAGCCGGCACAAACTCCTACATAGTAATAAAGGTTCTGATTATCAGGGTAATACTTAAGTGCTTCTTCAAAGCATTTCAAGGCTTCGCCGTACATTTTTGTGTCAAGGTAACGTGTTCCGAGAATCTTATACCAGATTCCAATCTGGCTTTGGGCAAGCTGAATGTCGGCAACTCTTTCGCCATATTTGGCAATTGCATCTTTCAGCTCCTCTATAGTGGTCGGACTATTAACGCCTTCTTCCAGCTTCTGATATCTGAGTATTTTTTTATTTGAAACACCACAGGAAGAGAATAAAAATAATACTGCACCAAAAAATAAGCAGGTTAAAAAAATTGAACTTGATTTCTTCATAATATTCCACCCGATTTTATTTTTTACCATTATTTAAACATTGTCAATCGGTAAAATATGTTTCGTGTGCTTTTCTTAGCTGATCGTCGGTAACGTGGGTATAAATCTGGGTGGTTGCGAGATCTGAATGACCAAGAAGCTCCTGAACTGAGCGTAAATCGGCGCCACCGCTGAGCAGATGGGTGGCAAAGGAATGACGGAGTGTATGAACCTTTGCATTAACGCCTGCAAGCTGTTCCAATTCGTGGAAGCGTTTCCACACTCCTTTTCTTGAGATTTTTTCACCCTTGTAGTTTACAAAAACCTCCGGGACAGATTTACCGTTTACAAGGGTCGGTCGCACTTCGTTCAAATAATAAACAAGCTTCTGTTCGGCGCGCTCACCAAAAGGGACAATTCTTTCTTTATCACCTTTTCCATGCACCATAATAAGGTGTTCATTCAGATGTACGTTGGAAATCTTTAAGTCGCAGGCTTCGCTTATTCGTAAGCCACAGGAATAGATTAGTTCAAAAAGGGCATCATCGCGTTTTCCGCAAAGATTGTCCGTGTTTATAAATGAAAGGAGTTTATCAACTTCCTCTATTGTAAGTACCTTAGGCAGATTTCTTGCAGCCTTTGGTTTATCCAGCAGAAGGGCGTGATTTTCGGTCCAGTAGCCTTTTCTTACAAGGTATTCACCGAATGCCCTTATGCCGGAAATGTCTTTTGCAATTGTAAGCTCAGAGCAGTCACTCGTTTTTCGCATTCTAAAATAGTAGATTAAGTTTTGTGCTGTGACTTCCCTGAGCTTTATTCTTTCGGAAACAAGCCAATTCAAAAACTCCTCACTTGAGATTCTGTACGTTTCTGCGGTCTGTACAGAGCTTCTTCTTACAAGGATTAAATCCGAATAAAACTGTTCCAAAAGCGTATCTATTGTCATTTCAAAAGCAGCCCTTAGTTATCGCTCAGGTTAATTCCCTTGCCATATCTTTCTTTCTGCCAGATAGCCGGTTGATTAATATCATCCTGGAAAATGTAGCCGTCCGGAGGTGTAATAGTCTTTCGCTTAGGCTGAACAGAAAAGGCACTGTCATCATCAAAATTAAACAATGATGGTCCCCATTTTTCTTTTTCGTGGCTGTCTTTTTCCAATCCCTTAACTGTTGGAACTGATTCATAACCAAACATATTGTCTGATTTCTGAGCATTCTGCTGAGGTCGTAAGGAATTAGTATTGGATGGCTTTTTTGAGTGGATAAGGCTTGCAAACTCTGTAGCTCGCATTACATTCTCATCATCAATAGGAGCTTCTTCAACAACAGGCTTTGCTTCTTCTGTTTCTACAACTGCTTCATCCTCTGCATCAAAGCCGGTAGCAATTATAGTAACACTGATTTTGTCGCCCATCTGAGGAGAAGTTACCTGGCCCCAGAACATATTGTAATCGTGAGAAGCCTGAGCTGTAACAACTGTACAGATTTCTGTTACTTCACTCATGGAAACTTTTTCAGAAGCACAAATATTAATAAGGATATTCTTTGCACCGTTGATGTGTGAATCTTCAATCATAGGATTAGAGATTGCTTTTGTAGCAGCTTCTACTGCACGGTTTTCGCCTTCACCAACACCAATACCAAGAATAGCTTTTCCCTGTCCGCGCATTGCGTTTCTTACATCGGCAAAGTCGGTATTAACATCACCCTTACTTGTAATGATTGTGGAAATACCTTCAACTCCCTGGCGAAGAACGTCGTCGGCAACCATAAAGGCTTCTCTTACAGAAGTGTCTTTATCTACTACATCAAGAATATGCTGATTAGGAATTACAATCAAAGAATCTACTTCGGCCTGAAGCTTTTCAAGACCTTCTTTAGCCTGACGCATTCTTACAGGGCCTTCAAAATCAAAAGGAGTTGTTACAACGGCAACAGTAAGGGCTCCAAGTTCACGGGCAATTTTAGCAACTACAGGAGCAGAACCTGTTCCAGTTCCACCACCCATTCCGGCAGTAACAAATACCATATCTGCCCCGCGAAGCTCATTTGTAATAAGCTCTTTATCTTCTTCGGCTGCCTGCTCTCCAATAGAAGGCTTTCCACCTGATCCAAGTCCCTTTGTTACCTTCTGTCCAATTGCAAGTTTATTCTGAGCCTTTGAACCTTCGAGTGCCTGTAGGTCTGTGTTAATCGATATGAACTCAACATCGTGGATGTTCGCATCAATCATACGGTTAACGGCGTTTCCACCGCCACCACCACAGCCAATAACCTTGATTACAGTTGGACTGCCTCTATTCACTGTTGGTGTAACTACATCCTCGTCCAATTCGTCATTAATAACTATTAAATCTGATGAATTCATATCTCCTCCCATTTATGAATAAACCGAATTTATATAAACTTTTTCCAGAAAGAACTAGAAAAACATCTTTCTAAGCTTCTTTAAAACGCTTTCCTTATCCTTGCTTTTTGTTGTATTCCTTTTTGATTTTCTCCTGCTATCTCGTTTTTCAACGATTCCCTTATTTGCAACTATAAGTCCTATTGCTGTAGCAAATTCAGGATTCCTATACTTTTCTTCAATTCCTCCAAGACTTTCTGGTACACCGATTCGTACAGAGGAGGTTTTGAAAACACTCTGTGCAAGCTCTACAATACCCTCCATATTTGCACCAGCACCTGTAAGGATAATGTTTCCAGCAAGCTGTTTAATTGAATCATTTGTATTTTTAATAATGGCAGCTTTTACCATAGTAAAAGTTTTTTCCATTCTTGCCTGAATAATTCGACACAGATATTCTTTTCCTATAACCTCAGGAGCCCTTCCCCCGACTCCAGGCAGGATTACATCTTCATCAACTTCAACTCCAGGCAGCCAGCAGCAGCCAGATTCTATCTTAATTTTTTCAGCGGCGGCAACAGGAATTTCCGTAACCATCGCAATATCATTCGTTACAATATTTCCACCAACAGGAACAGAAGCTGTACTTATTGGTGCACCCTTAAGCAGGACAATAACATCTGTTGTTCCGGCGCCTAAATCAATAATAATTGAACCAAGCTCCATTTCATCTTCGTGGCAAACTGCCTGAACCTCAGCAAGTGTTTTTAACATAACTCCATTCAGTTCATAACCGGCTCTGCTCACACAGGAGCGTATATTCTGAATTGTTGTCTTTGAAGCGGTAACAATATGAACCTCAGCTTCAAGCTTAAAGCCAAGTCTGTTTACAGGATCGGAAATGTGTCCAATACCATCCACAAGGTAATCCTGTGGAATAACGTGGATTTTTTCACGGTCAGCAGGATAATTAATTGCAGTAGCTGTCTCAATTACCTTTGTAACATCTTCCGGAGTAACCGCCCTGATATTATTTTTACCGTTAGTTCTGATTGGGGTTACTCCCCTGCTGTTTTCGCTTTCAATCTGCGCACCGCCAACAGAAGCTATTACAGAAGAAACAATTACACCGCCCTCCTGTTCCGCAGCTTCCACTGCATCTTTAATGGCATCCTTGGCATCCTCAATATTAACAATCACTCCGTTTCTAAGTCCGGCTGACGGTTTAGAAGAGGTTGCAATAACTCTTAAATTTCCGTCCTCATCAACCTCGCCAATTGCCACGCGGATAACACTAGTTCCAATATCAAGTCCTACAATACATTTTTCATCGGCCATTATCAGAATCCCCTATTTTCTACAAGATACAGATCCGTATCGTAAATCAACCTCAGAAACATCCGTGTCGAGTAAATTCACAACATCAAGTACTACCATCATATACTTTAACGAATCTTCATTCAATGTTCGGCCAATTAATACTTTTATTTTAGACTGAGCTGGAATAAGTGCAAGTTCATAAGTACCAATTTCCTTAGGAATTACACATATTTCAGAAAGTCCCGCAAAATAATTTTGTTTTAGTCCTCTGATTTTTGTTACCTGTTCTATAAGCGGACGATACTTTGTAGAAATGCGCATACCGCCAGTCATATGCTCAACAGGTAAACCAGAGATAATTGGGATTCCTCCCTTCTCCAGAATCTCTTTATTTTTTATAGGGAATAAAACTCCACTTTTATCAATCTGCATAGGATTTGAATAGCCTTCTTCGTCAATAAATGTAACGGCAACAGGCTCTCTTTCAACAACATCAATATAAATCTTATCAGGGAATTTCTTTTCAACGGATACTTTTTCAAAGCCAGGTTCAGAAGAAAGGATAGCTACTGCACCTTCAACATCAAAGTTAAGCCAGTTCGAGCTGTTCATAGGCAAAAGCTTTACGGCAATTTCTTCTCCGGTATACATCTTCTGTCCATTCACAGTAACCTTAGGACTGTCAAAACAAGGAATAATATATTTATAAATGACAAGCTCTGCTACAAGAAAAAAACAGAGAATACAGAAAACGATTTTGATGATTTTGATTTTTTTACCATCATTTTCTTCTTCTTTTTCAACACTGAGTTCTAATTTTTCACTTTCAATATAATTGTACTCATCACTCATAAGCAGTTCCATACCCTTCACCTTTTATCCTTTATATTTTTCCCTTTCTGTTTTTTACTTCCTTTTTATAATACTGTCAGCGAATCTATGCTGATTTCTCCGCCTAAATCCACTTCCTCTACAGCTTCCTCACATCGCGAAGCATTCAATATAAAGCCACACATCATAAGCGTTACAATTATTGAAGAACCTCCAACCGAAAAGAAAGGAAGCGGTATTCCGGTAGTTGGCAAAAGTCCGCACACAACCATACAGTTAATGAGCGACTGAAGCACTATCATTGTCACGCAGCCAAAAGCTCCGTAAGCTGCAAATCTGTTCGGACATTTATACGCAGCACGATATCCACGCCAGGCAAAAAATCCGAGCATCAGCAAATAGATAATGACGCCAACATATCCCATAGCCTCTGTCCATCCGGCAAAAATATAATCTGCCTGAACTTCAGGAATACTATTCAATTTTGAAAGCCCCCGTCCAATTCCAGCGCCCCAGATTCCACCAGCACTAATTGCACTCTTAGCTGCATTCGACTGATAGTTAAATGAAGCTTCTCCCTGGGTCGGACGAATAAATCCAATAAGTCTGTTGATTCGATACTGCTCAGAAAAAATCAAAAGCATTCCAAGTGGAGCTGCAATAATTGTGAACGGAATAAGCCATTTAAGCTTTGCACCTGCAACAAAGAAAATTAAAACTCCAACAAGAATCAGGAAAGCACTTGTAGAAAAATCCTTCTGTAAAAGAACAAGCAAAACCATTCCCAAAAAGATTCCTACACAAGGCATTACATCGCGGTCATCTTCATTTGTAAGAGAGAACTGTTTGTCAAAATAATTTGCAAGATAAAGGACAAGTGCAAACTTTACAAGCTCTGATGGCTGAAAAGTGAACCTAAACGGCATTCTAATCCATCGTCTTGCACCATTTTTTTCAATAGAAAGCGGTTTTATAAAGGTGAGCACACAAAGGATAACGGTAACTAAAACAATATAGAAAACTGCTTTCTTAATTGTCTTCATATCTACAAACAGGAAAGACAGGAAGAATACAAAGCCTACACCAGAACAGATAATCTGTCGCTTTACAAAATAAAGGGCATCGTTATTAAAGAAGCGTGCAGCATAATTCTGAGAGCATACAAGCATTGTAAACAGTCCGGTTCCCCACAGCAAAATTACAGAAATTAATAAACCTATATCGCAGCGATAATAACCGTCTCCACCCTGAAGACGACGTGCATTAAAATTATATCTGCTCATTTTACACCTCCCCTTCAAGTACAAGCATAGGAATCAGTTTTTCCAGCGCCATGCTGTGAGAACCCTTCAAAAGGACCGTATCTTTATCAGCAATAACAGAAAGCAGCTTTTCCGAAATACGTTTAAAACTTTCCTCATCATTTGCTTCAAAATAAGAATAGTTTGCAAACTGTTTTTCAGAAAGCAAATCTGCAGCGTTCTTCATTTCCGGTCCAACAAGGAACACATAATCTGAGCCTGCTGCCAGAAGCTTTTCCGCTACCTTTCTGTGTTCGGTTGCTGATTCAGTTCCAAGCTCCTTCATATCGCCAAGCACATATATTTTTTTACCAGCTTCTCCCAAACCGCCGCAGAAATCAATAACCTTACCCATAGAGTCAGGATTAGCATTGTAGCAGTCCGCAATTAGCTGTATGTTTTTTCCGGTTTTTGTCTTAAGCTCTTTTATTTCCATTCTGCCCGTAACGGCTGCCATATTTTCCAAACCAGCTTTTATAGCCTTTGCAGAAACACCAAGCTCCTTAGCAAGCGCAATTACACCAAGTGCATTCTGGAAATTATATTTACCGCCCAAAGAAAGTCTTACAAGCTCTCCGTCTACAGAGAAAACAGTTCCGGCAAGACCTTCATCCTTTATAAACTTTACGCCATATTCCTGTGCTGTTTCCAAGCCGTATTTTACAATCTTGCCTCTTACATTTTCTGTACACAGCTCTGCAAAATCATCTTCAAACGGAACAAAAGCCGCACCATCAGCCGGAATATAGTCAAACGATTTTCGTTTTTCAAGCGCAATATTTTTTCTGGAACCGAGGAGCCCTATATGAGCATTTCCAATATTTGTAATGATTCCGTATTTTGATTTCAGTACTTTTGAAATTTCACCAATCTCATTTACACGATTCATGCCCATTTCAAAAATACCGATTTTTTCGTTTCCTCTGATTTTGAATACCGAAAGCGGAAGACCTGTTTCTGAATTAAAATTGCCTTCTGTGCAGGCAACATTCTCTGCACCAAAATACTGACGCATAACAGAAACTGTCATTTCTTTTGTAGTTGTTTTTCCACTTGAACCGGTAATGCTTATTTTTACAAGCTCAGGGAACTTTGCTACATAAGCTTCTGCTGCCTGCTGAAGAGCATAAAGATTATTTTCAACACAAAGGAATACAGCTCCAGGATACTGCTCTCCCAGAGCCTTATAAACCCCGCTGTTTTCCTCAAGCTCCTTTTTATCTATAAACACAACAGAAGCACCCTTTTCAAGTGCCTGTGGAATATATTTGTGACCATTCTGAAGCTCGCCTCGCAAAGGCACAAAAAGAGTACCGGCTGTAACATTACGACTGTCTGTCTGTACAGAAGTAAAAGCTCCGGTTTTATTTTCAGATACCAGAGTTCCACTAACAGCAGAGAGAAGTTCATTAATTTCAAGCAGAGATTTCTTTCCGTCTACCGTCATTTCTTCTCTCCTGTCATTTCTACACGAATAATATCGTCACTTTCAGCCTTATGCATGCCGAGTTCTTCAACTGCAATCTGTTCAATTCTTTCTGCGCTTGAAAGAATACTTATTTCACCCACAAGCTTTTTATTGTCTTCAATGAGACGTTCCTGTTTAGATTCAAGCTCTTTTATCTCTTTTGTTAGATCTGTATAACGCTTAGCCTGGAACGCATATAAACAAAGAAGCATAGGAATACTAATTGCGAAGATAATGATGAGAAAAACCTGTATTGCATTTTTTAATTTTTTCTTTTTAGTCTGATCCACTTTTAATATCCTACAACTCCATTTAATCTATATTCAGAAGCATCCCTCTTTTTTCTAACCACCCGCAGCTTAGCACTACGCGACGGTGAATTATCTTTTATTTCCTCCTGTGAAGGACAAACCGGTTTACGGGTAATAATTTCTGCACAAGCTTCTCCTCCACATCTGCAAACAGCAACCTCCGGCGGACAAACACATTCTCTTCCAAGGTTTCTGAAATAATTCTTTACAATTCTATCTTCCAGGGAATGAAAAGTTATCACTCCCATTTTTCCGTTTACCTTCAAGTCGTTAAATGCATTATGCAGTGCCTCAGGAAGCCTTTTAAGCTCTCCATTCACTGCAATTCTTAATGCCTGAAACGTCCTTGTTGCCGGATGAATTGGACCGTACCTGTAATTCGCAGGCACCGCATTCCAGATTATTTCGGCAAGAGCCTTAGAAGACTCTATCTTTCCGCCCCTCCTGGCTTCTACAATCGCAGCTGCTATTCTGCGGCTAAGCTTCTCCTCTCCATACAAATAAATTAAATCTGCAAGCTTTTCTTCCGGCAGTGTATTTACAAGTTCTCCGGCAGAAGGTCCTGCATTTTCATTCAACCTCATATCAAGCTTTTCATCATACCGAAACGAAAACCCCCTCATAGATTTTTCGTAATGAAAAACCGATATTCCAAGATCGAATAATATAATATCGGGCTTAGGAAACTCCTCAGGATAATTGGCGTAAAAGTCATTGAACCAGCCGTTATAAAAGCTCATTCTGTCGCCAAACTCAGAAAGCCGCTCTTTAGCTCTTTTCTGAATTACGCTGTCAGCATCAAGGCCTATTACCGAGAGATTTTCGTATTTTTTCAGGAAATTATAAGAATGACCGCCTTCACCAAGAGTTGAATCAACCATGACGGCGCAGTTTTCATAAGGTTCACCTACAGGCGACAATAATTCGAGACACTCATTCAGAAGAACCGGCTTATGTACAATCTCCATTTTTTGACAAAAACACCGGACACGGTCAGTACGAATACTAACCGTGCCGGTTAAATCCCCTTCCACCCTAATTTATTTAATAATCATTTTTAAAAGCTTATACTGCTAAAGTTTTCTTCAGCCCCAGATTCATCGCAAGCTGCGAGGTAATCCTTGTATGCACGTGAATCCCAAATCTCTACAAACTTAGCCATTCCTAAAATTGTAACTTCTTTGGTAAGCCCTGCATACTCACGTAAGCTCTGTGGGATTGAAAGTCGTCCGTTCTTGTCAAACTCAATGTCCTGGGCAGGTGCAATATACTTATGCACAACCATCATATTTTCTTTATTAAAAATAGATGCATTGCCCATTATCTTTGACTGGAAAGATTCCCATTCTTCTGCAGTAAAAAGCCATAAGCAAGATCCTGAACCCTTGGTAACGATAAGTACGTTTTGATTAATAGCCGTTCTCAGCTTTGCTGGAAATGAGACACGCCCTTTATCATCAATCGTATTATTGTATTCACCTGTCAGAAGATTCATACCCACTTACTTCCACTTTTTACCACTTTTTCCCACTTATCAACCATTTTATCCCAAAAAAGACTAAAGTCAACGCTATTTTTTACCAATAATTTAAAAAACGTTCATTTTTTTTAGATTTTATATATACACAAAAATACTACAAATATTTCAAGCACTATGTATAGGTAAATTATGCCCGCCGGAATTAATGTTTACAACGAAAGCAGCCTCCACAACACGTTAAAAGCGTACTATGCAGTTACAAAAGACGGCAAAATGGAGCTGAAGCTCGACGGATATATTTATGATGTTGTTACGGATGACGGTGAAATCTACGAAATCCAGACAAAAAATCTTTCAAAGCTGCTTCCCAAAATAATGACAACTCTCGAAAACAAAAGAAAGATTACTGTAGTTCATCCGGTTGTAATTGAAAAAAAAGTTGTTCTTTATGATGATGATGGTAATATTATTTCCAAAAGAAAAAGCCCAAAAAAACAGACAATATACTCCATTTTCGATGAGTTAACTGGCATATACCCTGTTCTTCTTGATAAAAACTTTACCCTTGAGATTCTTGAAATAAAAATGATAGAAGAAAGAAAAAGAACAACAGAACCTGTACAATCCAAAAACAACAGACGCCATTTTAAGAAAGACTGGTTAAAAACAAATAAACGGCTTGAAGAAATCATCACAACACATCAGTTCAAAAACAAAAAGGATTATCTTTCACTTTTACCATCAAATCTGCCCGAAACATTCTGTGCAAAAGACCTTGCAGCAGCGTTTAACAAAGCAGGCTCCTACCCTAAGGAAGCAGAAAAAAAAGCTCACCTTATTCTATGGGTTCTTTCACGAATGGAATTAATTGAGTTTATAGAAATAAAAAACAGAAGCCGTCACTATAAAATTGCAAAATAAGCTACATTATATAAGTAACTGCAAGAGAAGCTTTAAGAATTAAATCGCTATTAATAAAGCTTGAGAATGTAAGAATCTGGTTATCATTAGTATTTGCATTAATTGTTACGCCGTACATACCGCCCCAGTTTCCACTTGCATAACCACTTATAATAAGATGATGGTTCAGAAGAGGTACATGGAAGCCTACTTCCGGCTCAATGTTAAACTGCATATAAATTAATGAAGTAGAATCTATTAATACATGTGATTTTGAAAGCTGAGCAATTGCAAAACCCCAGTTAATTTTATTATTAAAGTAAAAATATTCGCCCGCATAACACCATTTTTCTACAGCACCAAAAGATGTAAACTTTGTAGAGTAAATAATATTTTCGCTGGCATTATTCTCTCCACCAGAAACCATTTGAGTAACGGAATATGGCTTCTGCCACATACTAAAATATGGACCTATAGTAGTATCAAGCGCTGTTATTCCAAAGTCCATTGTATCATTTGAATTAAGGAAAAACAGAGAGAAAATAGCCGGCAATATCATTTTTCCATTGGAATTAATATCAACTCCCATTTCCTCAAACTTTGTATACTGATAAACGTATTTTCCTTCAGGAAAGCCTTTAAGATCTGTCTCCTCAAAATCACAGTATTTTAAGCCGGAAACTGTCGGTGTAACACCTATCCTAAAGGTTTCACGGTTATAATAAAGGGAAACGTTAGAATTAGTTCTCCAGGGATTATAATACTGATGCTGGAAATTGTTTCCAAAAATCCTTCCCAGCCCTACTATTCCCCTGATTTTATTATAAGAGGATTTTAAGCCATCGTTCTTTTCATGCTGATAAAACAAGCCTCTGGTATTACCAATATTGTTAATATCAAAAAAAGCTGTTTCCCAGGAAACACGAATTGTAGGAAATACCCTCTTAAACGTTACTTCTGCATCAAACTTTGCAAGTGGAAGTCCTTTTGTATTATATTCCAGAAGATAGGATTTATTAGGGATCCAGGCACTATAGCTATAGCTTGCATCGGCTTTAATTACAAACCCCTTGTCCATAAATGAAGAATAGTCTTTTGTATCATCTCCAAAAAAATGACTGCACAAAGATAGAGAAATTAAAAGTATTGTTATTAGACGTTTAAAAGACATGTATTCTCCAAAATTACTTATCCAGATTTGTATTAAACTCTGCTGCCTATATCTATAATAAAATCATTTAAAGTCAAATTAGTAACAGAAAATCCTGATAAAAATAAAAAAAAGACAGCTCCTGAGAGCTGTCTTGATTTTGCATTATAAAAGCTGGAGATTACCAGTCATCAAGCATGTCATCTTCATCATGATTTTCCATATCGTAGAGGTCAGTAACCGCACGAAGGTCATCAAGATAAACATAATATGAGCCTCTTGCCTGCATTGGATTACAGTCAATCTTAAAACCAAGAATCTTAAGACCAGGTTTGTCGCCATAATATGCACTGCTCTGTACAATTCCATGTTCACCGTCAAGACTAGGTGGAACTACACAAGTAAGCTTTTTCCAGCCACTGAATCCAAGATTTCCCATATAAAGCTCGTAGTTTCTTCCAAAATAATCCTGTACCATTACATACATTTCATGATCCTGGTTTCTACCACAAACCCAGAGAGAAATTGTCTTTACAGTTCCTTCTACAGGAAGTGGACGTCCGGAAGTGATTGTGAAAGTATCCAAACCACGACGGAAGAAATCAACACGTACACCAAGAACCTGTGTATCATCTGCTTCATCATCCTCTGGAAGAGGCTCTTTCATTGCAGGAGAACCATCAAAAAGACGAGATGTAATAACACCATCATCAGAAGAAATATGAACATACCAGGAACCTTCGCGTTCAAACTTATCAATAGAAATCTCACGCAAAGACATCATTGCAGAATCTGCACCTACAGTCTCAGGATTCTGGTCATATACACTCTGTGCAGAAACAGCAAAAACAACAAATGTTGTCAACAATAAAGCAATTATTTTTTTCATTTTGCATCATCTCCTACATACTCAACCTCATCACCTGATGAAGAAGAAGATTTTCGTGTACCACTCTTGTTACTCTTCTTCTGACCACTCTGACTGTTACCGCCCCCCTGAGCATCACTGAAGTCAATTTCCTTCAATTCATAACCATCATAGATGTATGCAAGTGAATTAGTTGTATACTTCATCTGGTCAAAGAAAATTACATAGTCATCAACAAACTCTTCTGCATCTGTTCTAACTCTGAAACCAACAAATGTAAGGTTTTCAGGACCAGAACGCATATGAGAATGCTGCTGGATTCTGCCAGGAACATTTACAATAATATTTTTCCATCCCTTGAAAGCAAGATATCCGCACTGCAGAACATGAATACGTCCTGTTGCATCGCGAACAAGAATCTCAAGAGAGTAATTATAGTTAGCTCCCCAAACCCAGAAATCTATTGTTCTTACATCACCAATAAAAGGAATCTCAAATGGCTCGCCATCCCTTGTTGGATAAACTTCAAACCAGTTGTCGCCCTTTCGGTTAAAGCTAGTTCTTACACCAAAAACCTTGTGCTCTGCACCGTTTCCTTTAAGCAGCTGCTTCAAAGAATTAGGGATTCCTTCATAATAGTTCCACAGAGGAAATCCGTCAGCCACAAAACGACTGGCATTAACACCCCAGTCCCAATTCAAGCTTTCACCGTTGTACAGATACTCCTGTCCGTTAGCAGCATCAAATGTGTCCATAATAACAGTCTCACTGCTTCTTGAACTTGGCTGGCTGAAAGCAGGCAATCCAATCACAAAAAGACAAACAAGACTTGCAAAGACTTTTAGTCTCCTTTTCATGCAAAACTCCTTGAAACTTTATACATTCCGAAAGTTACGAATATAAAAGATTTATACTCTTTACTTATCGGCATAGTACTACGAATTTATAAGTATAAATAATTATATTTTGTTAAAGAATGTTTGTCAAACGGAAACAACTGTAAAATATAGTAACTTATTTTTTGCTTTTTTTAACTATGTGTTGTAAAATATATTTATGCACAGCTTAGTAAACGAGATAATAAAGGGTCGAAAGACATTTTTTATAGCACCAGACAGAACACTCTTTCCACAATCCTATTTGGAAGAATATCTTGTACTTGGATACGAGTGCTATTTTATAGATACCGACATTTTTCTGCCAATAGAAGTTAAGGTAGATATAATTTTATCAGTTTTTAAGGATTCAATACTGTTTTTTAATGTAGATGCTCCTGTTCAAGGTACAAACTGGGCTTATATTATTAAAGAAATGCAGGAAAAGTACCCTTCTGCCCTATTTGGCGTACTTTATGCAAAACGACATTCTACCGCAGAACGCCAGAGTCTCGAACACCAGTATCTTTATGCAATGGGCATTCAGTGCGGCTGTATTCAGCTTGAATACCAGAAACGTGATAATTTTCAGATTATAGAACAGGTTCTTTACGCAAATCAGGCAATGGGCCGACGAAAATATGTTCGTGCTCTGTGCTCAAGCAGCTGTTCTTTCTCTTTCAGTCTGGAACGCCAGGGTGTAATGCAGAACAGGCTTACAGATATAAGCATTTCACACTTCTCTTTTGTTTTACCAGAGGGCCAGCTCCGGCTTGATGATTATGAAAAGGTTTCTGACATTGTATTTACTATTCATGGATTAAGGTTCCGTTCAGATGCCGTTCTTTATATGACTCGTCCTGTAGAAAACGGCACGCTCTTTGTATTTGCCTTCCAGACAAAATCAGGACAAAGCGGTTTGGATCCGGTAAACAAACAGCTTCTGACGCCAAAACTCTACGAAATAATGCTTGAAAACTGTATGGAGCTTCTCAACAGACTCTTTGCCTCTGCCTCCCGCAAACGAGAAAATGCCATCACAGATTTGCAATCTATCGATTAGCAGTTCATACAAATGTGCAGTTTTGCCCTGCAAAACTGCAAGCGGAACATGTATAAATGTACATTCTCATTCTAGTGTTTAGTTCCGCTTTCTCCGCTAGTTGAATTAAAACACTTTTTACTCTATTATATCATCAAATAAATCTCGGACGTAAAGTCGTCCAAAAAGGATGTTATAAATGGCTATCATTAGTTATAAAGATCTCGGCCTTGTAAACACAAGAGACATGTTTGCAAAGGCTATTAAGGGTGGATATGCAATTCCAGCATATAACTTCAATAACATGGAACAGATGCAGGCTATTATTCAGGCTTGTGTTGAAACAAAATCTCCAGTAATTCTTCAGGTATCTAAGGGTGCCCGCGCTTATGCAGACAAATACATTTTGCGCAACATGGCACGCGGTGCTGTAGAATACGCTCATGAACTCGGATGTGATATTCCTATCGCTCTTCACCTTGACCACGGTCCAAACTTCGAAGTAGCAAAGGATTGTATCGACAACGGATTCTCATCTGTAATGATCGACGGTTCTTCACTTTCTTACGAAGACAATATCGCACTCACAAAGAAGGTTGTAGACTATGCTCACCAGTTCGATGTAACTGTAGAAGCAGAGCTCGGAGTTCTCGGTGGTGT
>JAEEGL015228806.1_pt1 | contig 18984 bp, 16 predicted proteins | sample 9134231 | NCBI WGS metagenome assembly JAEEGL01 (sample SAMN16246548, study PRJNA631951) | gut metagenome | biome: gut microbiome; feature: rumen; material: fiber-attached | host: Bos | place: Iran: Karaj | collected 2018-10 | reverse complement strand
TATCTGCCTCCTTGTTTGGCTGCTATATGGATATTATATACAGCGTCATTCTCATGACCGTTAAATCCATATCCTTGTCAAAAACATATATACAGCTGTTCCGGATAGTATAGAATAGCGAATTTCATCAGAAATTCGGTATTCGTACTGGACCAGGCTCTGCTGAAAGCAGAGGCGTGTCATGCGGAACGCATGATTTCTGAATGCATTTCCTTGTTTGCATTCAGAAAGTCATACATCTTTTAGAGTAAAACCATTATTGGGGTCTATGAAATACATTATTTCAGCAAAAATGTGTAAAATACCAACTTTTTCCATTTACAAAATATCCTTAACCCTTATATCCTTCCCCTCCGTTTCTATAATGCGTTCGCACATCCTGCATATAAGACTGCCAAAGTTTTTGACACTGACCTCATCATATAATTTTGAATTGTAAACGATCATTATCCCATAATCATCATTACAGTCAAGCACCTCAACTTCCATTGAATTACGGCAGGCTACTTTATCCGACTGCATAATCTCAATTCCCTCTACATATTCATCCGACGGATATTCATAAAGATTTCCCTGGTATGTAAGACATAACAGATCCTCTCCGTAATAGTTGTCCTTCTCCTCCCAATAGGAAATGCTGTCGTGCTTTATTCCCTCTCTTATCTGAATGCTTACATCCGTCAGCAAACCGTCGATTGTCAGCTTCCTGTCAATCTCTGTGGCAACGGGAAGATCTTTTATCATAACTCCTACAGAACCGGCCCTCCTCTCATCCGACCTTCCGTTCCATGTCCAGGTGATCATTATCTTATCACTGCTGTTATATTCCGCCATAGCCAACATCAGCGCAACTATATAGAACCCTGTCTTTCCCAGTCCGTATTTGCCGGCAATCCTGACGGCATCATTTTTATTATGCGTAAAGCCGGCCGGTACAGTCCTGTTAACATTCTCACTGCAGTCATAATCCTTTAACGGCAGAGTGGAATAACCTCTCCAATCATACCTGTTCTTAAAATACATACGATCTTTTTTGCCACGGCCGGAAATCAGGCTTATGCTTTCTTCATGCAGAATATCATAAAAGTAATCCCTTGACAGAGGCACACCATAAAGTATGCGCCCAATCTCTTCAACCAGAAAATCATATGAATATCCGTCACAGATACAATGATAGACATCAAAGAGAACTATCTTCCTTGAATCGGATCTAAGTATTCGACACCGGAAAAGAGGCGTATCACCTATCGTAAACGGTCTTACAAACCCCCTTTCTATGTCATCAAGCTCTTCTTCGCTCACAGTCTCCACCTGTATATATCTGTCGAAATCAGGCCGGAATTTCAATATATAATCTTCTCCACACTTCTCTATTATGCTCAGAATGGCAGGATGTTGTCTAAGAGCTTTCCTTATCGCTTCCGCTACCTCAAAAAGATCGGCATCTTTATTCATGGTGAACTTGATCGGAATATTAAGCATTGTTGTTCCCGGATGTTTATGATCATACCTTAGCAGATACAATTGTGAAGAATTCAGGGGTGCTTCAGCCTGTTTTGAACACTCCTCATCCGCATCCCGGAATGTTTCCCTTACTTCGTCAAGCAAACGGACTATTTCGCTTACTTTCCTGCCTTCGAAGATCATCTGTACGGTAAGCTCCTTTATTCCTGCCAGAGTAATACATTCCATAGCAGTAACTGAATCCCCTCCCAGCAGGAAGAAGTCATCATCCGTCCCTATTCTGCCTATTCCTTTGAATATCTTCGAAAATACATTGCACAGCACTCTCTCTGTTTCGTTTACGGGTTCGATATAATCTCTGACATATTCATTAATATCCGGAGAGGGAAGCTCTTTTCTGTCAATCTTTCCCACGTTGTTTAACGGTATCTCATTGATACGGATGTAATAAGACGGTATCATATACATGGGAATGTGGTCCTTAAGCCTTCTGTACATTTCCTGTCCATCGGGCATGCCCTCATCCGTATAATATGCAGCAAGAACCGAAACACCGTTTATATTGACAGCCTTTACCGCACAGAAATCCATATCAAATTCCTTCTTTATTGCTGCCTCCACTTCACCCGGCTCTACCCTGTTACCATTTATCTTTATCATGGAATCGACCCGTCCGAGGATTGTATAGCATCCCTTTTCGTCTTTTCTTGCATAATCAGAGCTTCTGAAATATTTTCTTCCGTTTATCAATATTTCGCAGTCACGGTTTTCCTCCTGAAGATTTCTGTACCCTCGAAAATACGGCAGATAAATACACAATACACCCTCATCGGCTTCGTTTCCGTCATCACCGATAAGGATTATGGAAGAATCACAAATAGGATATCCAACAGGTGTAATATCATATGGCTTATCTATAACAAACAGACAAACCGGATAACCGAATTCACTCGTTCCGTATACATTTATTATTTCAAATTCTTCACTGTAAATACCAGAAACAATCTCGCCGCCCGTATACCCTCCGCGGATTGAAAGTCCGGAAGTTTTCTGCAGTATGTTTAAGAAGGTGGGAGTCATAAAGGTGGAATCTATCTTATGTTCAATAAAATATTTTATAAGATCATCAGGCTTATGGGTAAGCGCCTGTGATATGACGTGAATAGTACTCTCAACATTTGTGATTCCTACAGTAATGTATGCCCCTCCCGCGAAGGTTTCCGGAATCACATGAGCGAACTGTAGCTGAACCGGTTCGTGATCTATCCCCTTCGGATAAACTGTATGGCTAAGGAAACCGAAGGTCCCTTCCATAATAAGATCATATACCCCATATTCCTGAGCTACTCCTTTGGGATTACCTGTCGATCCGGAAGTATAGATATAGAAAGCAAGATCATGTCTATCCGATCCGGCCAGTTCATTACATGGCTCATAAAGCATAGCCTCATTCCATATATCCATATCAAAGACTATCCGGCAGTCACAGTCTCCGATCACGAAATCAATACGATCCCTGCCCATAAGATCCTCTAATCCGACCCAAGCTGCTCCTGCCATGATCACACCGATACGGGTCGCAATATACTCAAGTCCTTTGGGATAGTAAATGGCAATTACATCCTCTCTGCCGATATCTTTTCCTCTCAACCAGGCATTAACCCTTAATGCTTTATCATACAGTTCTTTATATGAAGTCTCTCTCATCCCGTCATGATCAACGACCGCTGTCCTGTCGGGATGCTCTCTGACCACCTGCGCAAGCCTTTGTAAAAACCTTATCATCTAAGTTCTCCCTGCCATTACCTTATATCAAATACTGCGTCAAGACAAACATTCTCAAGAACCTCCATGAAGTTCTCTCCGACATTTGTCAATATCATACTCTTTCCTTCAGTCTTTAATACTTTAAAGGTATTAAGAAGCACCCTTATACCGGCTGATGAAACATAATCGCAATCTGCGAAATTCAGTGTGAGCGAATCCGCATCCCCAACCGAATCGTTTATTGCCGCTTCAAGCTCAGGCGCAGTCAGTGTATTCAATTCACCCGAAAGTACGATCGTCAGTTTCTTATCGTTTAATTCTTTAGTAAGCTTCATATATGCCTCCCTGCTGTTCTAAATAGTTACAATTTCAACCATAACCATGGTCATATCATCAAATTGAGGTTCATCTCCCACAAATTTATCAACATCCGCAATTATATTCTCCATATTATCCTTCGTAAATCTGCCCTTCTGTCTTCCAAGTACTTCCTTGAGTCGTTCTTTACCGTAGAGCTCTCCATTTGTGTTATGCGCTTCCGTAATACCATCAGTATACAGGAGCAGCCGGTCTCCCGTGTTCAGCTTAATTTCACTGTAGCCGTATATTGTGTCGTTCATTCCCGCAAGAAACAGACCATGTTTTGTCTTTATTATATCATAGCTCCCTCCACAGGGAGCAAACAACGGATAGTTATGTGCGGCGTTAGTATACTGCAGCGTCATTTCAGCTGTGTCAATGATACCTATCCAGGCAGTTGCAAACATTCCTGATTTATTACTTTCACAGATCAATCTGTTCACTGTCGTAAATATCTCGGAGGTATCCCGTGAAGACATTGCGTGATCCTTGATCATTGTCTTTACCGTCATCATAAACAAAGCTGCCGGAATACCCTTGCCGGATACATCCGCTATAAGAAAACATACATGGTTTTCATCCACTGTAAAATAATCATAGAAATCCCCTCCTACTTCTTTGGCAGTCTTTATATAAGTTGTAAGGCTTACATTAGGATGAGCAGGATAAGCCGGCAGGTTTATGGGAAGGGCATCCATCTGGATCCTGCAGGCCGTTTCAAGATCCGCTCCCACAGCGGCATTCTTTTTCTCTTCCTTTAAAAGCGACAAAACATTCAGATCGGTAGTCATAAGCACAAGCGGCACTGAAAGTGCAATAGGCATTGACATATAGGCTTCTGTGATCGAGACAAGAATAAATTCCTGAAAATGATACATTCCCACGGCTGTTACAACGAATATGATCATGCTTCTTGCAACCTTATATGCCTCGTTGTTTGTTTTGTATTTGAATAGCCACATATATATGCATATGATCATCGCGGCCACGGGATAAAGATATAACAATACCCTGAAAACATAATAATAGCACGGCATATATATGATCACATTGTTTGCATCTGTCTTGAAAATAAACCCTGCCCACGGAGTAGATATAAGAAGCAGGAAAATAATAATAAGAGGAAGATGGTAAAGCAGGAAAAATACACGAGAGGATCTGATCTTTATATCCAGTTTCTCCAGAAAATAACGGTTTATCCTCTGCATAACAATAAATTCCGATAATGCATATCCTATCGCCCCAATATAGTTGATCACATACGCTCCCGGCCTGCCGTCGTTTACTGTCCATATATGATCGAATACAGTCATTGCTATGCAGAATATCAACATGACCGAAAGATTATCACTTATTTTTCTTTTAAATACCACAATATTGTTATAGAGCATCTGAAGCATCAGGATTATAGATACTGTAAGAAGCTCTATCAGCAATGAATCTGCTAATGAATATCCGAACATGGCTCCGCCCTTTCTAACCGGATTATTTCGCATCTATATCTGTTTCCCGGCTATACTTTACAAGAAACGAATTCCTGTTATAACTCATGGTCGTAAGGTGACGTCTGTTTTCCTTCATCTTTTCCATATAACCGGAAACCGTAAATGCAGCAACTGAAGTAGCCATAACATCATCCTGTGATATATCAAAGAGTATTCCATCATCTCTTATTATGATCGATACACCTTCTTTAAGCAGCCTGACCACACATTCGCCCAGTACTCCGTCTGATCCGTTCTTTTCATATATCAGCATATACAAATCTTCAATCAAAAGCTTTACCCTGGCCGTTATTTTCCCGGGAACATGGTTATCCATAAGAAGTTTCTCAATCTCCTTCTGAACCCTTATAATATCTTCGGGCTTCACAATCAGCTCATAAAAGCCGGTTATACTGTTTCCTTCAAGTTCTTTCAGAAGCAGAGGACTGTTATCCTTTCCGTATCTTAAATTCAGATATCCCATAAGGATCAGATAAGCTGCAAAAGAAGAAATCGCTATTCCGGCAAATAATCCGTAAATGCCGAAGAGAAATCCTCCGGTTACCGCAAAAACCACAGAAGCAACAACATCTCTCAAGGCACATATCACAAGTCCAAGTAATATCTTTCCTCGCAGAAGATAATATGATGTTATCAGATACATAAGGCTTGTGCATGTAAGTCCGAGTGCCATGATCCGGATGCCGTTTGCTGCGTAAGAAGCTGTCATAGGATCACTGATGCCAAACACCCTGACAAGCAAAGGCGCAGTCAATATAACAAAAAACGTCACAATAAGTCCTTCGATAATAGATGTTTTTTCGGATAGCCGGTAACATTTTCTCACTCCCTCGTAAGATTCCTCGCCCAAATATATGCTGATAAGCGGAGAAAACGCTTCACCTATCCCGTCAAACACAAGCTGCGCCTCCTTAATGAAAACACATACCGATACAATTATGAGCATGTTTTCCCCGAATACAGTCATTACAAACTTATTCATAACTGTAACAAATACTGACAGAAACAGATAGCTGCCTGCATCTATAATGCTGTACTTTGCGATTTCGCCAAGTACCGTTACCGACAAAGCCGGTTTTATATGCAGTGAATTACCTTTTCTTAAGAAATGCATAAATGAAATAACAAGCTTAAGCAGGGTTCCGACAAATGAAGCGACACCTATACCGGTAATCCCGATAAACCTGCACAAGATTATCGATAAAACAATATTTCCGGCAACATGTATGATATTGGCGGCAGCACTCAATGTTTCATCGCCATCAGCCAAGACCATTTCATTCATAAAGGTTGACATCGGAAGTATGAGTATAACAAATCTGTACCAAAAGAAGTACGGCTTTGCAAGCGCCAGCACAGGTGCAGGAGGTGTATAGAAGCCAAGATATGCATCTGCAAAAACCTGTAACACAATAAAAAGCACCATACCTGTCAACAGGCAGGCACAGAACCCGTTTCCGAAATATCTGTCCGCACTCTCGTTGTCGAATCTACCCATGGCGTTGCTGAACAATACACTTACTCCCAGCGAAAAGATACACCCGAAAAAAGCCGCCAGAGAATAAGCCGGTGTTATAAGATTTATTGCCGCTACAGCTTCTTCACCTATAAAGATTCCGGCAATGATCGTATCGGACATAAGAAGTCCGGTCACAACTACCATAGTAAGCGAGCCGGCCAAAAGCATTGAATAGAATTTTTTACTCAGGAATGTCATAGCTCATCCTTTTAAATAGCTCTTATATTATAACATACAATACTCTGATATGGTTTAATATCCTGCCTGTATATTATAAGTGGTTTAACCTGAAGTAATAACATCTTCAATCCATTCCCCTACAATTCTTGCAAGCTTCATCCTCTGTCCTACAAAACTGTGTCCGCTCTTTATCGATATGTATTTGATCAAGCCTCCCGATCTTTCCAGTTTTTCTGCCAGTGGCCGAAGCATTTTATCAGGAGGTGCAACTGTATCCAGTGAAGCCTCTACCAATAGTACTTTATGTTTTACAAGCTCATCATATCTGTTCGATATACTTAATTCCTGCTGGTTAATGAGGGCATTTTCATAAACCTCACTGGCCGAGTTCATCTTAAGACACTGACCTTCTGTTTCTATCATAAGAAACAGATCCTTTTCCATCCCATATCTGAAAGCTGCTCCAATATCATAAGCGGCCATTGCAGCAACTCCCTTGATAAAAGGCAGATCCTTGGCTGCGTTAAGGACAGTCTGTCCTCCCATGCTGTGACCAACAAGGAAGATGTTTTCGGTATCTATATCATATTGATCTGCTATAGCGGGATTATGTGCCCATTTTGTTATAGCAATAAGGTCATCTTTAAGATTTGTAAACAGATACTCACCGTCGCTTCCCCAAGCCCCTCTGTGGTTCATATGTATGACCACGCACCCCATTCTCATGAGAGCAAGTTCGAGGTCATTGTTGGTTGTATACCCCGGAAAACCATGCGACATTATGATCGTTGGATACGGTTTTTCTATTCTTTTGTCCGGAGACAGGAGATACCCATATATATGACATCCACCACTCACAATGTTAAGCTCAAATATCTCGGGGAATGATCCCTTTTCATCCGATTCAAATTCTATAAATGCATGCTCAGCTTTCAATTTACTACCTCCTTATCCCATGCTGTTTTTTTACTTATTCTCTATAGACCCTCTTCTATATTTTCGGAGATTGAATTTGTTTTTAAAAGAAAGTCAAGCATTCTTTTTTTATAATCCGGAGCCGTATCAAATGCGGCATGACCATAACCGATATACATAAACAGTTCAAAATCGTCTCTGAAATCGAGATTCTCCGCAATCTCCATCGTTGCATCACTGTCAAGGACCGGATCCTCAAATACACCAAGTGCAAGAACCGGACACTTGATTTTATTCAGTTCATCTGTAACGTCAAAGCCTCTCATGGACTTGGCAAATATCACAAACCGTTCAAGTTCTTCGTCAGACAAATCTTTTGCCATGTCTGAGAAAAATTTTTTACCCTGCTCATATATAGCGGGAGGATATATCTCTTTGCCATACTCTTGACACAAGCCGTCACGATCCTTCAATTCCGCAAGATGGATCCATCTTTCTACGACCTTCCTTTGCCCAGGTTTTACATGAGCAGATGAGGACCCAAGTATAACTTTATTGACCAACTCCGGATATTTTATGGCAATGGACATAGCAATCATTCCTCCCTGAGACGCTCCAAAAAGATATATGGAATTAAGTCCCAGCTCTTTCATGACAGTTACTGTATCATCAGCCATATCTGTGATCGAATACTCATCCGTGATATTTTTTCGTCTGTCAAATACATAGGTTGTAAAATAATCATTCATGATTGAATAGTTTTTCTCTATGATATCTTTTGAACCAATGACACTTTTAATACTCAGGCCCGGCAAAATGACAAATACTTTATCTCCTCTTCCAAATTTACAGTATTCCATTTCAATTCCGTTTTTTTGTATAATACCGGCTATTGCCATAGTATTATCCTCCTATCGTTCCTCAATCCATGAAAAAAACTTATCCAAGCCCTTATTCTCTTCTCTGGTCTCCATAAACATACCTGCCGTATACCATGAATGTGTATTCTTCTTATCCTCCACACTATACAACTCACACGAATTACCAATCTCTTTTGCTTTTTTGGCAAAATCTTCCGCACAGGCATATTCAACCAGTCCATCATGCTTACTTTGGATCAGAAGCATCGGGATGTTGTTCTTTGACATTAATTCTACCGGTTCTCCGTTTCTCCTGTTGTAATCTTTCTTAAAAAGCTGATCCAGCAGCAGACTGATCGTCAGACCCCGGCCATCCCTAAAACTGTATGGTCCGCCGGAACCTATAAAGCCTATGATATTAGAAACATCAACATCATACTTTTTTTGAACCTTTCGGCAATAACACATAATGGATGTCAGATGTGCTCCGGCAGATGGCCCGGTTACAATTATTTTTGATACATCAATCTTCTTCTCTCTCAAATATTCGATTGCTGAATTATATCCATCACAGACATCCTTGAGCTGACAGGGATATTTATATTTCGGAGACAATCTGTATCCCAAAGAAACAAACCGGTATCCCTGATCACATACACACTGACCGACATAATCAAAGAACCTGGGATTTCCGGCATTCCAGCCTCCGCCATGAACCCATACAATGATCTTGTCATCGATATTTCCTTTCGGTTCATAATACAGAAAGTACTGCTCTTTATCCTTCCCATATGAAACCATTGCCGGCCTATATTTTTTCTTTATCTGTAACATTTTCCAGTACAGCCCAAAATAACTTAAGCACTCACGTAAATAATCATTCAATGCCATCACCAAAGATTATTATTATATTCAATATTATAATTATAATAATATAATATTATTCAGATTGGTAACTATTCAGAACAGCACAGAAATTTTAAAATACAGGGCGTCAAGCTTGCTTGTAAGAACTGTATTTTATAAATTTATGTATTGGATGAATCCAAAACAGCGAAAAATACGAAGTATTTTGAGCCTGTTCTGAATAGTTACAGTAATTTTAGAAGTCTTAAAACATTTTTACATATCTATGAACTATACTTCTTTTCATATCCCTATAGCTTTCGCCCATGTGAGCATATCTGCCGGATTCTTAAACAGTTCAGCATTAACTTCGGAAGCTCCCTGCACATATGGTCGAAGTTTATCGGCAGTCTTCCCAATTCCGCTTCCGCCAGATGTCGCAAACACATTAACACTTATTCCTGTCCAATCATATCCAAGACAAAAAGTATTTATCACGTTAGGAGCTGCTCCATACCAAATAGGAAATCCAATGAAGACATAATCATAACGGGATATATCATCAATACAGCCCTCCACCGGAACGTCTTTATTTCCCATCTTCTCCTTGTTACATCTAGCCAACGGATTCATCCACTTAAGATCAGCCTCTGAATATGGTTCTACAGGTTTAATCTCGAAAAGATCTGCACAGATTTCATCTGCGAAATTTTTCGCCAGCTTCTCAGTAACCTTCCCTTTACTTGCTGAAAAATACGCTACCAATACTTTACTCATCTCTACCCTCCGCACATAGTATATCTCTCCATACATATTACATATATCCATGGTAACTATCATCAGTATAGCATAAAAAAAGCAGAAAGGGACAGATGCAGTGTCTATATGCTAATAAGCATATGCTAATAAGTCGAAGAAGTACTTGAATGATATCCAAAATTCAATATAATAAGGTAGAGTAATTCCTGTATTTTATAAGGTGAGGCGTATAATGAATAATTACAACAATCTGATAAGCGGACGTATTATTCGGGATATGTCCGAAGGTGTCATGGTTTTAGGCCTTGACGGAACAATGAAATATCTGAACGGTGCCGCCGAAAACATTCTCGGATTGTCACCCGGTTCATGGAACAAGAAAAGGTTTGCCCAATTATTCTTCGGAAATCTTGAAAACGATGATTTCAATCAGACAATCCTGGATGCCGTATATGACGCTGATTCAAAGCATGAGAATCTTGTGTCATATCATACAGACGACAAGATACGTCAACTTAACGTTCTTACATCTTATTTGCGGGACGGTGATCAAAAAATCGGTATTATTGTCGTACTAAATGATGTCACCGAGTTGGAAGAGATGCGTTTCCGTCATCTGCAGGAAATTACATTCATGCTCAATTCCTTTGTGACTGCTCTATCTACTGCGATCGACGAGCGATCACACTATACAGCAAACCACACCAAAAATATGGTGCTTATGGGCGAAGCCTTCCTTAAATGGCTGGATGAAACAGATCATCCCTGGCGTTTTGATGAAGACCGGAAGCGTGCATTCTTAATGAGTGTATGGCTCCATGATGTTGGTAAACTGACTGTTCCGCTTGAGATAATGGACAAGGCAACACGGCTTGGCAATGAACTGGAACGAGTGGAAAACCGTTTTGAAAAAGCTCGTCTTTTGAATAAGATCGCAGTTCTGGAAGGAAGGATCTCCGAAGAAGAATTCGCTAAGAACCAACTCTCTATGCAGGATTCTCTTCAATTGATACACAGGATCAACGGAGGAGGTATTCTTAGTGACGTAGACATGGAAGCCGTGCAGGCTCTTTCAACGCTAAGTTATACAAATGAAGACGGAACTGAAGCTCCTCTCTTAACGGAAGGTGAAATAACTCAACTGTCTATACTCAAAGGTACACTTACTGCAGATGAGCGTGCAATAATGCAGAGTCATGTCACTGCCACACGTACTATATTGGATCATGTCCACTTCCCAGGCGAATTTTCGATGGTACCCGAATGGGCGGGTGCGCATCACGAATTGCTTAACGGTATGGGCTATCCCAGACACCTTCACGGTGATGAGATTCCAAGAGAGGTACGTCTCCTGACTTTGCTTGATATATTTGAAGCTCTCACAGCAAAAGACCGTCCTTACAAAAAACCCATGTTGCTGGATCGTGCACTGGATATTCTGCATAATATGGTAAACGAAGGAAGTCTGTATAAAGATACACTGGAGCTGTTTGAAGAAAGCAGAGCCTGGGAAACCATTTTATCGTCTGATACCCCATAAGGATGACGTCCGTTTTGGAGGAAATCATATATGGTAGTTGACTTTCCTAATACATAATAATGGATTTCCTGTTTTTTTTGCGGTATTCCATCGGTGTACAACCCATAATGCGGCCAAACATCCTCGAAAAATAACTTCCTGAGCTGAAACCGCATTCTTCGCTTATTTCAAGTATGCCTTTATTTCCCGAAATGAGAAGATGTGCCGCACGCTCGGTCCGGTAATTGTTCAGATACTCTATCGGTGACTGTGACAGATTCACACTGAAACATCGTGAACATTCCCGACTGCTTATATTTGCCGAATCAGCAATATCATCGAGCGTAATTTTATCAGGGTAGTTATTCTGAATGTATGTCATCATCACCTTAAGCCTGTCCATGGAAATATCGCTATGCGTACCGGCCTTATCCAAAGTTGGTTCGAATACCTTATACATGTTAAGCCACATTTTTGTCAGATGATTCTGTACTTCGAATTCATGCCCGTATCCACCTGTAATATCCGCATTATAAGCTTTGTTAAAATCATATATCAATTCATTTTCGCTCTCCCCGTCAGGTGAAAAAACATGGTACGGGATAGAACTGCAGCCTATAAGCGGCAGGAAATATTTACGTGCGATATTGCTGTTATATCCGCCGGCAAGAAAGCTTAAACTAAACTGTATAACATGCATTAAACAGCCGGAAAGATCATTGTTTTCAGGAAATATTCCATGAAGCACATTACTGTTTATGAATACAAAGTCACCCTTTTTTAAATGAACTTTCTGTTCGGGAAATGAATAATCGAATTCTCCTGATATCACATATGCTACCTCGATCTCCTCGTGCCAATGCCACGGTACCCTTCCCTCTTCGAACTGATCAAGATAATTACACAGACACTGATACATAATCCCTTCATTCTCGGTGTCTATTATTTCTCTGCCGTCTCTCAACAGCCTTATATCCCGACGTATGATCATTCCATTCGCTCCTAAAATATAATAATTTCAGAATTATTTTGATACTATTAATTCTAACATATCTGGCTAAATAATACAAAATTAATGCTTAATTTTACTTTTATATGCTATTTTAAGCCAAATACTAATATTATTCGGAAATAACTTGGCGTAATAAACATTTAAAACATCCTTCCGATATTGTATTATAACATCAGAAAGAAACAAAAGCCCGAACCTAAGGCTGATAACAATAAAAAGTCACGCGCAAAGCGGAAACAGGAGGAAAAACTTATGTTAAATTATTCAATCAGATTAAGAACAATAAAGGATGCGGTTGAACTCAAAAAGATTATGGAGAAATTTGATATCAATGGTACAATTTCGCAAAACGGTTTCCACGGAAATCCCAAATCTCTGCTCTCAAACATAGCACATCTCCCTCTTGACAATGCTACAATAACCATAGACGGATACCGTGAAAGCCAGCTTCCGTATCTGGATCAGGCATTCAGCAGTTTGGCAGCATAGTCAGAATTGTTAACTGATTATCCGGAAATAATTCAGGGCAGGTCATTATGACCTGCCCTCTTTTATACCTGTTTCCCTTAAAGCTTTGTCATCCCATGCCTTTAAGTATCTGTATCAGCTCGATATCCGACTGCTGCACCTTCATATTCGTAGTCACAGGCTCTTCACCGGGTTTTGTGACCGTGATCTCAATAACGGTCCCTTCGGTTATACCGCTTTTAATATACCTACTGATAAAGCTTGCGAATTTCGGGTGTGCTGTCCTGAAAGTATTAAGCGCTCCCATGAACTGCATCATATTCTTCGGGTTCATATCCATTTCAATTGTCCTCCGATCCTAATCAAAGGAATGTTAAAGCTTATCTTGTGATTTAGTATGATTCTGAATAGTTACCTGAAATTGACGTCGGTTGAATCTTTATTTAAGTAATTTCCGTCCGATAAATATAACAACACAGGCACCGACTACAGATGTAATGATGCTCCCAATTATATTCGTTGCATGAAATCCAATGATACTGAACAGGAAGCTTCCAACAAAACCACCTACCAGTCCAAGGATAATGTTTTTGATCCAGCCTCCTCCGCTGTTCATAAGAAATCCGGCAATACATCCGGATATTGCTCCGATTATAAGTCCTACTATGATTCCCATACTGTTCTCCTCCTTCATTTTATTACGATTCTTCTTAAGATGTTATATAATAAGATTATATCACATATACTAAAAGAAGGTATTGTAATTTTAAAGGCAATCGGGCTATCCTATTTCATTTCATCACTTAGTTTTTCCTCATACTCTTCCTTGGGCATCGGTTTTGCAAAGTAAAAGCCCTGTATGAGATCGCATCCTTCCTCTGCCAGAAAATCTACCTGATCCTTTTCCTCGACACCTTCAGCGACTGTCCTCATTGACAGCTTCTTCGCCAGGTTTATCGCCTCTGAAACGACTATACGCCCTCTCTCACCGTCATCATTCCTGAAGAATTCCGCATCGAGTTTTAATACGTCAAGCGGCATTTCCTTAAGTGAATTGAGTGATGAATATCCGGATCCGAAATCATCCATCGATACCGCAAATCCGTAATTCTTGAGTTTTTGGATAGTTGTTATGAGTGCGTTTTTGTCATCAAAGAATGCACTTTCGGTAAGCTCTATCTCAATAAGATCATGTGGTGTCCCGGCTTCATCTACAATATCTCTTATCTGTTCAGCCAGATCTTCCTCGATAAAATGAGCACGTGATACATTAACAGATACAGGAACACACTTCCTGCCCGAATCAAGCCAGGCTCTCTGATCATGCGCCACATGGGTCAGCATGTAATGATCTATCTTCGTGATAAAACCGTTCGTTTCAAAAATTGGTATGAACTTACCCGGACTTACCATTCCCTTCACGGGACTGTTCCAACGGATAAGAGCTTCCGCTCCGGACATTTCCCCGGTCTTCGGATCGTACTTCGGCTGGTAATATACAAGAAACTCTTCGTTCTCAATTGCTTTTTCCTGATTTTCGTTCACCCAGTCAAGCCACATCTGCTCCTCGACCATCTTGTCATCAAAGAATACGACCGCTGAGTCTGACCCGGTGATAGTTGCCCTTGCGGCCCCTGCATTGTTATACTCTTTCTCGATATCGACCGATCTTCGGCGAATGGATCTTCCCGTCTCATCAGTGTTTGCAACTATCCTGTCGACACCGACCCAGAAGTTGAACTTGTGGTCTTCGTTTATCGTCTCAAGCTCTGAGATCATCTTTTTGATACGTTCCTCAAGATTATCCCTGTCGCTGTACATCATCATAGCGGCAAAGTGAGCCGCGGAATGATGGGCACAAAGCTCATTTTTACAGAGGTGCTTCTTAATAACTTCATTTACCTTGCACAACATCAGCTCACCCTCTTTGACCGAATGACAGACGCAGAAATTCCTGTAGTTTACGAATACGATATCAAGTACTGCATATTTTTTATTTCCGTTTCCTCTCTTTGTAAGCTCAGCTTCGGCATTTGAAAGGAACCACAGCCAATTGTGGTCGCCCGTCACCTCATCCATGTAGAATACTTCCCTCATCCTTCTTCTGTTTCGAAGATGTTTGATCAGGAATATTATGACGAATATAAGCAGCGCAATGGTAATGCATACTATTATCACAGCAAGTATACCGGTCACTGCGAACTCCCTGAAATATACGTTAAGATATGCTTTCCCGACAAGACTGCTTCCATTATCTATCGGAACTTCTATCCATAACGGAAGCTTGATGCAATCACTTAAATCGACCGACTCTTCATCATCACTTATTCCGTTCTTCTCGAGAACTTTTCTGATATTTCTTGAATCTACGGTAATCCTTCCGTGAACGCTCGGGATGATCGCTCCAAGTTCCGTATCTGGAAATACGGTAAGAGTACTGTCAAATGTCTGGATATATCCTCCGTGTGCAAGATCACATGTATCGGAGCCGTGAACCTTTACAACTTTTTTGTCGCTGTCGATGATGATGTATTCGTTCTTCGGATCGTCAAGTGCTCCTAATATGTCCTCATTTTTCTTCGATTCGGAAAGCTTGTAAAAATCAGCCATATTGCTGATCCTTATATGTTCATCCCTTATCTTGGAATCTATGATATACAGTCCGAATACGGCAAGCATAGCTGCAAAAGATGAAAAGATGATGCCCGCAAGGATAAGCATTCCTGTGATGGCTCCACCGATATTTGACTTTTTGATCTTATGAAATTTTTGCTCCTTAATATTACTCATATTGACCTCCATGTTCTGAAACATTATTATCCTTATACCACCATCGGAAGATACTTCTCACGTTCTTTATCTATAAATTGTCTTATCCATTCACGATCAAGCAGATTATCGGTTGCTTCTGCCATCACTGATCTGTCAGCATATGTATCAAATTCCGACTGCTTTTCACCTAGGCGTATGAGCATCGCTTCATCCAACGTATCTTCGCACAGAAGATGGTATACTAATACATTATGAACCTGTCCCATCCTGTACACGCGGGATATGGCTTGATTTGTAAGGGATGGTTTGATCTGAGGCTCGCAAAAGATCACAACACTGGCAGCCTGAATATTGAGTCCTGTCCCTCCGGACTGTACCTGACAGATAAGAACTCTTCCCTCTTCATCTTCCGAAAATTTATCAATTATAGCCTGCCGCTCAGTAATCGGTGTTGTCCCGCATATAACTCCTGCGCACCTGCCTCCAAGTAACGATCTTACTCTGTCTATAGTCTCCCTGAAGAATGAATAAACAACTACTCTCCTACCTTCTTCACATGCCAGATCACACAGTTCGACAAGCCTTCCCGCTTTGGCAGATCCGCTTAAATTCTCATCTCTGAAAGACACACGTCTCATCCCGGCAAAATCATTCTGAGTTATATCATAGATATAAAGCTCTTTATCCCTTGTACTCATCAGACACCATTCCTGCTCCTCCTCTATCTCGGGAAGTTCTTTCAGGACCTGATCTCTTGTCCTTCTTAGGTAGAACGGTGCTATCATCTCCCTGAACTGTGGTACACTGCTCATCTGCGCAAGACTTCTTATTTCCGAAGACATATCCGGTCTGATGAAATCTATCAGTGAACACATTTCTTCAACCCTGTTCTCAAGCGGTGTTCCGCTCATCATAAGTATCCTGTCGGATTCGTTATCAAGGCGTCTTATGTTCCTGGTACGCTGTGCATCCGGATTCTTAATATAGTGTGCCTCATCTATGATAAGCAAGGAAAGACGCATATGATTATCAATATAGTCTACGATTTTACCCATCGTCTCGAAATTTGTTACTGCCGCTCCGCCCAAGGACTGCCATTTTTCGAAGGTTTCCCAGGCAAATGTCCCATGTACGAGATATGTATCTATATCACTGAATTTTCTTATCTCACGACACCAGTTTATCAATACGCTTGCCGGACAGACAATAAGGAAATGACTTCCTGCATCCTCTGCCTTTATATGTATCATCGCCGCTATAGCCTGTATTGTCTTTCCCAGACCCATCTCATCGCCAAGAAGTACCCGCTCCTGATGTAATATATATTTAGCCCCAAACTCCTGATATGCCCTGAGAGCACCTCTGAAGCCTGCTATATTAAGCGGATATGCATCAATTTCAGCGGCCAGTTCCGCAGATATACTGCTGTAAATAAGCGGCTTCTGTGTTCCGCTTATTCCGATCTTTTCGATTATTGCATAGTAATAGGCACTGTTTCTCTCATAATCATTGATCGCCGTTTCCTGCGAAATCTCAAGGGCCTGCGAATATTGAGAAGTAAACACTTTGGCTCTTGTAAACACTGATGAATCACAGAAGGAAACAATCTCATTCAACATCAGGATGGTGTGCTCTTTAGCCTTCCTGCCTGAAAACAGCCACTTTAACCTGCTCCTTATTATAGGTTCAGAACTTAAAAGCTCAATAAAATCACGGTATTCAACTCTTGTTCCTTCTGCATCCCGGCGTATAAGCTCGCATTGCCTGAATATATGTATTGCCCGGATAAGATCTTTTCTGTCATTATCCATATCTGTTCCGTCATCCGAAATACGCAGGCTTGTATATTCCGATATACGGTTAATAAATTCAGTAATTATGTTTCTGATCGCTTCCAGCTGCTTTTCACCGATTCCCTGAACAGCCAGAAGTTCCCAGTCCTTTGCACAAGACAGTTTATAAAGATCGTCATATCCTGCATCGGTTAATGCAGAAACCCGTATACCCGCCTTTGATTTCTTCAGTTCCTGGACAGAAACCTCCGCAAGTGACTTTTCTGCATCTTCTCTGAGGATACGTCCACATAGATTACGTATCCCTTCCTCTTGCACATTTCTGTCTGAATAGATCATATCCAGATATTCATATATATCCGTTAATACTTCTATTAACCTGTTTATTTTGGTAAAACTCAGGTTCTCTTTCATACTTTTTCACATCTGTTTTATTCTTTAGAAAATCTTTTTCTTTCTTTTCATCTACTTTTAAAATTATTTCCAAACCATATCCGGCATATCAGATCAGCTATGAACAAAGCAGAAACTATCAGGAAACCTGTATTATGGATCCTGCTATTTTGATATTTTTGCTGAAGCCTTATAATAAACGGCTGCAAATGACAAATGGCTGCATATATCAAAATTCCAAACATAAGACCCGGAACCAAAGCAATCCTGCCATCATAATTCAGAAAGTACCCTGTATAATCCCACATATAATCACCAGTTGTAATTTCAAGAATGTAACTTGATATCAGTTCGGCTGATGTTGCTATGATCGTACCGGATATAAATACCATTATAGGCTTTTTTATCTTAAGCAATGTTAAGATTCCGAATATGATAAAAAAACCAATACCATAAATAGGAAGCCATGGTCCCCAAAGAAAACCTCTGTTTAAAAATCCCCTTCGATGGTATATAACATCACACCATATTGATTCATATAACCATCCCAAAAAACAGTATATAAGAAAATATTCAATATAGTTCCGTATTAAAACCCAATTGATTGATTTGTCTGATCGCCGAACCATATTTTATCTCCGTCTTTCTTATTGAAATTCTTTAATGAAATCCCTGTCCCAAAGAATTATCTTTAATTTGGATGCAAGCTTTATTGCAGGCTCTGTGAAATACTGGTTTGTTATCACTACTCCTATCATCCGGTCGTAATAATCTCTTCCGGCATATACTTCCTGAACTGCTTTGACTCCTATTGGCCGATCATAACACTTGCATTGAAACGCATATGTTATA
>JAEEGL012549213.1_pt1 | contig 18984 bp, 17 predicted proteins | sample 9134231 | NCBI WGS metagenome assembly JAEEGL01 (sample SAMN16246548, study PRJNA631951) | gut metagenome | biome: gut microbiome; feature: rumen; material: fiber-attached | host: Bos | place: Iran: Karaj | collected 2018-10 | reverse complement strand
CGCACCTTCTGCAGCAAATTTTTCAGCTATTGCCTTTCCGATTCCCCGGTTACAACCTGTAACCAATGCCGTCTTCCCTTTTAATCTTAACATACTACTTATTGATTAATTCAAAGCTCTATTATTGGAAGACAAATAATACTATCTGTAAACACATGAGCAGAGCCCCACGACAATCCAGAGCCAAAACCACACATCACCAATTCATTTTCGCCACCCTCAAGTTCTTCCCGAATCTGTGAAGTCATGGTGATAGGAATAGTACAAGAACTTGTGTTGCCATAATAAGGCATACTATAAGGCACCTTTTCTTCTGACAACTTCAATTTCTTACGAATTTTCTCATCAATCATCTTATTGGCTTGATGTATCAACAAATAGTCAATGTCTGGTAAACAAAAATCATAATGTTCAGCAAGTTCCTTGATACACTTGCCAGGACGAGTGATAGCAAATGAGAATACGGACATCCCATCCATAGAGCATTGCATACCATTACGTTCAATGTCCTCATCGTACTTCTTCATTATTAACGAATCTGGTGTAGTAGGATACCTGATACCTACCTCACGACAAATAATGGCTTCCCAACCTGCGCCATCACTACCTAAATTAAATTGGAATGGATGCCTTGCCTTTGGATTATATTCTAAAAAGGTCGCTGAGCCGGCATCACCATGTAGAGGCCATACCGTCTTATCATAATTAGACTGGTTCTTGGATGTCATCTCTCCCACGCATAGCAAACAGCGCTTTAATTGCCCATTCTGCATCATAGATGAGGCCACGCTCAACCCATATACATAACCTGAACATGCAAATGGAAGATCTAGTGCTACAACAGAGGTTTTCAGTCCCAACTTATCTTGAAGAATATTGGACGTATTCGGACAAATATAAAAGTCACGTGAGGTTGAGACAAAAATAATCAGGTCTATACTTTCACGCTCCCAGCCCGAAATCTCAAACAATTTTTCCGCTGCAGCCTGGCATAAATCTGAGAGCGTCATGTCGTGAGGAGCTACATGTGAACTTATGACTCCAGTGACATTGGTAAAGTTCTCGGCCTCAATTTCTGTGAAGAATGGCTGGTTCTTTGCCACCTTCACTTGTCTTGGGACAGCAGTAGCGATCCCCTTTATCTCAACATTTTCAACTTGTATGAACGCCATTTTTATAATCAGTGATTAGCAGTAAATCCTCCGTCAACCAGAATTGTATCTCCTGTTATAAAAGAGGACGCATCTGAAAGAAGAAATGTAATAGTTCTAGCAACTTCTTCAGGCCTACCATACCGTTTTAGCAAGTATTTTTCTGCATCTTTTTCATAATCTTCTTTCGTAAAAGTACTACTATTCTGAGTCATTGGAGTAACAATCATTCCAGGACTGACACAGTTGCAGCGAATAGACCGGGTCGCAAACTCAATAGCACAGAAATGCATGAAAGAATTAATGGCCGCTTTTGACATGCCATATATAGAATTTCCCGGTCCAAAACTTGTAGTACCACCAACAGAGGCCGTAAACACATAAGATGCTGCTTGATTCAATTTCTTCTTTTTAAACAACAACTTAGCCAAATTAACATGTGAAACGGTATTTGAATTCCACACATCAAGTAAAGTCTCCTGCTTGATGAATTTGATTAATTGTGTTATAGCAACACCAGCATTACTCGACACGCCATCTAGTTGAGGGACCTGATCTACAAGTTTTGTCACGCCCTCTTCAGTAGATAAATCTGCGACTATTGAAATATGATGTTGGTCAAATGAACTATCAAGTACTTGAAACGTTTCTCTCAAACGATTTTCATTTCGGCCTGTTATAACAACCGTCGCCCCTAATTTTGAGCACTCGATAGCCGTTGCTCTGCCAATTCCAGACGAAGCACCTGTAACAAGTATCGTCTTATCTTTTAACGAATATGGATTATACACTTTTACTATAAGTTAAAATATCTGGACAAACAATATGATTCGTCTCGAAATAAACTGAAGCCCAAGCCAATCCTGTACCGAAACCACAGGCTAATGTTCTTATCTTTTGATTCGCATACTCTTTATTACACTGAGTTACAATAGTAAGAGGAATTGACGAATTGGTTGTATTACCATAATCCCTCAAACATGAAGGAACCTTCTCTGGTTCCATTTTTAACTTTTTAGCAATCTTGCTAATCATGAATTTATTAGCTTGATGAAGAACAAGTTTATCAATACTATCAAGATTGATACTGAAGTGTTCACACAACCGCTTGAGACTTTTGGGAGGAGTCGTGATGCCAAATGAGAAAACATTCATGCCGTCCATAACACTTGCAATGCCCTCTGGTGACAAAGAACCGTCAATAATTTCAAGATGTTGCTTGTACGATTCCATTGTATGTGGTTCACGCATACCTCCCTTGGTAATAATCAATGCAGCACCATCCTTGCTATTCGTGCCTATCTCAAAAAACATTGGCAGAGCATTTTCATCGAACTCCAAAGCTGTAGCTGTGCCCGCGTCACCAAACAAAGGACGACTTTCACGGTCAAGTTTCCCCTGGATAGACGTAATATTGTCTCCATCTACGAGCAAAGCTCTCTTAATAGAGCCAAGACTAACCAATGCTGCCGCAGAACTTAAACCAACAACCCAACCTGGACAACCATGAAAAAAATCGATTGCCATACAATCGTTACCAAGGTTTAACTTCTCGTGAAGAACAAAGACGTTAGGATGATTAGTATAGTCACTTGTCTGAGTAACATTACAAATCATATCAATGCTGTCTTTTTCCCAGCCTAAATCTTCTATCAATTTTTCACATGATTTTAGGCAAAGATCAGATGCTGTAATGCCGTCACTTACTTTGTGCTTACGTTCTACACCTGTCGACTCAATCACTTTCTCTGCCTCTTCTGGGGTATAGAAAGGTATATCCCTGTTTTCCTCTACAAACGGAGGGACACAGGCAGATATTCCACGAATAGCGACATTTGGTATTTTCAAAAATGCCATTATCCTTTAGACTTTACAACATTAAACAAATCCTCAACGCTCTTTGAGTTACGGATATCATCGCCTTTAATAGTGATATCATACTCTTCATCAACCATTGCTATTACACTCAAAGCAATAAGAGATGACCATTCTTCTAATTCTTTGAATTCTGTTTCTGCATTAATCTCACTTGCATCAGTATCATCAAACTGATTTGCAAAATTCTCAATAAAATCCTTTAATTCCATATCATTTATATTTATAACAACAAAAAAAATTAATCTTATACGCCCATCTTTGCTGCAAAGATATAAATAATTTATGCAACAAACCCAAAAATTTAGTTTTTTTTTGTTTATTTCTCAGATTATTATTACCTTTGCGACAAAATTATCGAATTTAATATTGTTTTTCTCCATATGAATGCAAGAATCATCTCAATTTCTGAATCGTACAAAGACAAGCTAATTTCATTTATGCATCAAAAATATCCAACATATTCTGATGCATTTATTCAATATGAAGTTGATAAGGCTATCTGTAGCGAACTAGAACCTAAATCTATAATTGTTGTCAATGAAAACGACGAAATAGTGGGTTGTCATTTTTATATTAAGACAAAAGCATGGATAAGAGGAGAAGAGAAAAGTGCATGTTGGGGATACAACACCTATCTTGAATACGATTATCGTCGCTTTATAGGTTTGGATTTGGTTTTGGCAATGACAGAAGTTAAAAACGGATTTGGATACGGATTGACTGATATTAACTACAAGATCCAACATCTTATCAAAGGGAACATCTTTATTAACGGACTGAGGAAATATTGCAAACTCAACATATGGTTTTTCTGGGATAAAATAATCTCATTTTTAGGAAAACAGTTCCAAATTCCTTCATCACTACCTCACAGCATCCAATACGGTAACAATTGCTTCCACTTATGCCAGAACGCTAAAGAAATAAAGATTCCTAATGGTGGCTTTTGGTACAAGGACATTTGTGAAGTAGATTTTATTAGAGACCAAGAGTTCCTAAACAAACGTTTCTTTCAAAATCCAGTGAATAAATACTACATTTACACAAATCAAGACAAAAAATGCTACTTTGTTATTCGTCCAATTCTGCATCAAGGGATTTTGAGTATACAAGTAGCAGATGTCAGATACCTGCCCACCCAACCAGAACTTGCGAAGATTATTTACCTTACCATTGAAAGGATTTGTTCAAAAATACATGCAGGTACAATGATGTTTACAACAAGTGACAGGACAATAAGGACCCTATACGAGAATAACAGGTTATGCAAAAGTTATCCAGTAGCTTTTGTTTGTGGAAAGAAAAATGTCTCATCTGCAGATGCAAATATTATTGTAAACGCAGCAGATTCTGATGATGAATTTTATAAATGAGATCATTGGCGTCAACCAATAATTTTTAGCATTTCAAAAAGTGACAAAATGTAAGTTAGTCCACGAATTTGAGTTCCAGCTGTGTATATCTTTCATCATCTGCTTCACCCAACTCTTAATCGGTAAGCAAGTCAACGAGATGCATCTTTGTCAGCATTGCCGCACTCAAAATTCTTAACACGTCGTAAGTATCCATCTTCAGTTTCATCTCCTCTTGCACTACCACAGCAAGGCTATATGCAATGATAGCCGCATAGATTTGCATCTTGACGACGTTCTCTGATGTACCATAGAATTCCTTGATGCGCAGATGTATCGTTTAATTCTTTCAGCCGTTGTCGTTTAGAGGATAGCTTTTGCTTCAGTTGCGTTATGCGACCTATTTCTATTGCTTTTTGCTGGTTTTGCAGCGTTCAAAAGTTGTGGTTTTGCAGGCTTTCCCGATAGCAGGCTTGGAGTTCTCTTCGGAGGACTCCATTTTGATCTCTTGCTGTTCTGCCAGCCGCTCCGCCAAATGGACTACATTCGCAGTGTGGATACCGAAAAAGATGTAAAGAATCTCCGTTTGCTTCTTCCTTGCCTTAATTCTTCTCATGTCGTAGTGTTCTTTCTGCGTTCCGAATGAGCCCTCCATCGCTGTGGCTCTGACTCTGGCCAGTTCCTGACGGACAAAGTCCTTCTCCTGCTTCTCCGCAGATGGGCGGCCGCGCTTCACAAATGAGGTCTGGATTCCCAGCTCCTTGCAGAGCTCCCTGTTGGATGTGCCTGCATAGCCTGTGTCGCCGCCTATTTTCTTTGCGTCCACCTTGAACAGCCGCTTGTGCATCTTGATGCAATGCTCCAGTCTCGTACCCTCACTGAAGGCATTGAAGGAGAGTTTCTCGATGAACGAGATACCGTCAACAAGGATGTTGTTGCACTTGGCACCAAACTCCACGTTCTTCACTTCCTTGCCACGAACGATGGGTCTTACGTATGGCTTTGATATGCTCACAATCCTGTCGGGAATGCTTTCCCTGGAATCGTTATTGTTGAAGTGGTTCTTCTGCTGGCGGTACACCTTTGTGATAATGTCTAAGGTCGACTGTTCACGTGGCGTCAGTAGCTCATCATCCTCATGTTCGCGTATCATCTTGCGTATCTCGCCAAGGATCTTCCCAAGCAGATGAAGAAGGCGACGAATCATCTTACGCTGCTGAGACTTGCTGTGTTTGCGCTGCTTCACATACCCCATGTTCGCCTTCTCCACGTCAAGGAACTTCGTTCTCGGACGATGGATTTCCAAGTGCTGGCTCATCGCACACATCACCGAATACGACTTCTCAATGCACTCCCACAACAGTTTCTGGTCTGTAGGATAGCGCATGTCGCTCTCATAGCATGTCGCATCTGTGTAGAATGTATCAAGATCCTTCATGTACGGCTTCCATGCCTCTGCAAGTATGTCCTGTTGCTGCTGGATTTTGAGTTTGGCAGAAAGCTCTGATGCGATGTCGTCTATCAACTTGTAGTTCTTCAGAGGGCATAGCGGATTGATTGAGATATCGCAGAATAACTGGTAATGGACGTTACCGTTCAACTGCTCCAGAAGCTTCGGAGCACTCAGACCTGTGTACGTCTTCAGGAACATAAGCGCCACTTTCCCCTCAGGAGAGAAGAAGGGCTTCGGGCCACGCTTGCGTATTGGCCGATTACTCACCAAACCAAAGTTTACCGCCATCTCATGAAGAGGAAGCAGACGTTTCATACGCCCAAGCTCGCTGTTCTCAAACGTAATACGAAATAAATCATAAAAATCGAACCCTTCAAACGGTATTCTCTTGCTTATGCTTATTCCAGAAATATGTTGTACCTTTGCCATTGTTATCACATTTGTGATTCCCCCAATTTTTCACTTTCCTAGGGTGATTGGGGGATTTTTCTTATACTCTACAAAGGTATAAAATTTCTATCATATTGAGAAACAGATAGTTATAAATAATCTTAATATTTAACGACACTCCCTATTTACAGCAGATGTTGCTTCAGCCATTTGAAGAATAGTTCCACCCTACATCTGTACTTGTAAAGCAACGCAACGTCCTCTGCCTTGATACCCGTGTTGTTGGTATAGAATACGAATGTCCTGTTACCCTCTTTGTCGTAGTAGACGACACGCCTCAGTTCCTTGGGGTAATACGACTTCGTCTTATTCCCTTTGAATCGGATTATCTAGTCAGCCATCACAGCTGTCTGCACATTGTTGTAGTCTTTGTCCTGTACGACCTCATAGACCATCTTATGCTTCTCCCTAGCAACAAAGAAGACCTCTTTGCTCTCGATTGTAGAGCATCTTTGTAACCATATAGGCACGGTCGAATATGTAGAAACCGCCTTTCTCGTATGGTATCAGTCCCATCACCTTTGAAATTACCTTTTCTTTGCCAAATGCAATTTAACTAGGCATGAATGATAAAGATGATACCACGTCCACCTATTCTCCTTGTAGTCAGTAGCATAGATGTATTTCCCTAGGAATTGAACAATATTCAACTGATGTCCTCCATCAGGAAATAAAAGATTATCCGAGAAAATATTCCTTTTATACAACTGCTCTTGATAACATTGATTATCGAACTTAACTATCTGATGTAACGAGACATTTTCACCATAATTTTTATGGCAATCCTGAGATACTCTTAACAACTTGTCATCATACTCTATTAAAGACCCACCATTCCGACCATATTCATGACTTATACATAATGGAGAAGAAGGATGTTTTTTGAATACCCCTTCCAACAAACTATCTGAAACATAGAGTTCTTGAGTCGTCTTCCAATCTTTCATAAATGAAGTAAACAAGTAGAAAAGACCATCCTTTTTGTAGACATGGCTATCTACATAATTACATTGAAGACCATTAACTCTTTCTTGGCGCAATAAAACCCTCACAAAAGAGAATGATGTCAAATCATCATTTGCCCTATATAACTTTATCGTATCACTCTCTTGAGATTCTGGTATCATATATATTTGATGATCCTCTTCAAAAACAAAGGGGAAAGATAAGTGGAATGTTTCCTGTAAAACAACAACTGGCTCTGACCAATTAACCAAATCGCAGGTTTTAGTCATCGCAATCTTTCCACAGTCAAACCCATATTGAATCTCATAAAAGAGGAATAGCTCTTCGTTCTTAACAAACATAAAAGGATCCGCCCTAAACAAAATAGGTTTCCATTTCCACAATCCAGAAATATCCATGCGGCTTATTAGATGATTATTATCAAATTCATCTAGATTCAGTTTGTCATTTGCAAAGAGTTGTACAGCATAAACACCATCTCTTTTCATGAAAAATTCCTTGATAGGATTCATAATTCAAAATGTAAAAAATATCACTTAACCAAACCCGTATATAGTTTTTCCCATTGCCCCATAACAACGTCTTGTTTCCGAGAAGCAGCAAAGACACGGGCTTTTCTCCCCATCTCCTCACGTTCCGATTCATGAATGACTAACCATTCTATCTTGGATGCCAAATCATTTATATCGCCATCCTTAGCAAGCAAGCCCGTCTCTCCATCCGTAATGATTTCACGAGGGCCATTAGGACAATCTAATGACACACATGGAACGCCACAAGTCATTGCTTCCACTAAAACTAGAGGTGAAGCTTCATGTTCAGAGCATAACACCAACATCTCACTCCGCTTATATTCATCGTAAATAGCTTTTGTAGGTTCGTGAATGATAACACGATCATCTAATTTCATCTCAGAAATCAGATGTAGTAAATTTTCTTTCTCATTACCATCGCCAAAAATGTCCACATGCCAATCTGGATACTTCTCAGCAATCATTGAAAAAGCTGTTATCAGGCGGTCAATACGTTTCTCATGATTAAAACGTCCAACATAGATAATCCGACCAGGATCCTTGGGAATATCATCTATGACATCAGGATATAACGTAACAGGATTAGGAATAACAGTCACATTGTTAAAATGCTGTCGCCATCCACGGGCATCGCTATCAGTAAGCACAACCAATTGTGCACACTTTCCTAAATCCTTAATTGTCTGACGATAATACAGTTGAGTTAGCTTTGCCTTTAGCCATCCCTCGGATGTGCCAACTTTCCGCATAACATAGTCGTATGTATTATGGAATTCAGCAATCACAGGTACTGGATTTACGGAATCAATCACTGATCCCATCAGCGTCTGCCAATCTGAAGCCAACACAACGACCTCGGGGTTGAATTCATGAACAACTGAACGTAGATTATTCCTAAACTGTTTTTTTAGACGGAAATAAAGATAGAGATGTTTAGGGGCCGAATATTTAGACAAAGTAAAGAAACGGCAATCCAAATCCCTATATTGTACAGACGAATGAAATTCATAAGGGAGAAGATGCTCACCCTGTTCATAACTGACAAGCATCAACTGATGGCCTTTGTTAGCCAGATAATTTGCTTTATCGGATATGACTCGTTCTGCGCCACCAACTAAAGCGAATGAGCGATGAATTATCATTATATTCATATCCAGCGAATCATTTTACCAACTAAGTACGAAATTCTTACGCAAAGCCATGAAGGGAGTATACCCAATACTTTAAAAAACAAATTTACCATCCGATAACGTTTAAATGTAAGAATTTCCTTAATAGTGGACGGATGTTGCAAATTTTGACGAATTTCAGAACCTGTCAGTTTTTCGTCAAAACGATGACGATGACGAAGTGCCACACATACTGAGCGAAAATTCCATTTCATTACCCTTGCACAATGAACGTCATAGAAAGTCCGTTCACTTAATCTTTTCGCATGTTGTAGCATCAACATATTGGCATCAAACCACATTCTTATATCACGAACAGGTATAACAGTTCTTTGCATATATCCCATTGTAGAGCCCTCTCTCACCAAATAATTATATGTGACATCAGGCATCATCACAGCACACTCTACACATGAATAATAATCAGAAAAGAAAAGAACATCTTCACATTTTACACGAAAGAAACGTAATTTATTACGTATGAGAAAATCCAAATTATATAATATATTCCAACAACAGAAACTCACATGTCTTCGCAAATCTGCACAGACGACTTTTGCGAACTCATCTTTTCCTTTAATTACACGATATGCTTGATATGGGAAATCCTGATCTATTCTATCAGACCCATAATAAACAGTTCTAGCTACAGTATGCACCACATCAGCTTGATTTTTCTCAGCTTCTGGTACCATTATTGATATTGTATTAGGCTCGATATAATCATCAGAATCCATCAAATATATGTATTTCCCTTTTGCATTATCAATAACAGCATTACGAGCTTCACCTTGCCCCATGTTGTGTGGTTGTCGAATAATCCGGATACGATTTCCATTCGGATGTTCACTTCTCAAACGTTCGACTATATCCATAGAACTATCACATCCACAATCATCAACGGTTAATATTTCAATATTCTTATATGTTTGATTAAGCGCAGATGTTAATGACCGCTCCAAATATGGCTCTACATTATAAATTGGCATGCCGATAGAGACCAGCGGCATCCTGTCATAAGTCTTTATCTCTTGTTGCTCCATATCCACTTATTTTTTAAACTTCCATGGCATTAAAGCGATTTCGACTTTGCGGATTAATTCACGTCCGAAAAGTTTAACAAGCAAAGCACGACCACGATAGTAAGCCTTAGCTTTTGGAGAGAACCAAGAATTCTGATAATGATGAATCGCATATGTATAAGGGGTGATCTCAACCACACGAGAATCAAAGACTTTTGGAGAGAAAAATGCATCGTTGAACTCCAATACTTCACTATGCATATCTATATTTCGAATATTAACACTATCTTCTAAAGAAAGTACGCGTATTGGTTTTATTTGTTCTATTTGGCTGATCATAATATCAGGTACTGTCTGAATATTCAGGCTGCCATCCCTATTTATAAAAGGACGATCAGTATAATAATCCAAGCAAGCTTTAATCCAATCACATCCCTTCTCAGCTCCCATAACTGCTGCCTCTGGGGTTTGTGCTTTTTCTGCACCCAAAAAATAGGGGAGATCAAGCAAGTCATTAAAACTCTTCAAAACCTCCACATCTGAATCCAAATAAATACCACCATAATAATAAAGAGCATAGAAACGTATATAATCGGCTGCAAAAGCATACTTTTTCTTTTCAAAAGCTTGTTTTACCCAGATAGATGAGTTCAAATCAAAGCGTTTTGTGTCCCATAACATGATTTCGTAATCTGGAAGATATTTCTCCCATGTTTTGAGACATTTGGCAATTTTTGGAGGATATGAATCTCCACTCAACCAACAAAGATGAATAATTTTGGGAATCATTATTAATTCTTTCTTTAGTATGTCATATTTTTGTTGCAAAGATATATAATATATTTCAAATATCCAAATAAATAATCATCTTTAGAGATTAAATTCCCAAAAGTTGTTCAAAAAGGCCTTTCCATATAGGCATAATGATGTCATGAGTAAAAATGTGAGAAGAAATAATTCCATTCCGTCCCATCCTATATCTTAAATCATTATCCTCAATCAGTTGGCAGATCTTTTTTGCCATAGCTGCATTATCATAATCCTTAACCAAAAAACCATCAACCCCATCAGTCAATATCTCTTTCGGACCATAAGGACAATCAAAGGACACAACAGGCAATCCACAACTCATTGCCTCAAGTATAACTAAGCCAAATGGTTCAAACAAGGATGTTATCATTAATATAGAACTATTACTATATGCTTGAAAGATCTCCTTTGTTGGCTGGTGGACAACAATATTTCCAACCGTTGATGCCAAAGACTTGACTTCTTGTAACAATCCACCCTCTCCAAATATGTCAAATGTCCAATCTGGATATCTATTCTTGACTATACTCCATATTTGGATGGCATCCTGCACTCGCTTCTGATAGTCGAAACGTCCAACAAAAATAACTCGCTTTGATTGCTGATCTGATATACAATCCTTGTGCGGATGCACGAAATTCGGAATCACGCAAACATGGCAGTGATACTTACGCCATTCTTGTGCATCACCCTCTGTCAAAACCACCAGAACATCTGTTTTAGAAAGAGCATGAAGAAAACTATGACGATATAGTTTCCTTTGTAACCAATACCTCCCATCTTCGATCGTACGAGCACAGATGGAATGAGACTCTACAACCAATGGGATAGCCCCCTTTACCTTAACAATAGAACTTAAATGGTCAGCTGTCGTACATACAATCACATCTGGATTTATTGTATTCAGTCTTTCTGCGAGCAATTCTTCGTATCGACGAAGCATTCTTTTTGCTGTGATTAATCGTCTCAGTCCATGATAACGATATTTTTTATAAAAACAAATATTCAAATCCTCATGGTGAACACCAGCAGATAGTTCATACGGAATTGGATGTGTGCCCTGATCAGTGGTTAACAGATAAACATCCATCCCATATCTAACAACGAGGAAGTTCATCTTATCTACCAAGATTCTCTCAATACCTCCCCATACAGCCAAAGCTCTAAAAGTATATAATATCTTCATTGGCAAGGAGGATTTATAAGTTCATCGAACAAGTTTATCCATTGTGGCATAATTCGCTCTGCAGAGTATCTCTGAGAAGACTGAATTGCAGCCTTCCCCATCATCATTCGCAATTGAGGGTTCTCAATCAATAGGCATAGCTTTTCGGCAAAAGCATCAACATCACGGTTCTTAATCAAGAAACCATCTACACCATCAGTTATTATTTGCGCTAGTCCTGAAGGACAATCAAAAGCGACAACTGGAAGCCCACAACTCATTGCTTCGGGCATCACAAGCCCAAATGGGTCATACAGAGACGTCAACACAAAAACCGAACTCTCCAAATATCGTGAAAAAATATCTGAATCAGGCTTATGGACATGAATTTTTATATTCATTCTCTCTTCTTTTCTATACGGGATTTCATCTACTTTTCCATCACCATACAAATCAAGATGCCAATCTGGATGCCAACGATAAACAATCTCCCATATTCGAAACAATTCAGAAATTCCTTTTTGCCCCGTATATCGTCCAACAAAAATCACATGTTTGAAATCCAATTTACTATATTTCCCTTTGTCATTCAAGTGAACCATATTAATAATCACCCTTGTTTTCAGAAATTGGGACCAATCTTCTGCATCTTTATGATTTGGAGCGACAAGAATGTCAAATTTACAAACTTGATGATTAAGATATGCCATATCACAAAAACTTCTGAGTCTCCTCAATAAAGTCCAACGATTTAAAGGATCATTGCTATGAATATAGCACTTATCTATATGAGATTCCAATATCTTCCTAAATGGAGTAGGACAAGTAAGTATCAACGACAAAATATATGTATGATAAGTTGTTGCTATTACAATATCAGGCTTTATTGTCGCCATAAATTGGAAGAATCTGTCTTTCAACAAGGTTCTATACCTCTGCCATTTAAGAAAACGCTTAATGGGGCTTAATTGATATAAGGAATAAAATCTCACATCCAAGTCTACATGTTTAACCGCTGGCATCAATGGATAAGCAAAAGGATGAGAGCCTTGTTCATGGGTTAATACATATATATCCATATTATCTTGACTTGACAAATAATTCATCTTGTCAATCAAGACTCGCTCTGTACCCGCCAAATGAGCAAACTGAGGATATACATATACAATCTTCATGGTTTCGATTTTACAAGATTTTCTTCACTATCCTCATAGTGATCCTTCTTAAAAAAAAAACGAGAGATTCCTTTGCCTTGGATCTTTACATGCTGAATAAAACTCTGCCAAAGCGACTGAGAGCCAATCGTTCCATAACCTGTTACTGGACGGGCCTTACGATTATATAGAAACGCTATCTTACCATAAGGCTTTAACGACAAGGCTAAAGATCCATCCTCACCTCTACGAATGTCTGTACGGATGTTCACTTTTCTTGCCAAATCAGACTTAAAAGCAAATACCATCCCACGAACACAAAGCTCTGGACGCTTAAAATGCTGTACATAGAGAAACGCATCTCGAATCAGCTCAAACAGGAATAGTCCATATGCTGAATGCTTATCGTCAGGGAAGAAACTCCAAAATGAACTCACACATGATACATCAGGCCGTGAAAGCTTTTGCATCATCAGATCTATGTAATGGGGAGGATAGAATGTATCTGCATCTATACAAAAATGGTACTCTCCTCTTGCTTGTTCCAAACCACATTTACGTGCAAACCCAGGACTTTGTCTGATTTCGTTATAATATGGAAGGCATAGTCGTTGATAAACCTCCTCCGTCTTGTCTTTAGAACTATTATTCACCCCAATTATTTCTATTGGATACTGAGTAACCAAATCACTCAAAGACCAGAGACAAGCAGCTAATCTCTTTTCTTCGTTATATGCTATTACAACAATTGAAACCAAAGGCTCTATACTTTGCTTCAGTGCAAGATTCGTTTTGATTTCGTCATACACGTCATCTGGTATCTCTTGATAAGACTTACCATAGATTGACATGTATTTATCGTACCACTTTGACATTTGATTTCAATTTTGATTCTGTGTGCGAAGTTAAGCATTTTCTTGGAAACATCCAAATATTATATTCATTTTTTCAATTTTCCTAGACTCCTAACTATAAAAACACATAAAAAGGCTGGAAATTTACCTACAATATATAAAACCAAATTCTTAATACGTGATTGCCTAAACGTCACGATCTGCCCTAACGTTGCTGGATGGGATAATACGTTTTTAATCTCTTCATTAGACATTTTAGGCACAATTTTTTTCCTTTTTTCTGAAATATGTAATGCCATATAGAAATCCATCATCGCAATTACAAAACAACGCTGAGGATAATACTCTCTTTTACATAAAGCTGAAGAAGACTCTTTCAAATAGCCGATGGTCCTCACATTCTGAAGAATTTCTTCTTTCGGAATAATTGTCCTTTCTTGATAGTGAGAAAGAGAATCCTCATGGCATAGGTATGAATAAGTAATATCAGAAAGCAAAACTGCTCTTGATATATACGTGACCAAATCAAAAATAAAGACCATGTCTTCCCAATAGTTCGTTTTGATAAAATGGAGATTATTATCACGTAATAGAGAGGTTTTAACAAGAAAATTACAAGCAGAAGCTTGAATTCCTGCGAGTTTCCGATATGCAAAAGAAGCTAATTTGTCTTCCCCCATCAATTGTAAAGCAGGGTATTGATAACATATCCTTTTTCCTGATATTTCTATTTTCTCGTAAGAGCCAAAAACAATTTCAGCATCATATTGACGGATATGCTGCATCAACAAGGATATCGTATCTTCTTTTATCACGTCATCTGAATCCAGAAAATACAAATAGTATCCTTGTGCCATCTGAATAATGTCATTGCGGGACTCAGAAACACCTTGATTACAAGTATGTTTTATAATATGGATGTCATTTCCCCGAAGATGGGACTGTTGTAGTTCTCTAACAATGTCCATAGATCCGTCATTACCGAAATCATCAACAATCAATATCTCTATAGAGGAATAAGATTGAGATAATGCTGATTCTAAAGCCCGCCGAACAAAAGAAGCGGACTTATATACAGGGATTCCTATTGTTACTTCATAACTCATTTTTCTGCCATCACTTCATCAAAAAGTTTTCTCCATTGTTCAGCGACCTTATCAATATCGAAGTGCCGAGAAGTCTTTTGAGCTGCTTCTCCTATTGTCTTTCGCAAATCAGCATCTTTTATTAACCGTATTATCTGAAGAGCATATTCTTCAACATCGAAAGCCTTAACGAGTATGCCATCGTGCTCATGAGTGATTATATTTCTTGGCCCATTTTCGCAATCAAAAGAAATGACAGGAAGTCCACAAGCCATTGCCTCAATTATTACAAGTCCAAAACCTTCAAAACGGGAAGGTAATACAAATAATGAACTCTTTAAATATTCTGTCTTAACATCCAATAGACTTCCATTCAAGTGACATCGCTGTTGATCTATCCCCAACTCATTCATCAAATGAAAGTATGGTTGTCGATCACCCATGCCATATATGTCTAAACACCAATCTTCGCATTCTTTTTCTACTTTTGACCACGCTTCTAACAGAAGATCATTACCTTTTTCGTAAGCATAGCGCCCTATACTTATGATTCGCTTTGAGGACTGTTTACTGGTATCGTCTATCTTAAAAGGTAACGGATCTGGAATCTTTATCACGTTAGATAACTCTAGCCAATCATTCTTAGCAGAATCAGTCAGGACAACCATACGATCAAGATCCCTTAAATGGCGAATTAGATCTCTCGTCCATAAACCAGCAAATATCTGTTTAAAGAGATTTGAATCTTTTGTTGTGAAATTGCGATAATTCGAACGGTTTACATGTAATTCTCCTATTTTCTTACTACCATCCTGAATGGAATTTATAAAGTTGATTTCTCTTCTTAATACACTAATAGTAATATCAGGACGAATACGTATTAATTCTTGTGTTAGCAACTTCTTATACTTCCGCTGCTTCTGAAGATAAAGAAATACTTTCTTTATAAAAGAGGCTCTCCACAATTCTTCAAAGCCTAGATTCAGATTTACAATATGAACTTTGGGAGAAATCGAGAAGAAACAATCTTTTCCATAACCTTCAGTCACAATAATTGCGACATCATATCCATAAACCTCAGCAAAATAGCTAGATTTGACAGAAACGACACGCTCCACACCACCTGCCGAATATATTGCAGGTGCACAATAAACAATCTTATATTGGTGGTTATTCATCAATCTTTACTCGATATTCTGACTGCAAATGTACTATTTTAATTCGAAAAGAACAAAAATATACACGATTATTTGGAAGATTCTAAAAAAATAGTTACCTTAGCACACAATTTATGACTATTGCCAATGATGAGAACATTGTTTCTTATATTCCACGGATTTGATCCCAACAATGGAATTAGCCAGAAAATATCCTATCAAGTAAATGCCTTAAAGGCATGTGGGATGGAAGTACATCTGTGCTATATGAAAGAAGATCATTCCAAGCAAAGACTTGTGGATGAAACTATCATTGCAGATTATGGAAATGGTTATTTTAGTAAAATCAAGAAGAGGATAGAGTTCTCATCTATTACAAAATATGCCATCAATAATCACATTAATTTTGTATATATCCGTTCCAATCACAATGCAAATCCTTTTACCATCCGAATGGTCAAACAGATGAAGAAGGCTGGCATGAAAGTTGTTATGGAGATCCCAACTTATCCGTATGACTCAGAATACCATGCCCAAGGCATGGATAAACAAATTTTCCAAGATAAGATATTCAGGAAGTGTTTAGCGAAAAAATTAGATGCCATTGTGACCTTCTCTGACATTAACCAGATTTTTGGGAAAAAAACGATTCGAATCTCAAATGGTATTGATTTCAATAGCATTAGAATGAAGTCTACCCACAATGACACTTCGCACGAACTCAATCTGATAGGAGTCGCAGAGATTCATCCCTGGCATGGCTTCGACAGAGTCATCAAGGGATTTGCAGATTATTATTCAAAGCCACAAACCATTGTTGTCAGGTTTCATATCGTAGGATATTTCTTTTTTGATGAAGATGAAAGACAATATAGAAAAATGATTTCGGACAATCATCTTGAATCATACGTCATTCTTTATGGTAAAAAACATGGTGAGGAATTAGATGAACTCTTTAACAAATGCGAATTCGGAATAGGGAGTCTAGGGCGTCATCGTGTTGGAATTCAGGAAATAAAGACTCTAAAGAATAGGGAATATGCAGCCAGAGGTATTCCTTTCATCTATTCTGAAACTGATAGTGATTTTGATGATAAGCCTTATGTATTAAAAGCTGCAGCTGATGAAACACCGATTGATATCCATCGTATTATTGGCTTCTACCATCAACTATCTGTGTCATCTCAGGAAATAAGGGATTCTATTTATGATTTGTCATGGGAGAATCAAATGAAAAATGTTATAAAGGAGGTGTTCGGATGAAAAAGAGAATTTGTTTCTTGGTAGATAGCATTTTCAGCATCGGTGGAGTACAACGTGTAACTGCCGTCATTGCAAAAGAACTTGCAAAAGATTATGATGTAACCATTGTGACCTTCGATCAAGAATCTGCCAAAGATACCCAACTATATGAACTTAATGAAGCCCCCGTCCAATATCGTTTCTTTTCATATCCTTCGATAGGTTATTTACATAATAAAATCTGTAAAGCGTATAGTGGGCTGTACCAGAAATATCGTTTCCAATCTAAATTTGCTTCTATTTTATATGGCTTTAGCTCTTTCCCCTATCCATTAAGGAAATCACTTACATTGGAACTAAAGAAAGGTAAATACGATGTAATAATTGGCGTACATGCACCTCTAGCTGGACGCTTAGCCACCATGAAAGCTCATCTTCATGGAGTTAAAACCATTGGATGGATACATAATTCTTTTAATGCATTATTTGGAGAAGGTTTCATTTATATAGGGGCAGCAAGAAAGAGACATTATGTATATCAGTTTGAGAAATTAGATGATGTGATAGTTTTACACCAACATGATGCAGATACTTATTATGACTATGACCCACAATTCAAACCTACTGTCATTCATAACCCTCTGACGCTAAAGCCAGGATTACCTTCAGATGGCATTTCTAAGCGTTTTTTGGCTATTGGAAGATTCTCGCATCAACATAAAGGTCTTGATCTACTCATTGAAGCCTTCCATATCTTTCGTAAAACGAATAAGGAGTGGAAACTAGATATCGTGGGAGAAGGAGTTGAGAAGGAGATATACAACTCTATGATTGAGAATTACAATCTAAAGAATAGGGTATTTATCCATCCATTTACAAACAATATCCAGGATTACTATTCTAATGCGCAAGTCTATGTCTTGAGCTCTCGATGGGAAGGTATGCCATTGGTATTGGTTGAGGCGATGTCTCACGGACTACCCATTATATCTTCTGACTTACCAGTTAGTAAGGAAATCATGGGTGATTTCGCACTATATTTTAAAAATGGGGATATTGAGGAGTTGGCACAAAGATTGGAAGATGCCACACATCTTGACTGGCAAGTGAAATCGAAAGAGGCTTTGGAAATTGCCAAGCGATTCGACGTCAATCAAATCATTGAGCAGTGGAAGCAGCTGATTGAGAAATAAAAAGATGGAAAAGTTTGGAGTTTTGAACAATTCTTTGTACTTTTGTGGTCAGAAAAGTGAAAGTGATGAATAACGATGCCGTTAGAGAGACGTTCAAGAACAATCCAAAGTGGAAGCGTTTTCTTGATTGGATCATTATGAATCAGGTGGAGACAAGGCCACGATGGTTCATCAGATTGTTGGCGCCACTCTACCAACATCGGGGTAAGCATTCTGTTGTTCATCGTTCGGCAAGGATGGACACGCCTCCATATCGTAAATTCTCTTTGGGCGATTATTCTGTCGTGGAATCGTATGCCTGTATCAATAAGGCGGTGGGCGACGTGATGATTGGCGACCATACCAGAGTG
>JAEEGL015936620.1_pt1 | contig 18986 bp, 13 predicted proteins | sample 9134231 | NCBI WGS metagenome assembly JAEEGL01 (sample SAMN16246548, study PRJNA631951) | gut metagenome | biome: gut microbiome; feature: rumen; material: fiber-attached | host: Bos | place: Iran: Karaj | collected 2018-10 | reverse complement strand
GCGGACATCCGCACCTGCGTACTGCATCCGGCAAGCTCCACCCACCGCCAGCTCTCCGACGAGATGCTGATCGCCGCGGGCGTCACGCCGGGCCTGATCCGCTTCTCCTGCGGCTGCGAGAACATAGACGACATCCTCGCCGATATCGAGCAGGCGCTTGCGAAGGTATAAACCGAATACGCCCCGCTTCCCCCGCCGGAAAACCGCTCCGGCGGGGGATATTTATAACGGCCGCGGCGCCGGCTGCCGAAGCCGGGATCGTCGCCCGACGCTCCCGGATTATCCTATGCCGCAGGTCCGTTTTGTGTTCCGCGCCGCGCGGGGTGATCCTGATGACATTGACGGGCGCTTTCGCGGCATGATATAATCACGGTTGTAATGATGCGCGGAAAAAACGGGGTATTTCCATGCGAAATCCGGAAAAAGAAGAACCGGAAACGGCGGCCCGGCACTGGTGCCGGGCGGCGCAGATCAAGGCGTCGGAGCTTCTGCAGATCTTCCGGATCGACGTCGAGAGCGGGGAAGTCTGCGTAGAGGCTGGTCCGGTGACGTATGTGAAAATGATGCTTGACAGGGACGCCGTTCCCGAAAACAACAAAGCCGCGCATGCGGCGTTTGCCGACTGCGCATACAACGCAGAAATATATTACCGGAATCACAACAACGCGTGACGTATCTGCAGAAGGAGGACAACCGGATGAAACCCATTATGAAAAAAGCGCTGACCTTCCTTACGGCGCTTTGCATGATCGTCTGTCTCTTGACCGAGGCGGCGATCCCCGCGCTTGCCGCGGATACCGGCGAAGAAAACGCTGAAACCGTGTCGGACTATGCGCTCGCGCCGGATATCCGGAGCGGCAATATCCTGCAGGCCTTCAACTGGCGCATGACGGATCTTGTGAAATATGCGCCCGAGATCGCCGCGGCCGGCTATACGGCCGTGCAGATCTCTCCGATCCAGGCGACAAGGAGAAGCGCCGACGCCGGCTCTTACGCGACGGATTGGCACTCCTTCTATGAGCCGATCGATATGACCGTCGGCAACGCGCTCGGTTCCAAGGAAGATCTGAAGGCGGCGATCGAGGCGCTGCACGCCGCGGGCGTCAAGGTGATCGCCGACGTGGTCACCAATCACGTCCGAAACTGTGTAATAAAGGCCGATACGAACGACATTGCGTCCACGCTGCGCAGCAGTGCACGCCAGAATCTGTTGCTGCACCAGATGACCGCGTCCGACAACTCCCGTCAGGCGCAGGTCCAGGGCGATCTGGACGGACGCTACCCCGATATGGACACCAGAAAGAAAAGCTATCAGGACTACGTCATCAGCAATCTGCTCCTCCCGCTGGCAGAGGCCGGGATCGACGGCTATCGTTTCGATTCCGCCAAAAATATAGAGACGCCCGACGACGGGGCCTACGCTTCCAATTACTGGCCTTCCGTCACAAGCGCGATTCACAATAAAAACGAGGACGCGTTTATTTACGGCGAGGTCCTTGACAGCGCCGGCAAGTTCCGGATCTCCTCATACACCGCCTTTATGAGTGTGACCGACTGGGCGTACGGCGGCAGGATCCGCGCCGCAATGGCCTCTCAAAACGCTTCGGCCCTCGTCGATTACGGCTGGACAGGCTCCGAAAAAGCGGATAACGTTCTGTGGGTGGAATCGTACAGGGACTTCTGCTCAGGAGAATCCACAAACCTGACGAAAAAGCAGCAGATCCTCGGCTGGGCGATCGTGGGATGCCGCGCGGACGCGCCCGCCCTGTTCTTCATTCGTCCCAAACATGAGCAGATAGACCGCGAAGGCGTTATCAAATACGACGAACTGATGGGCGCGCCCGGCTCGGCGGATACATGGAAGGATCCCACGGTCACGGCGGTCAACAGATTCAAAAACGCTTTCGCGGGGCAGGAGGAGACGGCTTCCGCCTCCGATGCGCTCCTGTTCGTACAGCGCGGGAGCACGGGCATGGTCATCGTCAATCTCACCGGCGCTTCCGCGTCGATCAGCCGGGACTGCACGATGGACGACGGCACATACACCGATCAGGTGACGGGCAATACCTTTACCGTCAGCGGAGGAACGATCAGCGGCGAGGTCGGGAGTTCCGGCGTGGCCGTCGTCTATAACGTCACTGCCGAGAATTCTGCGCCTTCCATCGACGTCCGGCTTGACGGCGTCCTTCTCACCCCCGAAGTCCTCAGCCGCTATACCGGCGAGACGGCGGAGGTCGCGGTCGAACTCGGCGGCGCCGTCGGCGGCAGCGTCAAAGTCTCCAACCTTGACGCCGTCGAGATCGCAAACGGCGAGACGGTCATTACCCTCAACAGCTCCGTTCCTTACGGAACGGGCGTGGAGATCACCGTGACCGCGTCAAACGGCGTAAGGCGCATTTCAAGAAGCTATACGATCAAAAAGAAGGATCCGCAGGAGACCAAGACGGTCTATTTCGACAATACGGCCATGCGTTGGCCCGTGAGCGACACACAGGAAGAAATCGGCATTTTTGTATACTGCAAGACGGGGATCAGCCCCGGTACGCAGCTTGGCAGATACGGCGAATACCGGATGAACGCGGTGGAAGGCGAGGAAAACCTCTATGTCCTTGAGGTGCCCGCCGGGACCAACTATGTCAAATTCCACGAAGCGTCCATCGGCGAATCGTATACGAGTCAATCTCAGGCAGATGAATTCGGACGCTGGCATAAGTTTCATACGTTCATCGAATGCGGCGGGTACTGCGGCCGCACCATGCCGGAAACGGTCGTAAACTACGGGACCTCCAACAGTGCGGCCAACCGGGAAAACGGCGGATACGAACTCACGGGCGCCATGATCCTGCGCGATCTGCGCTTTGAGGATTACGGCGAATATCCTGTGGCTGAGCTGACCGCCGCGGACGTGACGATCCCGGAGCCTCCGATTACAAGGCCGATGTTCAGGAACCACCGGATGCGGCTGAGTGCGCAGATCGGCGTCGAGTTCGAGCTCGTCCTGCCGGAAGGCTTCGAGCTTTCGCCGGACGCCGAAGTGGTTTTTACCCTGTCCGACGGCCGGACCCAGACCGTGCCCGTCACGAAGAGCGACTGGTTTACCTGTCATATCAACGCCATGGAGCTTGCCGATACGATCACCGCCGAATTCTATAACGGCGAAGAAGATCCGGTCTGCACGGAAAAAGGCTACAGCGCCATGACGTATTTCGAAGCGCTCCGCGAGGATGAGGAATATGCCGGGGACGAGGAGTTGATGGCGCTGATCGACTCGCTGCAGGATCTGGGCGCCTATCTCCAGCTGTCCGACTGGAAGGATCTGGACAGCGAAGGAAACGAGCGGGACAAGGACGCGCATGAAAAGATCGATCTGAAGCTCGATGAAGGAGAAGACGCCGATGCGCATACGGAGGCCCTGCTCGCCGAAGCCGCGGATCTGATGCAGAAAACCGGCGATCTGGAGATCGGAAATAACGACTGGATCGAAGATGTGAGGCTCTCCATGACCCTGAACGCGGAGACGACGCTCCATGTCTTCGTGAAGACGGCGCAGGGCGCCGGCGTCTCCGACGAGACGCCGGGTTATCAGAGAACGATCCGGCTCGGCGGCGTGTCCTATCACTGGATCCGAAGCGGCGGGATCAAGGCCTCGCAGCTTCTTACGCCGATCGAGTTTGACATCACGGGCAGCGAAGGGAACGTCCTGATCCAGGCAGGCCCGATGCAGTATGTGAAGATGATGCTGGCGAAGGCCGCCGCCGAGGGCGAAAACGCGTACAACCGCGCATCCGTCGCGGCGTTTGCCCGGTATGCAAAATACGCGGACGCCTATAAAGGGGCCGGAAACTGAGTAAGGACATATCATTCAAAAAACAAAGGACGCCGTCAGGCGTCCTTTGTTTTTTGGAAATGATGATATCCGTATTGCGATATATCAGGTACGGTGATTCTCGGAATACTTATGTGCCTTGACGGCTAAGTCGGCGAATGCCAGAAGGGCGTTTCGGTTGGAATTTTCAGGTCCATTATCGGATTCCAGCATCATCCTGATATACGACAGCGGATAAAGCTCCGTCGTGTAAGTTTGGCCGTTGCTGAGTTCGACTGTAAGTTCTCGATCCTCATCGCGCATATTCAAACCTGCGGCAAGGTCGGCGATCTTGTACGGTTTGGTCTGGACCATATGATAGGTCTCATTTTCGATCCGGACAGTCCCAACATACCCGGAGGTGATCGTGACGCCGGGTTCCGGTTTTATGAAGAGATTGATCTTCGCCGCCGCATTCAAGGTCAGGGACATTCTGATTTTCTCGATCCCGAATTCTGCCCCGGAATCAGAGTCTAACACAGGAGCAGAATAAAGAAGAGCTTCATTATCAAAAAGATATGCTTCAAGCTCGCCCCAATCGATTCCTTTCGACTCTATCGGAGTATGCATGTCCTTGTTTATTTCTTCTCCGTTTTCATTCACGTCGTAATAATCAGACAGAAACATCTGCGCGCCGAGCTCTTCAAGGGAATCGATCAGGCCCGTCAGTTCTTCATCCTCGCCGTATTCATCGCGAAGCTCGGCAAAATACGCCGTAGCGGAGTAGCCTGTTTCTGTTATTATAAGGTCGCCGCCGTTAAAGAAGTCCGCGTCGATCGTGTCCGCAAGCTCCAGTACGTTGATCTCGCAGGAGACCCAGCCGCTTCCCGTGACCGGAACGGTATTCACTCTGCCGTCGGACACCGTGAACACGACCTCGGCGTCGTCGAGATCATAGTCATCCGGCAGGGTCAGATAATACTCGAGGCAGATCTCATCGCTGAGCCGCATGCGGTGCTCGCCGAACGCCGGCGCAGACGGCGCATCCGCCTTGAACGTCGCCGTAACCGTGACGTCGCCCGCAGGCATCCGGAACTTGCCGTCCTCGCTCACGTCGATCTCCGTCTCGTCCTGCATGACTTTCAGCGTATCCAGCGCAAAGCCTTCGTCCGGCTCTATGGTCAGCTCGACGGTATCGCCCGCATGCAGGCCTTCCGTCCTGTCCGCCGTTACGGTGCCGTTTTCGGACGCATTTACCGTTACGCTGTATTCGTTCATCGTGAACGTCGCCGTAACGGTGACGTTTCCGGCGGGCATATAGAAAGCGTTGTTGTTTACCGTTACCGTTTCCTGATCGCCATAGGTGACCTCGATTTTTTCGAGCTGACAGCCCGCGTCGGGCACCGCGCGCAGACGCACGTACTCGCCCTGGATCGCCTCCTGCTTGTTCGCGTTCAGCGTTCCGCCCTCCGCTTCGGAAACGGTGATGGAATAGAGGTCGGCCCAGAGCGCCGTTATGGTGTATTCGTAAGCGGCGGAAGAAATGCCGACGTTCTCGTCCTCTTCGATCGAGTTGCCGTAACCGTCCGACCAGGCCTTGAAGCGCTTGCCCTGCGGCGCGGCAAAGGTACAGTAGGGCATGGAGATCGATGTTTCGGTGGTCACCATATCGGCCATCTCACCCGTGCCCTCGCCCGGATCGAAGTGGATGACGAACGGCTTTTCCAGTTTCGCTTCGCCGCCGGAGGTCAGCGTTATCAATAAGCCTGCGTCGTCGCTTGCGAAGTTTTCGGCGGTTCCCCTGCCGCTTAATCCGCTGGTGAAGGTGGGAGGCGCAGCGGCGCCCGAGGTCACGCCGATCAGCGCGTCTTCACTGAGCGCGCCGGTCACTTTGATGAACACCTGGCTGCCGATCAGGAAGACGTTATCTGCCGTGCCGTCAGCCTTAGCGTTGCCTGTTGCCGTTACGCATCCCCGGACCATGAGTTTGTTGTTGCTGGAATTGTTCGGCCAGTAGACACCGCCGCCGTTTCCGCCTGCGACATTGTCCGTTACCGTGCTGCCGTTCAAAACCACGCAGTACTTTGCCCAGATACCGCCGCCGTTTCCCATGGATCGGTTGCCGGAGACCGTCACGTCCTGCAGCTCAAGCGTATCGACGTCGCTGATGATGCCGCCGCCGTCCCCGGTGTTGCTGCCGCCGGTGATCCTGCCGGTCTTGTTTTTGCTTGTATCGATGATGCGAAGCTCAATGGCATGGTTCGTGATCACGTTGCCGCCGTCGATCGGATCCTTGCCCGAAAGGCCGCGGTCGATCGTATAGCCGTTAAGATCGATGGTGAGGAGCTGTGTAGTTTCGGGAACGACCAGCGCCGCGTCGTCCGGCGAAGCGATGCAGTCGCCCGTCAGCTGGATGACGGCGCCGTTTTCGGCGCTGTTGATCTGGTCCTGGAGATCGTTCCACAGGTCAATGTCGGGGCGAAGCGTCTTGTATTGGAGATCTTCGCTGTCGTAGTCGCCGGCGGGATATTTGACGCCGTCTTCGTCGATAAAGTCTTTCACCAGGGTCACGGTGATATCGGCGAACGTGGAATGGTGGGGATCCTCATCCTGCCAGTAGCCGTACCGGCCCACGCAGATGCTGTCGCCTTCATCCGTCCATTTCAGAAACACACGTTCGCCGTCGGCGCAGACAAGGCCCCTCTGTCCGTTCTCGGCCTTGAAGCGGCCGCCGTTATAGATGAATTCACGGCAGTTGACCGCCTCTTCGTTTGCGCGCAGAACGATATCGCCGCCGTTGATCGTCACGGTACCGCCGTCGGAACAGATATACGTATATTCATCGTTGTCGATGCTGCCGCCGTTGATCGTCACGGAATTCCAGCCGCTGAGGGTGCAGTTCGTGAAGCTGCCCCCGTTCACGGTCAGATCCTTGAAGTCGTCCATTCGGACATAACCGTATCCGCTGCTTCCGACCCAGCGATAGGTGCCGCCGTTGACCGTCAGGGAACCGTCGCCGTAGAGGATATCATTGCATTCCGTCTCGACGCCGGCGAGCGTTCCGCTGCTTTCTGCCTGTCCGTAGATCGTAAGCGAGCTTTCTTCTCCGACATAAAAGCCGCCGTCTGCTGTCACGGTCACGCCGTCGCACAAAATAAGATGAACGTCCCCTTCGAAGGTGATATCGTCAACGTATGTATCCGCGGCAAAGGCATACCATCCGCTGCCGAGCTCACCGTCATTGCCTTTGAGCAGGACCGTGCCTTCGGGGGAATCCTGCGGCTCGCCGTTTTCGTCGATATAGGGGACGCTGCCCGGAAATACCGGCTTGGGGATCGTTTCGGTCTGCACGTCGCGGTAGATGACGCCGTCATAGGTGACGGATGCGGTATGGGTGATCACGCCGTCGGCAAGGTAGGAGGCTTCCTTCGTCACCTCATGCGCAACGTCCGCGGTTTCGGTATGGCTGCCCGTGTCGTCGGTAAAGGTGCAGGTCGCCGTATTGAAATCGTCCGCCCAGTCCCAAGCGCGGCTGAGATTGCCGATCTCCCAGGTCACCGACAGGGAAGCAATGTATAACGCGCCTGTTTTGGAACAAAAACCGATATAACTGTAATCGTCCGTGATCTCGATCTCCTGATAATACGTATCGTCGGCCGCGCTGTACTCGGCTTCGTTATAGTTGAAGGTCGCAAGCAGCGTTCCGTGGGTGCCTGTGTTGAACAGATCGCCCACGTCGGCATACGCCGTATTGCTGCCGTAAACGGCCAGATATCGGTTGTCGTTGTGATAGGTGTCGACCCAAACGACCGTGATCCTGCGGACCTTGCCGCCCGACGCGGTCGTAAAGATGCCGGTGTCCTTGTTTTTCGAGCGCGTCTGGATGCCGCCGTAGTTTTTTGCCGTCCGGCCGGCATAGACCGCTCCCGAAGCGATCGCCGGATGGTCGCCGCCCTTTTCCGCCGTCCAGTCGACGTAGGCGGTCCGGTCCGCGCCGGTATCGTCCACCGTCAGCGTGTCGGTGTACAGCTCCGCCGCACGGGCGGGCGCGGAAACGACCGGGAACAGACCGAGCGCCATCACGAGGGACAGCAGGATGCTCGTAAGCTTTTTGCGTCTTTCCATAAGGACCTCCTCTTTCTGTATAGCAAAGCGCGGATATACGGCGGTTCGGCCCGGTCCGCGCCCGATCATGGCGCGGTCCCGGGAACAAGCGTCTGCAGGGGATGTATGCCGCCGATCCTTTTCGGAAACCATACATGCATCAATTTTAGCACAACGGAGAAAAAGAAACAATTCGTTTGCGAAAAAACCCGGGCCGTCAGGCCTCGGATCCGATACCGGCATAGGGGATATCGCAGATAAGGCAATCCTCCGCGGCTTTGAAATCTTCGTGATCCGGCGCCCTGCCTTCCCGCGCACAGAGCTCAAATCCGTCCACGATGTTTTCGATCAGCACCATGTCTATGAACAGGGGCAGTCTTTCGAGCATCTCTTCCGACACGTCCGTTTCCGTTCTGTATCCCCGCAGGATCGTATCGAAGTACCTGCGCATATACGCCATGCGGCTTTTGGGATCCTTTTCGCCCCGGCTCCAGCCCTCGCCGTGGATCCAGAGACCGGCCAGGTCGAACATATACCAGCAGTACATGCAGCTGTCAAAGTCAAACACCGTGATATCGCCGGTGGTCATATCGACGTGATAATTCCCGTCATTGAAATCGAAATGTACGAGGCCGTAATCGCCCTTGCCCTTCGCAAGCGCGCGGAGCCGGTCCAGCCGTCCGGCGATCGCTTCTTTCAGCGCGGCGTATTCATCCGGGATCAGGCTTCCTATGTACGTCATGTTGTACTTGTCCGAATAATCGGGACGAGCGTGTACGGGCGCGAACTGTTTGGACAGCCGGTGGATCGCGCCGAGCGCTTTGCCGGTACGGAAGAAGTATTCCTCCGGCGCAGCGCCTTCCCGACAGCGGTAGCCGTTGTCGGAGAGGAGCATGCCCTTCGCCCAGGCAAAAAGGCTTACGTACGCCGCACGGCCCTCCGCCTCGATGCGCTCGACATAACGGCCGCTGACGGACGGGATCACGTCCGCGACAGGCGCGCCGTTTCGGGCAAGGAAGCGGACAAATTCGGTTTCGGCAAGCAGTTCCTCCCGTGTTCGGCCGCCCAAAGCGGATATGCGCAGAACGAACCGCTTCCCGCCGCCGCGGCTGACGGCAAAGATCCGGTTCCGCCCGCCTTCATGGCCTGCGATCTGCGTGAAAACGCAGTCCTCCAGCGCATAGAGCTTTCTTGCCCGATCAAGCAGTTTTTCCATCTCTTCTCCTCCCCGGACAGTCGGCCTGCCGTTGATTCGTACAAAGTATGCTTTCCCGTCGATCATACCAAATCCGCGGGACGATGGCAATATGAAAACAGCAAAGGACCCTCTTTTGCCCGCCGGGACAAAAGAGGGCTGTGAGGTTTGCGCAGGTGAAGTATGCCCTGACGGGCAAATGAAGTTGTTCGCTTCGGCCGCAGGGAAGCGTATTTCATCCGGCTGTAGCTCCCTTCCTGACAATCAACGCAATTAAGAAATATTAACAGGAGCTCCCGCGCTGCTTGCCGTCTCAAGAGAAAAAACCGGACTGAACACCGACACCTTGTATCAATGTTCAGTCCGGTTATGGGAAAAACACCGTCTCCCGGATTCAGTTCTCCGGCGGGATTGCCGTGACGGGCAGGCCGCTGACGAGGGAGTACTCGAACAAACCGTCGGCGCGCTTCGTGACGCGGTAGGTCAATGTGTTTTCCCCCTTCTGCCAGATCACGTCGGCCGTGCCGTTTTCGTCAAACAGATCCGTGATCTCACGTTTTCCTTCCTTTGAGCAGAACCAGATCCGCCCATCCCTGTCGCTTTGGATTTCGAAGTTGTTCTCCCACTGTTCCAGGATCTCCCCGGCGGACATCGGTACGGTGGCGCCGTCCTCCGTTCCCTTTCCTCCGCTGACGATGATCTTTTCCCCATTCGGGATAATAAGCACATAAGTACCTTCCTGATCCGTGTCCCAGAGCTCCGCCTCCTGACGCTCGGCGTCGAGCCAGACCTGAACCGTCTGCCGGAATCCGGCCAGATCGACAGCGTAGGCCGTGACGCCCAGTGCGAGGATCAGGACAAAAACCGCAGCAATCAGAATCGGCTTTCGAACATGACGCATATTTATCGCTGTGCTCCTTTCCGGTGTGCCGGAGATGGCCGGGGGCGCATAACATGCGGCAGCGTCAATATGCCTGTCAGACAGCAGACCGACGATATGTGCAGCTTGTTCCCGGTTCATTGCAGCAAACCTTCTTTCTTCAGATAGTTAGACAGACGTTTTCGGATACGGGAGAGTCGGACGGTGACGCGATGAGGATTCAGGTCCATAGATTTGGCGATGTCGGAAACGGAATCGGCGTACCAGTAGCGCCGCATGAACAGATACCGATCGTCGTAGGAGACTTCGTCCAGAAAACGATCGACGGCGGCACTGAGCTCTTTGGCGTCGAACAACGATTCCGCCGTCTCTCTGACGGGAATCAGCTCTGCCAGCTCGTCCAGCGCTGCGTCGCAGGTACTGTCTCGCTTCTGCGCCGTCATCCTTCGCAGTCGAGCGATGCAGACGTTTCTGGCGACGCGGCAAACATAAGGGCGAAGATTCTCCGGCTCGTTTTGCGGGATCGAATTCCAGAGGGCAAGATATGTGTCGCTGACCGCTTCCTCCACGTCCCGAGCGTCGCAGAGGATGTTGCGCGCGAGGGCTCTCACAAGAGAGCCGTAGGACAGCTCCAGTTCCTCGATGGCCCGTTCCGAGCGCGCCCGGAACAAAGCCATGATTTCCTTGTCCTCCATCCGGTCACCTTCTTTCTCTTCCTGTTCATAAACTCGCATTTTAGAAGGAAATGTCTCAGTTTGAGATGAAACAGCAAAAACAACATGTTCTTGCGTGCTTTTTGCTTATTCGGATCCCCCATCGGAAGAAAAAACAAAGGACACCGTCAGGCGTCCTTTATTTTTTGGCTGCGGGGGGGATTCGGTCTCGTCTGCGGACTCGGTCAGGCCGCGGGAAAACGTGCCGCCGGCACGTTTTCTGACACGCGGCCATTCGAATCCCCAATGAAATATAAAAACACAGGATGTCAAAAGACATCCTGTGTTTTTATGGTTGCGGGGGGGGATTCGACCTGCGCTGCGGCGCAGGCCGGTCGCGGGGAAAACAGCCCGCCGGGCTGTTTTCTTACACCGCTCCTGTTCGAATCCCCCAATGAAATATAAAAACACAGGATGTTAGAAGACATCCTGTGTTTTTATGGTTGCGGGGGGGGGATTCGAACCCACCGACCTCCGGGTTATGAGCCCGACGAGCTACCGGACTGCTCTACCCCGCGATATGGATGGTACTGCGTCACCGAATGAAAAATTGGTGCCGGAAACCGGGCTCGAACCGGTACGGGTTATTCACCCACGGGATTTTAAGTCCCGGGCGTCTGCCAATTTCGCCACTCCGGCACGGCACGTTCGACCACAGAAGTATAGTAGCACCTTTTCAGGGCGTTGTCAACTCTTTTTCCGTCGAATTTTGCAGCTCCCGGATTTTTTCGGCTACGGGCTCGAGCGACGCGCGGTCGAAAAAGTCGGGGCTTCCCTGCATCAGCTCGAACAGTTCGCCGCTTTCCTTCGTCTCGTTGTCCTCGAAATCCATCTCCATGGATATGCGGAAGGATCTGGCCATCCAGCGCTTCAGGCCGTGGAGCCGCTTCATCTCGAAGCCGCCGCGCAGGTAGAAGGTCGCGATCTCGTCGGGGATGATATTGTGGTCCTCCAGCGTCTCCTTCACGAAATCGCTGTACGGCAGCAGGCCGACCGGGCACAGCACGCGCACCTCGTAGGTGTTGTACATGTGCATATAGCTGTCGATCACCCCGGCCATGACCCATCCGAGGAAGACGATCTCGTCCCCGCGGCTGAGTCTGCGCCCGATGCGGCGCACGGGGATGGCCGGAAGGCCGGTCATTTCGGACAGCGCGAGCGCATAGCGCTCGGTATGGCCTGCGGCGGAGCTGTATACGATGGCTTTCATGCGTTTTCCCTCTTTTATGTTTCGGCTGTCTCTATTATACCACCGTTTGCCGTCCGTTTCAATGCGCGCGGGCCCGTTCCGTGATCGGGATACGGGCCCGTACGTTCAGCCCCGGCGTTCCGGCCGGAAGCTTTGGCAGAAGGTGGCGCTTTCACGGTGGGCGTAGGCGCCCTCCATCCGCACGCTCTGCGCTTCGCACGCGCCGTCCCGGTTCCGGAGGCAGCCCTGCGCCGTGCAGGCGATCTGCGTTTCCGGGTCTGCATGCACTTCGCCGAACGCGCTGGAGGAGATCCCCGCGCCGTCGACGAAGCTTGTGCAGCAGGTCCCGGCGCTCGAAGCGGCGTCCGCGCCGCGCACGGCGATCTCGGCCAGCGCGCACAGGCGCCCGCGGTTATTGTCGCAGTTCACGGCGCCGCAGTACAGCTTGCTCATCCTGTTCCTCCCTGCGCATATCGCGCGGGATCTAGTTTCTGCAGCGCGGGCGCGGTTCATGCATGCAAAAAAAGGACGGCGCAGGCCGTCCTCTTTTGCTGTGCTTTGGTTTTTTACATCGAATGCAGATACTGCTCCTGCTCCTTCGTCAGCGTATCGACGCCGAGGCCCATAGCCTGAGCCTTGATCGAGGCGATCTCGCGGTCGAGCTCCTCGGGGACGTCGTAAAGTCCCGGCGCAAGCGCTTTCCCGTGCTTTGCAAGATAGATCAGGCACTCGAGCTGCAGGGCGAAGCTCATGTCCATGATGTCCGCCGGATGGCCGTTGCCCGCCGTGATGTTGACGAGCCTGCCGTCGGCGAGGGAGTTGATGACGCGGCCGTCTGCCATATAATAGCCCTTGATGAAGGGCCGCCGCTCCTCGACGCGAACCGCGAGCGCGGAAAGGTCGTCAAGATTGTATTCGACGTTGAAATGTCCGGAATTGGCGACGATCGCGCCGTCCTTCATCTTTTCGAAGTGGCGGCGGGTGATCACGTCCTTGCAGCCGGTGGCGGTGACGAAAAAGTCGCCTTCGGCCGCCGCGTCGTCCATCTTCATCACGCGGAAGCCGTCCATCGCCGCGCGCAGGGCGCGGTGGGGGTTGACCTCGGTGACGATGACGTGCGCGCCGAGCCCGGCGGCGCGCTTGGCGATGCCGGAGCCGCAGTTGCCGTAGCCCGCGACGACGACCGTCGCGCCGGAGAGCATGACGTTGGTCGTGTACATGATCGCGTCCCATGTGGACTGTCCGGTGCCGTGGTGGTTGTCGAAAAGATGCTTGGAGTCCGCGTCGTTAACGGCGATCATCGGGAAATTGAGCTTTCCCGCGGCCGCGCGCGCCTTCAGGCGGTGGATGCCGGTCGTGGTCTCCTCGCAGCCGCCGATCAGGTTTTCTGCGTACTCGGGATGCTCGCCGTGCAGCAGGCTCACGAAGTCGCCGCCGTCGTCGATCAGGATATGCGGGCGGCAGGCAAGCGCCGCCGCGATATGCTCGCGGTACTCCGCCTCCGTCGCGTCGAACCATCCGTAGACGTCGATGCCCTCGGCGTCGAGCGCGGCGACGATCTCGTCCTTCGTCGACAGCGGGTTGCAGCCCGTGCCGTGCACTTCCGCGCCGCAGGCGCGCAGCACCTCGCAAAGGTAGGCCGTCTTGGCCTCCATGTGGACGCTGACCGCGGCGCGCAGTCCCGACAGCGGCTTTTTCGCGCTGTAGCGCGCTTCCAGCGCCGAAAGCACGGGCATGAAGCCCTTGACCCAGTCTATTTTCTTTCTGCCGAGCGGCGCAAGCTCGGGATGCTTGATGGCTGACATGGCGTTATCCTTTCAATCCGTTTTCCTGCCGCTCCATGTTCTCGATCACGACGTCGTAGACGTCGCCGAGGGACGCGGCGTATTCCAGTACCTTCCAGGGCACGTTCGTATGGAAATGGATCTTGATCAGATCCTCGTCCCCGACCGCCAGAAGGCAGTCGCCGGGGATGTTGGCGGTGATATAATCGAAGATCTCGTCCTCGTCGAGTCCGTGTCCTTCAATCAGAAGCTGCGTGTCAAAGCGAAATTCCAGCATGGCGGTGTATTCCTTCCTTTTTTGCTTTCTAAAATATACACTATTTTTCCTTCTTCGTCAACTGCGCGCCCTTCTTTCTTGACTTCCGCCGCGCGGGAACGTATACTGGATATGGAAAATAAAGAAAACAAAAGGAGATGCATACTATGGCCATGCTGAAGGTCAGGACCAAATACGGCGTCGTCGCGGGCAAGCCCGGCAAGGACGAGGCGATTTCCGTTTTCAAGGGCGTTCCCTATGCCAAAACGCCGAAGGGCGCGCTGCGCCTGATGCCGCCCGTGGACTGCGAGCCGTGGGAGGGCGAAAAGCCCTGCTATATCTGGGGCGATTCCCCGGTGCAGGACATCGGACGCTATACGACCGAGGGCGTCATCTTTTCAGAGGACTGCCTGAAGCTCAATATCTGGACGCCCGCCGAGACGGGCGAGGAGAAGCTTCCGGTCATGCTGTTTTTCTACGGCGGCGGCTACAACCGCGGCGACAGCTGCTACCGCACCTATGACGGCGAAGCCATCGCCCGCCGCGGCTGCATCTTCGTCAACATCAATTACCGCGTGGGCGTGATGGGCTTCCTGGCGCTGGACGCGCTCTCCGCGCGCGACCCGAGAGGCGTCTGTGGGAACTACGGCTTACTCGACCAGATCCAAAGCCTGAAATGGCTGCATGAGAATATCGCGGCGTTCGGCGGCGATCCGGACAACATCACGATCTTCGGCCAGTCGGCCGGCGCGGGCTCCTGCCGCTATCTGTGCACGTCTCCGCTTGCCAAGGGGCTTTTCCGCCGCACGATCGTCATGTCGGGCACTGCCGTGCATGACAACGATACGAGCCTTGCGGATTATAAAGCGCTTTGCCAGGCGCTTGTCGACTATGTCGGCTGGACGGCGGACGACGTGCTGAAGCGCTCCGCGGTCGCCGTGCAGTATGAGCTGCAGCGCGCCGCGGACGAATATCTGCCGACGATCGGCCGCAGCCCGATCTTCTTCTTCCGCCCCTGCGTGGACGGCTGCGTGCTGCCGGACGGATATACCTCGAAGGGGCTGTTCGACGCGGATATCGACGTGATGCTCGGCTCGGTCTACGGCGACGGCATGCGCGGCAGGGCCGAGGCCGCGAAGTTCCGCGATCCCTATATCGCGATCCGCGCCTTCGCCTATGCGCCGCAGATCGTACAGGCCAGACGCGCCAATGAAAAGGGCGTGCGGCCGATCTATACCTACTTCATCGAGCGCACCCGCCCGGGCGGAGACAGCCCGATGCCGCACGGCGCGGAGCTTCCGTATTTCTTCGGCACGCTCGACCGCTTCGAGGACGCGTGGACGGCGCTCGACCGCCGCGAAAGCGAGACGGGCATGGATTACTGGACGAATTTCGCAAAGACCGGCGATCCCAACGGCGAGGGCCTGCCGTACTGGGCGCCCTATACCGCGGAAAACCCGGTCTCGATGAACTTCACGAACGACGATATCTATATCCGCGAGCTTGCCGCGACCGAGGACGAGAAGTACATCCTCTCCTGCCTGACCGAGAAGAAACCGATCGAAGACAGGAAATAAGGGAAAAATAAAGAAACAGCCGCCGACGGGAAAACCCGTCGGCGGCTTTGTCTTTTGGATATTGTCTGCCGCCTCACTTCACATAGCCCAGCACTTCGGCGAACTTGACGAAGGCCAGGAGGCTGGTCGTGAAATTCGGGGCGCAGTCGGAGACTTCCCCGGTGACCGGGTGCATCTCCTGCGTGAAAGCGCCCGTATCGAGCCACTTTTTCATCCAGATCGAGGCCAGCCCGCGGAAGTCCTCTTCCCTTCCGTACTGCCGCATCCAGAAAAGGGTCTCGAGCGCGGTGTGCGCCTGCGCCATGCCGCCCCAGTTGTTGGAAAGACGGCTGCCCTGAAAGCGCGGATCGTCGAGGGCGATCGAAGGGAAGGGATAGGGCGTGCCGAAGGACGCGGGACTGAGGATATGCTTTTCGTAGATGCGGTCGAAATCCGCCTGATCGACGACGCCGCACAGAAACATCCGGAAGATGTGCTCCGCGCGGTACCGGCGAAACGCGCCGTTCCTGTCCCTGTCATAGAAGAAATCATCCCACGGATCGTAGCAGATCTCATAGATGCGTGCTTTCAGCGCGTCCGCCTTTTTGTCCCATGCTTCTCCGGCGGCTTCGTCGCCGAGCGCGCGCGCCATATCGCCGAGCGCGCGCAGGGCGCGGTACCGACAGGCGGAAAGATCGGCCGCCGCGATGGGCAGGACGTCCGAGTCCGGTCGGTTTTTCGCGTCGCGGCCGGGGCAGGCGTGCGGGACGCCGCCGTCCGTCACGCGCGGGGAATTGTCGTGGCCCGTGTCGTATTCGCAGAACATCTCGACAAGGCCGGTGCCGAGCGTATCGCGGTATTTCACGAGGAAATCGTCGTATCTCGCGCAGGCTTCATAGCTTCTGCGCAGGAAATCCCGGCCCGCGCCTTTTTCATAGAGCGCAAAGGCCGAGGCGGCGAGCGGATAGACGATCTGGAGCTGCCCGTAGCCGGGGCCGGAGATCTGCGTCACGGGATCATAGCGCAGCATGGCGGGCATGAGCCCGTCCGCGCGCTGAAAGGCATAGAAGATCTCGTGGCTCGCGGCCGCGGTCTCGAGATCGTAGTCTGCGTACAGCAGGCTGTCGTGGTTGTGCTCCTGCCAGATGCCCGGATAGCCGGGCCTGTTCGTCAGCACAGGACGCGGGAAGCAGGTAAGCAGGCGGCGGTTCTGCGCCGCGGCGGAAAGCGCGGCTTCATATACGCGCTGCACCTGCGCGCGGTCGAGCCGCAGTTCGGAATAATACGCCATGGTCTACTCCTCGTCGAAGCGCGCCTGCGCTTCGAACACCCGGCAGATCGTGCCGAAATTGCCGAACACGGTCAGCGTGTCGCCCGGCTGAAAAACGGTGTCGGCGCCCGCAGGCTCCGCCTTGCCGCGGTCGACGATCATCACGAGGATATTGTACTTACTGCGGATGCCGGTCTCGGACAGCGGCTTTCCCGCAAATTCCTCCGGCACCGTGTGGAGAAGGACCTGCGCGATGCTGTCTTCGCCGATGTAGTCGATCAAAAGCACGCTGTTTTCCTTGTCGCGGCGCAGGAGCTTTCCGACGAGCTTTTTGATCTGGTTCTCGCCCCAGGAGCGGATGCGCGGGATGCGGATGAACAGGAAGATCACGAACGCGGCGAGCAGCGGGATCAGTATGCCGAGCATGTTGGAGACGACCTGCGAAAGCTTCATGGAGAAGAACACGTTGATCAGCGCGGAGATCACCGTCACGTTGAACACGTAGCCGAACATCATGATGGCGCGCGCAAGCCTGCGGCGCGATCTCGTGGATACGAAGATCTCGCTTTCGCGGGTGGTGTAGCCCGCGCCGGTCAGCAGGGAGATCACCTGAAAGCGCGCTTTTTCGTCCGACACGCCGGTGAAGCGGAAAAGCATCGTGAAGACTTCCGCGATGATCCAGTAGATCAGTACGATCAGGGAAAAGAGTGTGAATGCAAGATAAATGTTCATGGCGCCGCGCTCCTCGCTATTTTCTCTGCTTCTATTTTATCCGGCGGCGCGCGGCTTGTCAAATCCGGGGCTTGAAAAAAACGGGGATTGCGGGTATGATGGAGGAAAGACAGATATAAGGAGGCCGAGTATGGTTCAGTATACGGAAAGTAAAGCGGAAAACATAAAGATCGCCTACATCGGCGGCGGCTCGCGCGGCTGGGCGTGGGGGCTGATGAGCGACCTCGCGATGCAGAAGGACATCTCCGGCACCGTCGCGCTCTACGACGTCGACGAGGAGGCGGCAAGGGCCAACGAGATCATCGGAAACCGCATCCCCGAGGCGAATCCCGGCTGCGCCGACTGGAAATACGTCGTTTCCCCGACGCTCGCGGACGCGCTGACCGGGGCGGATTTCGTCATCATCTCGATCCTGCCCGGCACCTTCCATGAGATGGAATCCGACGTGCACGCGCCGGAGGCTTACGGCATTTACCAGTCCGTCGGCGACACGACCGGCCCCGGCGGCATCCTGCGCGCGCTGCGCGCCATCCCCATGTTCGAGGTCATCGCCCGCGCGATCCGCGACAACTGCCCGGACGCCTGGGTCATCAATTATACAAATCCCATGACGCTGCTCGTGTCGACGCTGTACCGCGTCTTCCCGGGCATCAAGGCCTTCGGCTGCTGCCATGAGGTGTTCGGCACGCAGACCTTCCTCGCCGCCGTCGCGAACGAGGAGCTGGGCGGGGAATTCACCCGCGCGGACGTGAAGGTCAACGTCGTGGGCGTGAACCACTTCACCTGGCTGACCGAAGCGCGCGTCAAGGGGACCGATCTTTTCCCGGTCTACCGCCGCTTCTGCGAAAAATACGCCGAGACCGGCTATGTGCGCGACCAGTCGAACACCGGCCTTGACGATTATTTCTTCTCGACCGAGCGCGTGAAGATGGATCTTTTCCTGCGCTACGGCGTCATCGGCGCGGCCGGAGACCGCCATCTTTCCGAGTTCCTGCCCGGGAACTGGTATCTGAAGGATCCGGAGACGGTCAAGGCCTGGGGCTTTAAGCTCACGCCGGTATCCTACCGCTTCGGCGACCTCGAAAAACGGCTTGCGCGTTCCCGCCGCCTGCGCTCGGGCGAGGAAGTCTTCACCTTCCGTCCGACCGGCGAGGAGGGCGTGCGGCAGATCCGCGCGATCCTCGGGCTCGACGAATTCGTCACCAACGTCAACCTCCCGAACCTCGGCCAGATCCCGAACCTGCCGCGCGGCGCGATCGTGGAGACCAACGCGCAGTTCCGCGCAGGCACCGTCCGTCCGGTATTTGCCGGAGACATCCCGGCGTCGATCTATGAGCTTGTGACGCATGTCGTGGGCGAGCAGCGGACGATCCTCGACGCGGCGATCTCGCGCGATCTTTCGCTTGCGCTGCGCGCGTTCGTCGGCGATCCGCTCGTGACGGTCGGCTTCGACGACGCGAAGGCCCTGTTCGCGTCGATGTGCGAAAACACGAAGGCGTATC
>JAEEGL015463097.1_pt1 | contig 18986 bp, 11 predicted proteins | sample 9134231 | NCBI WGS metagenome assembly JAEEGL01 (sample SAMN16246548, study PRJNA631951) | gut metagenome | biome: gut microbiome; feature: rumen; material: fiber-attached | host: Bos | place: Iran: Karaj | collected 2018-10 | reverse complement strand
GTCAGGACGCCGCAGGGCGATTTCGACTGCGCGGCGGTCTGCGCCAAGGCGCTTCCTATAGGCCCGCACCCAGAGGGCGGCCGGACGGAATCCCGGGTCAAATGGCGCCGCGAATTTCGGTGTCGACTCTTCAAGCAGCTGTGCCAGTAGTTTGTCCATGATGTTCTCCTTTAAATTCCTATTGCTTGCCCTCGGCGTGGGCGCGGCCGATGTCGAAGGCGGCGACGTTCATCTCCCTCAGCTTCTCCGGCAAGTTGGCGGCGATGGCCGCATGCCAGTTCTCAACGGGGATATCTAGATGGGCGCTCAGCACGCCGAGCATGGCCACTGTGGCCGACTTCGGCGAACCGTATTTCACGCCGTCGAGGCAGGTGCTCTCAAGGAGCAGCCCCTTCGGCGCAAGGCGGTGGCGCGTGTTGGCGACCTGCGAGGGATCCATCACGAGAAGGATGTCGGCCTCGCCGTCGGGAACCATCGGGCTGCCGACGGATGCGCCGAAGCGGATGTCTGTGTTCACCGATCCGCCGCGCTGGCTCATGCCGTGGACCTCGGCCTTCTTCACATCGTATCCGGCGCGGAAGACGGCGTCGGCGAAGATGTCGGAAGCCTTCACCACGCCCTGCCCGCCCAGGCCTGCGATTACGACGGAGGTCGTCTTGGCGCCCTTGCCATGGCCCTTGGCTGCAGGCGGCTCCTCGGTGCATGGCGCGGTCGGCGGCGGCATGATTGGCTGTCCGGCAGCGTTGGCGGCGTCATACTGGCGGATCTTCGGCGCGGCGATCAGGCACGGGCGCCTCACGATGATGCACCAGAGTCCGCCTTCGGCCTCCGCCTGGTCGAGAAGGGCGCTCAGCGCCTCAGGGTGCGCCACATGGTCGATGACATGGACGTTCGGGACGCCCATCGCCTTCACCACGTCCTCAAGCGACATCTTGTAGGTCTGCTCATGCTTGAGGTTGCGGCCGGTCGCAGGGTTCTCCTGCATGCCGGTCATGGCGGTAATGGAGTTGTCGAGGATTATCACGACATGGCCGGTGGGCGGCGGGTTGTAGACCATCTCGGCAATGCCGGTGAGGCCGGAGTGGACGAATGTGGAGTCGCCGATTACGGAGACGACGCGCTTCGCCTCTTCGGGCGGCAGGACCTTGCGGAGCCCGAGGCCGACGGTGATGCCGCCGCCCATGCAGACGCAGGTATCGACGGCCGAGAACGGAGGCATTACACCAAGCGTGTAGCAACCGATGTCGCCAGTGACTATGGACTTGCGGTCGGACAGCACCTGGTAGGCGGAGCGGTGCGGGCAGCCGGGGCAGAGCGCGGGCGGCTGACCGGGTGGCGGCGGCGGTTCTGGCGTCTCGATGCCGTCGAGGAGACGGCGGACGCGGCTGACGGAGAGTTCGCCGAAACGGTAGATGCGCGGGTTGGCCTTCACGCCGATGCCGGCGAGGCGGCACTGCTCGAAGAGGACTGGGTCGCCTTCCTCGACAACGCGCAGGTCGGCGGCTGCGCCCAGGGCCTTCTTCACGCCCTCCGCCGGGAACGGGTGGACCATCTGCACCTGCACGACGCGGGCGCCGGGCGCGGCCTCGCGGGAGAGCGGGACGCTTATGCCGGAGGCGACAATCGCCGGACCGCCGGCGACGCCTTCCTGCGCCACGGCCACGCACTCGGCGCCGGCCCAGTCGGCGATCTCTGCGAGCTTGTCGCGGAGGCGGACATGCGCCTTGCGGGCGTTGGCGGGCACCATCACGTGGAGGGCGGCGTCCTTGGCGTAGAAGGGGGTGTGCGGCGCGGCCGGAAGCGGGTGGCGCGTGACGAGCGTCTTGGAGTGGCTGACGCGCGTGGTGAGGCGCAGGATCACGGGGATGTGCCAGCGCTCGGAGACGGCGAATGCCTTGGCGAGGCAGTCGTAGGCCTGCTGGGCGTCGCAGGGTTCGAGGACAGGCGCGCCGGAGGCGATTGCGTGGCGGCGGGAGTCCTGCTCGTTCTGGCTGGAGGCCATGCCGGGGTCGTCGGCCACCACGATTACCAGGCCGCCGTCCACGCCCGTATAGGTGGCGGTGAAGAGCGGGTCGGCGGCGACGTTGAGGCCGACGTGCTTCATCGTTGCGATGACTCGGGCGTGGCCGAAGGCCGCGCCAATGGCCACTTCGAGGGCGACCTTCTCGTTCGGCGACCACTGGGCCTCGCCGCCGAGTTCGGCGAACTTCTCGAGGATCTCCGTCGATGGGGTTCCGGGGTATCCGGCTCCGAGGTTCACGCCCGCGTCAAGAGCCGCATAGGCGACGGCCTCGTCGCCGTTGAGTAGCAATGTCTGGTTGTCCATTTTTACTAAACTAAGCCTTTCAGATTCCAATTAGGACATGAAGAAGTTTACATGATTCCACATGCTATTGCAACATATTGAAGCCGATTCCCAGCCTATCCATGGCGGGCGCTCCTTACTTGCGACGCGCAAGACTTGCCCGTAGCTGGCGACAAGAGGGCTAGCGACGGGCGGGATTGCGCCAGGCAAGAGTGCCCGCCCAGATGGCGAAGGATACGATTAGCGTCTTCTGCGATGTCGGAACATACGGGCTGAATGGAATGGACTTGAGATTGATGCAGAGGGCGAAGACGGTGACCACCACGGCAAACCAAACCAGCCAGACTATGTCCGCCAACTTGCCTCGTCGGAAACAGGCTATGAGAACGGCAATCCCGCCGCCGACTGACATGAAGCAGCCGATGTTGTGGATGTCCATGTTGACGTTCTCCGGCACGAAGGCGATGGCGCATAGCCCCGCAACATTGACCGCCCCGCCCCAGCCAATGGCGAAGCGCCGCCAGCCGCGCTCTTCGCGGACAAGTCGCGCCCACACCGTTCCAACCGAAATGCCGGAGAGGAGCATCCCGGCGATGAACCACCAGTGGCAAGCGGGGTATGGCACGTTGCGGACCTCCGTGCGGCCAAGGGCGCTCAGCATTTGAAGGAACGGGTTGTAGCCGCCGCCCGGATAGAGGAATCCGGCAATGGTGAAGCAGGCGAAGGCCGCCGCGCCGAGGATTAGCACCAGGGGCCTTGCGTCGATGCGCCCGCTTGGGAAGCGCCATTCGCCATGCCAGAGCAACGACGCAAGAAGGAGAAACTCTGACGCGAGATACGTGGGGCGAATGAGCGAGTCGCAAGCCGCCGCGCCAAGGAAGCCGCCGCCGATCATCATGTCCGAGAAAAACAGGAGGCCGATGCCGGAGAAGTAGATTACACGACGCGACGCCAGCGCCGTGGCGAAGGAAAGCGCCGTCAGGGCCGAGTAGATGCCTACGGCCCACTGCCCGGCTGGCTTAAGGACAGGCGCGCCAAGCCTACCGTAAACGAAAAGGACGAGCGGGAGGGCCACGGCGAGAAAGACGCGACCGTCGGGGCGAGCCTCGCGCAGCTGCCCGATAGTCCAAAGTACATGGGCCAGGCCGAATCCAGCGACGCCGATCAGGAACTCTGAGGAGACCCTTGGCGCAGCGCGTATGGCCAGGAAGTAATCCCCTATGAAAACTGCGGCGCAGAACCCCGCCAGCATCCAGCACCGCCGCCAAGAGAACCAGTTGCCCATTTCCTTGTGTTTCCTTATAAAAACCAGACTCATCGTCTCCATGGCGCACGCCATGTTTTGGTGGATAATTCTATCATGAAAGAGGGTGATTTGGCGACCTTTTTTGGTTCACCTATTCGCAAAAATCACGATTAGGTGAACATGGAGATACAACGAAAACTTGCATTTGGTGTAAGAAAGCGATTGTTGGAAACTTGTTTTTGGTGTATATCCGCCTAGCGTTGTCTACTACTTGACCAATGAAATCTCAAGCTTGTCAAGCCATACGGCACTGATTGGCGACTTGACGTCGGAGCCGAACCAGGGTGGCGCCAAATAGAAGATTTCGCGGCCGTTGGGCTTCCATGTCGCGACGTCGAACCAGGCATAGCCATCGCCGACATCGGAAAGACGCGGTTCAATGCCACCCACCTTTTCCTTGGCGTCCGGGTCATAGACGCCGGCGTTGAAGGCGCGGAGTTCCCCATTGGACCCGGCAGCCTTTTCCACGCGGATTCGAGCACGGAGGCGATATTTCGCGCCCGGCTCGAATTCGATGTTGCTCATGGGGAACTGGGCCGCCCACTCATGGTGCGTTCCAAAGATTTTTAGGGCGCGCCCGTCTCCGGCAAGCGGGTCATCAGCATAGACGCCCCAGCCGCCTTCTCGCCAGAGATTGATAGCCAATTCCTCGACTTCGCCGGATGCCGCCGCCACAAGCTTGCGGCGCGAAGCGAGTCTCCGCCATTCCTTCACGATTTGCTGGTGGCGGGTGATGTTTTCGGAAAGGATGATTCCGGCGCCGCCAAGCCGTGCGCGGGCCTCGTCCATGCGGTCGAGAAGCGACTGCGCGAGACTCCTCGCCTCCTCGGCGTTAGGGCCTTCCGGCGACCGCTTCGCAAGCCACAGCAGTTTGTCGGGTCGCGGCTGCATCCGCTCCAGGCGCGTGGAATCCACCGCGAAGGCGGCCATGCGCACATTGTAGGATGTCGCCGGGTCGTTGCGCGTCGCCTCTTCGGCGCGGCGGAAGAGGTCGGCGCCGCGTGCGAGAAGTTCGTCGGTCAAGGCCGGGGTGTCAATCTTGGTGCCCGCGCCGAGGTGGAAGCGCTCGTCCGCGCCGGCGGGGCGCGATAGCTGGGCCGCATGCAATGCGTCGAACCACTCACGCACAAATGGTGCGCCCGCGCCGTAGTACCCCGCGAAGAAGTCGTTGAGAAGCGGCTCCATCGGCAGGTTCGGGTTCCACATCCACTTGGCCTGGAGCCACGCCTTGAGTTCGGCGAAGTCGCCGTGATACCCGTTCATGTCCCCCTGCTCAAAGAGAAACCTGACGCCGTTGTCATGCATGAATCGGATATTGCCCTGAAGCGCTAGGACGTTGGCGAATGGAAGCAGGTAGTAGTGGAAATCCGTTGCGTAGTTCCAGACATAGAGTCGGTCGGTCTGCCGACCCCAGCCCACGATGTCCTCGCAGAACGACTTGTTGGCCGGATAGGGGTTCTTGGGGAGCGGCTGGGCGAAGTCGCAGCTGCTCGTGCAAAGGCAGACCGTGACGTTGCGGCGAAGTCGGGTCTTGGCCGGTGGCTTGCGCGACCAGTGGTAGGCAAGCGTCTCGATTACGGCGTTGGGGAACTCCTTTTCCACGGCTTCGGCGACGGCGTTCACAAAGCGGATGACCGTGCCCGCATGGGATTCCTCCTCTTCGTCGATGGCGCGGCAGGCCGGGCAGTCGCACCAGTTGTCGTTGTCCATCTGGCTAACGCCATAGAACTTCGCGCCGGGGTCCTTGCGCATCCTCTCCAAAAGGTTGGAAGTGACTATGCGGAGCACATCGGGATTGGACAGGCATGGTTGCCATCCGCCCCAGCGGCGCGAGCCATGGAGCGTCCGCTCCCCATCGACCATGCAGTAGTATTCCGGGTGTTTGGCGAAGTATTTGTCAGACGGCAAAAGGACGTCGAAGGTGTGGCATGGGGCGAGGCCACCGCCGAAGAGGAAGTCGTCGCCGCCAAACTTTCGCTTGATGCCGCCCCACTTGTGGCTGTTCGCGCGAAGGCGCGCCTCGAACTCCGGATGGAGGCGCACGTCATACCAGAACGGCTCGCGCATCTCGAAAGCCGGGGCCTGCGATTCGTCGAAGCCGTTCGGCAGCGTGATGCGGTCAAGTTTGGGGATGTATGAATGCCACGACGAATACCAGCGGCAGCCGGCGAAACGCTCCAGCACCTCATAGACGCCATAGAGGACGCCGCGCTCGCCGCCGCCCTCGATGAGGAGGCGGTCGCCGGAGACGGCGATGCGGAAGGCGTCCGCGTTAAGCGGTTGAGCGCCAATCCCCGTTCCCCGTTCCCCGTTTCCTGTTCCCCTCGTCGCCAGCACCACGGCCTTGCCCGTGGTGCTGGCGACGACCGGCAATTCGACGCCAGTCGTCTCGCAGACGAAGCGCCGCAGCTCCTGCGCGGCGTATTGGACGCACTCGCCGGCATCCCCGGCCACGACGATGGCGCATTCAGCGGGCTTGCCGCACTCGGCCAGGATGAAGTCCGAAGCAGACGAACGAGCGGAAACCAGCGCCACAGCGGCGAGGACTGCCGAATACAGGACTGCGCGCTTCATCGTGCAATGGCCCTAGCGAACGTATATGGTGGTGCTGAATGGCGTCGAGCGGTCAATCACGGCGAACCAGCCGAGATTCCAGTCCGCCGAGGAAGGCGCATCGACGTGCGCAGGAACGACGGGCCACTTCGGGTCCGGGTTCGCCAGCCGCCCGATGGTCGTCCACTTCCCGTTCGCCGTTCCGTCGTGGTATGCGACATAGAGTTTCTCGGCTCCTGCAACCTCGTCGCCGGGGATGCGGAAGCGGAGGTCCGCCGAGGTGAAGGAGGATGGATTTTCCGGTTCGTCGGCATCCGGGCCGTCGTCGAATAGGCCGATGCGCCACACGGAGATCACGCGATCGGGACGAATGGCGTCAAGGCCGGCGGGGATGTCGTCGCGGTCCGTCGCATAGAGGTCGGCGAAGATGTAGTTGCCAGTGCCGGCCCCGGTGAAGGTGGCGCTGAAGGTGTTCGCGAGGCGGTTGGAGGCGACGGCGTTGTTGGCCACCTGGGAGTAGTCGAGGGAATAGCAGTCACCCACGCAGAAGGCGGAGTTCGTCTTGCGGGGCCACGAGCGCGGGAGCCGGAGGCGACCCTTGTTCACCGCGAACCAGCCATTTGTGCCGGACGGGTTGGCGTCGGTGGAGGAGAAGTTGAGTGCGCCAAAGCGGCTGAAGTCCAAGTCGCGCGCCTGGCCCTCGCCATCGGCGATAACCTGGCCATGGTGCGTCAGACCGTTTGGCCTTTGGGCCGCATTGGCGACGAACGTTACGGGGTCTGAAAACGCGATTTTGCCCCACCCGCGGATGCGTCCGCAGACCTCTGTCCGCCTTGGGTTAAGCCTAATCGGGTTGAACCAGCCATTCTTGACATAGTCGGGGTTCTCCGGGTCTATGTCGAAGAAAACAGAACCGCCTCGCATTGCAAGCGTAGCATCGCATTTAGAGGAGTCGTTCCCGACATTTATCGTAAATAGGTTCGTGATGACGGCATCTCCGCACACCTCAACAGTCCCCCGTGCCGCTCCCGAAGACACAATGTCAATGTTCGTGGCGAAAAGCGTCGCCGTGTCGGCAATGGTTACCAGGCCAACCGAGGAAGGCCGCCCCACGCAGACATTGGTGGCGGCAAGCGTGGCATTCCCCGCAACCGATACGGTTCCGGTTGCCCCGGAGTGATAGCCAACGTAGAGGTTTGTCAGGACGGACATGCTTGAGTTTCCTGCGAGTGAGAGCGTTCCACAAGAACCCGGGCGCAATCCAACATAGATAGCGCCTTCGATTCTGGCTTCCGCCGAGTCCGTGAGCGACATCGTTGCCTGGCTATTGTCACCATTGCCTGTGAAGGTGCCGCCGAGGCAGAGGCTTGTGAGACTAAAGCGACTGTTTCCCGCCATTGAGACGACACCCGTCGAGTTGGTGCCATTCGCAATCAAGACAGATTTTCCCTGGATGATGCTGTTTCCGGCCATCTCCACCGTTCCCGTTGCGGAGTTTTTCTCGCCGATGATGATGTAGTCGTTCAGGGAAATCGATGACGAGTCGTTCATCTGGAGGTGCCCAATCGCACCCGCAGTGTATGTGCCGAGATTGATCCGTCCTGCCGACTTCACGATGGAGGCGTTGTTGGAGAGTATCAGGTAGCCAGTCGCCTTTGAGCCATTGCCATGTCCAACGTTGATTGCGCCGGTTCCCGTGATGTTGCCGTTGTCTGTGAGGATGACGTATGAGGTCGAGGCGTAGCCATGCCCCTGCCGGATTTCATTGTTGGCTGTGAACGTGCCATTGCCTTGAATGCGCAGTTCGCTCTTTTCCTTGCCCAGACCCATATACAATATCGCACTGGAGGACATCGTTCCCTCGTTTATGAAGATGCTTTCGCCACCATCCCTTGACATGTATCCACCCCCCGTCATCCCAAAGGTGGCACCGGCATGGTTGTAAAATATGGACGGGGTGCCAGGCGTGCGCGATGTGGTGTTCCCAAGGCCCATCCAGAAGGCTGACACAGAAGCTGTGCCAAAGTTGTCGAATTGGGCGAGTGTCCCGTTGGCGGTGCTGCTATTACTTTGTGATCCTAAACGAAACCGCCCTGAAAAAGTTCCAAAGTTGGTGACGACGCCGGTTGCGCCGCCAAAGGTGAGGCCGACGCTGCCATCGGTTGTCGTGAGTGTCGCGCCATTTGCGATTTCAAGTAGATTGTATCCGCTCTGTCCGCTCGAAGCCGAGCCAAGCGTCACCGAGGCGACGGAAGCCGATGTGCCCGCCGGCACCACGACGGGAGACGTGGCGAGCGCGGCGTCATTGAGAAGGACTGCATCACCGGAGCCGGGCAGCGCACCGGAAGACCAGTTCGATGGCGACGACCAGAGGTATGGCGGCGACGCCGGTGGCGTGAACGACACGTCGGCGGCGCTGGCTGGCGCCACGAGCAACACGCCCGACGCGACTGTCGCAGCCGCTAGAAAAGCCTTTGATGTTTCAATGGACTTCATATTCAACTCCTAACGATGTTCTTGAAAACCAATCAGGGCACACGCCCCCATTTGGTGCTAAAATTATAGCAACAAAAGCAAAAGTTGTCAAGCACTTTCGCAAAAACCACCATATTAGCCAACATAATTTTCACCCCACTGGCTTGTCGCGGTCGAGGCCGTCGAAGAAGTAGAAGGTGTCGCCTTTGGGGCGGATGTCAGTCAGCGTCCCGGTGTAGTGGCGCAGCATGCGCGGCTTGTAGGGGCGCTTCGCAATCTCCTCCTCGTTGACCTCGATGCCCAGCCCCGGCTTGTCGCCAATGAGGAGAAAGCCGTCCTCGAAGACGACATTCTCGTTAGTGATGAGGCGGCGGAATGAGCCGTCGGTAATCATCATCTCGTGGATGATGAAGTTCGGTGTCGTGGCGGCGAGCTGGAGGATGGCCGCGTTGGAGATTGGCCCCGACGGGTTGTGGAAGCTCACGGGGACGTGGTTCGCCTCGCACATGGCGGCGACCTTCTTCGAGGTGAGCAGCCCCATGTTGTGGAAGATGTCGGGTTGGGCGATATCGACGCAGTTGCGGCGCAGCACGTCGTTCCATGCGTGAAGGCCGTAGAAGCGCTCGCCGGCGGCAACGGGGACGGCGGAGTGGTCGCGCACCCATGCGAGGGAGTCGTTGTTGTCGGGAACAACCGGCTCCTCCATCAGCATCGGCTTGAAGGGGGCTAGTTCCCTTGATGCCTCGACTGCGGTGTAGTGGTTGAAACGCCCGTGGCATTCGATCAGCAATTCGATTTTCGGCCCGACGGCCTCGCGGACGGCGGCGACCTTCGCAACGGCTTCGCCCATCTCTTCACGCGAAAGGGTCATGTGCGCCTTGCCGAAGGGGTCCCACTTGAGCGCCTTCACGCCGAGAGCGACTGTGCGGCGCGCGGCGGCGGCGAAGTCCTCCGGCGTCCGCGCCCCGGTGAACCAGGCGTTGGCGTACATCTTCACCTTGTCACGCATCTTGCCGCCAAGCAGCGCGTGACAGGGGACGCCGTAGTGCTTGCCGGCGATATCCCAGCAGGCGATCTCGATGCCGGCTAGGGCGCTCATCATCACGGGGCCGCCCTTCCAGTAGCTGTCGCGGTAAACCTCGAAGAGCATCCGCTCGATTTCGAGCGGGTTGCGCCCGACGACCAGTCGCTTGTAGTCGGCGATGCAGCCTTCGAGCGCCATTTCCTGCGTGCCGAGGGTGCATTCGCCCCAGCCGTAAAGGCCTTCGTCAGTTTCGACTTTGACGAACGCCCAGTTCGTGCGGAAGGCGTCGAGGGTGAAGATGCGGATGTCGGTGATTTTCATTTTGGAAGTTTGGCGCTGCGCGCCTTGGAGGTTTGGAAGTTTAGAGGTTTGGTGTTGGCGCACCTTGGTAGTTTGGAGGTTTAGGACTGGATGGCGGCGAGATGTTTGGCGGCGAGCGCCTTGATGCCCGCATAGTCGCGGGCGGCGACGAGGTCGGGGCGGAGAATTGTGATGCCTGTGCCGAAGGCGGCGATGCCGCGAGCCAGGAACTCGGGAATAGTCTGCGGGTTCACGCCTCCCGTAGCCATGAGGGGGATGTGCGGGAGGGGGCCGCGCAGGTTCTGGATGTAGTGCATCCCGGCGTCGTCGGCGGGGAAGAGCTTTACGATATCCGCGCCGAGCGCCCAGGCGCGCTTTATCTCCGATGGCGTGAAAGCTCCGGGGATGGATGCCATGCCGAGGCGCTTCGTCTCGGCGATCACGTCGGGATCGGAATCGGGACTGATGATGTATTCGGCTCCGGCGTCGCGGGCCGCGCGCGCCTCTTCTGGCGTCAGCACAGTCCCTGCGCCGACGCGGATACGGCCGGGGAACTCCCGCACGAGGGCAGCGATTTTCGCCGTGTTGTCGGCTATCGGGTTGTCCAGCCGATGGTCGAAGGTGCTTTCAAGCAGCGTGACGCCCGCCTCGAAGCAGGCTTCCGCCGCGCGGAGCAGCACGTCGCACGGAATCCCGCGGGCGATTACGACGAGTTTGTCGCGTTTAAGTTGATCGACGATGTTCATTTTGCTCCCTTTATTTGCGGTTGCAGGGGTCGTTTTCCATCCAGTTCGGGTTGTTGGCGAGGAGGCATACGCCGATACCGGAGTCGATGGGGATTTCTGCGCCGGTGATCGTGGCGGCGGCGTCTGAGCAGAGGAAGGCCACGGCGGCGGCGATCTGTTCAGGCGTCGTCTCTCGTCCAATTGGCCAGCGGGCGCGGCGGGCGGCGACATCCTCGTCAGTGAGGCCGTTCCAGCGGTCGGTGCGGATCGCGCCGGCGAGGATGGCGTTTGCACGGATGCCAAGCGGGCCGAGTTCAACGGCAAGCGAGCGGACGATTGCGCCCACGGCGGCCTTGGAAGCCGAGTAGAGGATGCGCCCCGGAACGGCCTTCTTCGCGTGACAGCTGGAGATGAATACCATCGCCCCGCCGTCTTTCATCAGCTTCACCGCTTCCTGGGCGGCGAAGAAGGCGGCGCGTGCGTTCGCGTTCATCACGTCATTCCAGTCCGACTCAGTGGCGTTCAGCACGGAGAGTCCTACGCCGAGGTTGGCGGCGTTGTTCACAAAGGCGTCGAGGCGCCCGAAATTCTCACGCACGGCAGCGAAGGCGGCGCGGATGTCCTCGACCTTGGCGGGGTCCATGCCGAGGCCAAGCGCACGGCACTGCGGGAACTCCGCCTCCAACGCCCGCGCCGTCTCCTCGGCGGCGACCGCGTCACGACTCGTGACGGCGACATTCCAACCGTCGGCGGCGAACCGCCGCGCAATGGCGAGGCCGGTGTTCCGAACAGAACCTGTAATGAGGGTCGTTTTCATATTCATGTCTATGCGCCGGACTGCGGCTCCTCCTGTTCAATCTGTCTCATAAACGCCGCTATTTGCGCCTCGATTTCCGGGATGAGGCGGTTCGGGTTGGAATCGGGAATCCAGATGCAGTGGCCAGCAAGCCCCTGACGGACCGTGGCAGGATACTCGAAGAACGTGCAGCGGTTTCCGGCAGCGCGATAGGCGTCGGCGAAAGCCCGATGCGAGGCGATTGGCACGACCGTGTCCTCCGTCGCATGGGTGCAGAGAAGAGGCGCCATGCCTGGCGTGATTCTACGGACGGGGTCTATCGTCGCCAGAGAGTCTTCGCCGACATCCGCGCCGAGCAATTGGGTGTAGCGGTCGCGGTGGATGCGGAAATCCGCCAAGGGTGCGCCAATTGAGGAAATCGACACGCAGCCAGCGACCTTTTCCTGCGGCAGGCTCGCGAGCGTCCAGAGAGCAAGATGCCCGCCTGACGATCCACCGCAGAGCCATATCCTGGCCGGTGAAAAGCCCGCGATGTGGCGGAAGGAGTCTGAGAAGAGCCAGTTCGCGGCCTTGACGCAGTCGTCGCGGCAGGCGGGCCAGCGGCTGTCTTCAGATGCGAGACGGTATTCGATGTTGAAGACCGAGCAGCCCAGTTTCTCGGCCAGGAAATTCGCCACGCCGCTCCAGCTGTAGCGGTCCTGCGCGCGCCACCCGCCGCCGTGGATGGCGAGGACAACGGGCGCTTTCGGAATCGCCGTATCCGCTAGAAGTAGGTCGCCAAGGCCGAATTGCCCGATTGACGCGTCGTATGGGATGTCGCGGAAGATTTTCATTGTCGTTTGGCGGGGGCAGCCGTCGGTGCCGAGTCAGCGGTCTTCAGCAGTATGAAGAAGCCGCCGGTTTCAAATGACGGGAGGTCGATCTCGAAGCCTTGTGCCGTCTTGCGGATTGCAAGGTGCTGCTCGCGGGAGCGGTCGATGTATAGCGCTTCGCGAATTTCGCCCGCCTCGCGCAGCACCGAAAGCCTTCCGCCCTGCGCGGGGCTGCCGTCCGTGGCGATGTTGACGCAGGATATGAAGTAGTACCCCTTGTCTTTGTTCGCCAGTGCGCCGAAGGCGAGCGCCCCTCGCTCTGCGCCGATGCGGAACAGCGGGCGGATGGACGCGATTTCAAGAAGCTCCTCCGTGAGAAAACATGCGCGGCGGTCAACGTTGTCCCCGTCGGCGGTGCCGGGCGTGCGGAAGCACCAGGTGCTCTGTGTGCTGACGCCGTACATCTCCTTGCCGCATGCGGGGGCGAAGCGGTTTAGGTCCAAGATGACGGCATGGTTCCGCGCGAAGGCGTCCACCGCTTCCTTTTCCTTCGGGGAAAGGGCGTCGTAGTCCGGAACGAACAGCAGCCGCACGCCGAGCGGATTCTCCGCCAGCGATTCCGCATCCACATACACTGGCGTGACGCCGAGTTTTCTCAATTCAGCATAACGGGCCTCCATACCATCGAACCAGCGGTGGTCCCGTTCCGTCTGCGACAAGGCATAGAGGGAATAGAGTATGCCTGCGCCGTCGCGGAGGCGATTGGCGGTGACTATGGCTTCGCCGTATTTTTGCAGCATGTGGTTGACCTTGACCGCCTCGTCGAACTTCGCTGTCTTCGAGCGGTCATTCCAGACCATGCCGCCAAGCTGGACTTCGGGTCCACCGAGGTCTCCACGCCATAGATACCAGCTAATGCCCTTGAATCCCGCCGCGACACCGGCATAGGCCTGTCGCTCATAGTCCTCCACCGTCATGTGCGTCCGGCAGGTGACCTCAGGCAGCCATGCGTGCTTCCCGTGCGCGGCGGCGGCGTTTTCGATGCTGTCGAGCAACGACATGACATTGTAGCTAACCGCTCCACGTAGCCGCAGGTAAACATCATATCCGAGAATGTCCATCCCGCCAGCGCAACCGAACCAGCTTCCGGCGACGATAGCCGGGTCGAATACGGGAAGGCCGATAAAGTTCGTGAAGGACTCCTTGCCAGGTGCGCCTTCACGCGCTGCGGCGTTGGTGCGGCAGAGCAATGCGTCAACGGACTCTGTGCCGAAAAGGTGCCACAGCCCCCAGAGCTTCCATTCGGCGTCTGTCTCCATCGGCGGCACCGGCGCTTCGGTCTTTCCGGCCTCCTCGGCGGACATATACCCCTTCTCCACAAGCCAGCGGCGAAATGCGGCGACAGTCGCCGGACGGTAGTCGAAGAACATCGTGCCTGTATCCTTGGAAGAGAAGAAAATTTCAGGCTCGTTGAAAATCTGGAAGCCGATTACTTCATCCCTTGCGCCATAGTGCGCGGCAAGCTGCCGAGTTCCCTCGCAGGTGTCACGGTTAAGGCCCTCGTCGAACAGCGTCTGCTGGATGAAGCAGGACGCCTTGGGGAGCGGGGGCAGCGGGCGCCCCCGCGAATCGGCAGGACGGGTGTCCCCGCCTCGGAAGTCCATCGTGTAGCCGTTCAGGCGGACGATCATGGCCAAGTCTCGCGCCGCCGCCTCCTCGATCATGTCGTCGGTGAACGACGTGTCGCTGACGAGCTTTTCGCCTTCCCAGTGCGTCTCGCCGAGCGCGGCGGTGCGGATGTTGTTGAAACCGGCCGCCGCAATGTCGCGGATGTCCAGGCGCATGTTAGGATATGGGTCTGTCCCTTCAGGCTCGGTCCGCTTCGCTGGATGGAAGGAGGCGTAATATGAGGTTCCGACTGCGAAAGTCGGCCTCCCGTCTTTGTGAAGGATGCCGTTCTCAAGAGTGAATCTGCCAGCGTTGGGCTTCGGCGCGGCCGCCGCGTTAGGCTGTCTTTCCATGTTATTCTCCTGTTTAGCCTATGCTGTCAACTATTGATTTGCACCGACGCCGCCATCAGGCCTTCAGAACAAGCCTTGATGCGTATCGTTCCCGAAGTGCCGGGAATGGCGCGGACAATGACCTGGGCCCAGCCATGGAATGCCTTTCTCACCGGCTGACGGAAATCATCGAAGTCCGTCTCGTCGCCATTGTCCGTGGCTACTATTTCGCCTGGTCCCTCGATGGAGAAGGCAATGCTGTTGCCCGCCGTTGGAACAACACGCCCCCGCGAATCGCGGACGGAGGCGTTGACATAGCAGATGTCCTCGCCATCGGCCGCCACCGCTGAAGTCTCGGCCTCCAGCTCCAATTTGCATGGCGCTCCTGTCGTCTCAACCTTGTCCCGCGCCCATTCTGCGCCATCCTTGTAGGTGACGACTTCAAGGACACCAGGCTCGTAGCGGACATCGTCCCACCGCAGGCGGTAGGCACGGTTCCAGACACCAGGCTCCTTGCGCCTGCGGCCAAGGGAGCGGCCGTTGAGGAAGAGTTCACCCTCATCGGCGGATGTGAAAACGTAAACGGGCGTAATCTCCCCTTCCCTGCCCACCCAATTCCAGTGCGGCAGGATGTGAGCCATTTTGAAATATGGCCGCCATCGCGATTGGAAGAGCCAGAAGGAGTCTTTTCTAAAGCCAGCGGTGTCGAGGAATCCCAGGTTGCAGCTGTGGATGGCAGCCCGTGTGAAACCGCGCGATGCGACTTCTTCCAGCGCCCGCTTCTGCTTCTCTGGGTCAGTGAAGGATGGCTGACGCCGCCAGCCATCGCACCAGTAGGGGCCGCCGAGGTAGTCTATGCCCGTCCAGATGAATTCGCCCATGCAGGTTCCGACCTTGTCCATCCAGTGCCACTGCGCGTCTGGCGGACAGAAGGAGCCGGAGCCTATGTCGCTCCACTCGGCCGCCTCCCAGCAATATGCCGAGTTGCGGAAGTTTTCGCGCCTTGCGCCGCGCCATGTTTCAGCAACCGGGAACTGGTATTCGCCTCGGGACGAACTCATGCATACGGTCTCCGTGCCGAAGAACGGCACTTCCGGGTGACTCTGCTTCAAGGCGGGGTAGCGCCAGGGGAAGTAGTTGCAGCCCATGACCGGGAGCATTGCCGGGACCTCGTTCGTGAAGTTTTCGGGGTTATTGTTAGCGCAGGTCGTCGGGCGCGTCGAATCCTCCTCGGCGACGATTTCGGCAAGACGCTTCGCCGTCGCGGCATACTCGGAGCAAGGCGCTATGTCCTCAAAGCCCTCGCAGATTTCATTGCCGATGCCGTAGAGAATGACCGAAGGGTGGTTGCGGGCCACGCGCACCCAGGCGCGGACGTCGCGTTCATGCCACTTGTCGAAAAGGCGGGTGTAGCCGTTAGCCCGCTTGCCCGCGTTCCCGATTCGGCGCCACTCGTCGAATACCTCGTTGAAGACGAGAAGCCCCATTTCGTCGCAAAGCTCCAGCAGTCCTTCGTCCGGCGGATTGTGGGAGGAGCGTATTGCGTTCACGCCGGCTTCCTTGAACAAAGCAAGCCGCCGCCGCTGCGCCGTGCGGTTCCACGCCGCTCCCAGGACGCCGAAGTCGTGGTGCATTGAAACGCCATTCAGCGGCACCGTCCGCCCATTTAGCTGGAAGCGGCGTTCGTCGGCGTGGAAGGCAATCGTCCGTATGCCGTAGTGAAAGGGAACGCCCTCTACCTCCACCGTGTAGAGATATGGGTCGTCGATGTCCCACAGTCGCGGTTTTTCAATCGCGAAGGTGCGCTCCAGCGGACCGGCCTTTGACATCTCGTAGCGGACGCGCACCAGCGCCCGTTCAGGCGTCACCTCCGGAGTGTCGATGAAGACAGCTCCAGGCACCAAGTGGTTTTCCGGGCAGACGAGAAGGCGGCAGTTCCGGTAGAGTCCGCCGCCCGTGTACCAACGCGAGGAGTTCGCCAGTTTGTGGCAGCGGATGGCGAGCGTAATTGTTCCCGTTCCCTGTTCCCTGTTCCCCGTTCCCCCTATTTGCTCCGTCAAATCAATCCGCCAGCGCGTGTAGCCGTATGGCCAGCCGCCAACGAACTCGCCGTTGACCCAGACCATCGCGTAGCTCATCGCGCCATCGCACTCAAAATAGACTTTCCCATTCGGCGGCAATGGAATTCCAAGTCCACCGACTCTCAACTCCCCACTCTCAACTCGCAACTTGATTCGGTACCACCCCACGCCCGTCACGTCGAGGAAGGCGTCACCGTATGGGCGGTCGGAGTCGAATGGAAGATCCACGCCCCAGTCATGCGGAACGCGCACCGTGCGCCAGCCGGAATCGTCGAAGCCGGGTTGCGCCCATAAGAGGTTGGGTGCGCCCGAACGGTCTCCTTTGTCGGCCCGGTCGAGGATGTCGCTCATGGATGCCTGGTCGAGAAACCCCGCGGCCTCCGGGTCGTCGCCCTTTACGAATCTCCATCCTTCAGTGAGTAGAATGACGCAGTGGTCATGTTGCATTGTCAGTTCTTCTCCGATTTTCCTTTTGAAACCAGGCCGCATTATTTCTAGAGTACGCGCCCCAATTTCGGGCAACGATTATAGCAACAAAAGGAAATGCCGTCAATCACTTCAACAAAAACCACCATATTAGCCTACATAATTGAGGCTAGGATGCCACGCTTAATGCCTTGCCCAGAGACATTCGACATCCGGCATCCGACATCCCGGACGACAACCGACCATCGAAAAGTCGAATGTCGGGGCGGGTGTCGGTTGTCGGCCGTCGGATGTTCCGAAACCTTGATGCGACGGGCCGTTTCAGGCATCGGCGAAGAGGTCGTCGAGCGTCACCTCGGACTGGATGTCGTTCCAGTATGCGTTGCGGACAAGGCCATGCGTGGTGACCATCGTCACGTGAATGGACTTGCCGGGGCCGACCATCTTTGAAAAAGCCTCGGCACGGTTCGCAATCTTGCAGTCCTCCTCGGCGTCAATGGCGTATTCGCCCCTTGACCATTTCATCTCGCACATGTTCACTATGCCGTCCGCCCTTGCAAGCAGCAGGTCGATCTGCGCCCCGCGCAACTCGCGCGACGCTGTGCGTTTCCACGAATAGACATCGGTGTGGACACCCGATATCCCAAGCGCCTTCTTTATCTGCGGGACATGCTCAAGGCAGAGCCGCTCGAACGCGAAGCCACGCCATTCGTTCTTCTCGCCCTGACCTACCGATTCCGTCCAGTAATCCCCGTCCCGCGAATGGTTCCCTCTGACAAACCGCAGCCAGAAAAGCGAAAAGTTGTCGGTCAGCTGGTAGAGGCCACCATTGACGCCGCCGGCCGGCAGATAGTGGCGGATGAGCCCGGATTCCTCCAAGTCGGCCAGCTGGAGCGTGAGGTTCCCGCTGCTTTGCGCGCCTAGCGCCTCCACGAGTTCGTCGCGGCCCAATCCATCCCGCCTCGCACCCAACGCGGCGACAATCTTCTCGTATGGCCCCGGATTCGAATAGAGCGACGCATAGAGCTCCTCGAACTCGTTGCGCAGCCCGTCGCCTTTCCCGAAGAAAAGCCCGTCGAAATTCTGGCCGGGGCTTTTTCCTTTTTCAAGAAGGCTCCAGTAGTATGCGACTCCCCCAAGGGCCATGTAGCACTCGGCGATGTGCGTCCGCCCGTATCCAAGTCCCAGTTCCTTCGCGTATGCCTCGCATTCCGCAAGCGTGAAAGGCTGGAGTTTTATTTGCGTCCTGATCCGGTTGTAGAGTCCGCCGGCGTTTCGGTTGAGTTTCTTGACGATCCACGATGTCGCCGAGCCGCACGCGATAAGCAGGATGTCCTTGCGGCCGCTTGCCCACTCGTTCCAAAAGCTTTCGAGAGCCGTCAGGAACCCGGAACCATGCGTGTCCATCCATGGCATCTCGTCAATGAACACAGCCTTTTTCCCTTCCGGCTCCGACTCCAGGAACATTTCAAGTTCATTGAACGCCTGAAGCCATGAGGTCAGCTTTGGACATTTCTCCCAGCCGTGCCTGATGAGGGCGAAGCGGAACTTGTCGAGCTGTTCTCGCTTAACGCCCTTCTTGACACCGGCCACATGGAACGCGAACTTGTAGCCGAACACTTCGTTCACCAGAAACGTCTTCCCTATACGGCGCCTGCCATATAATGAGACGAACTCCGAATACGGGGATTCCCAAGCAGCCCTCAACCGCCTGGTCTCTTCTTTTCTGCCAATCATCCAGTCTTGCCTCCTTGCCGAAAATATATGGAAACATAATACCACAGCAAGGCAACTTTGGCAAGCGAACTCGTAATTTTCGTGAGTTCGTCGGCCAAAGTTCTTGTTTTTAAGCGACTTTGGCAAGTGAACTCGCGGTTTTTGTGAGTTCATCGGCCAAAGTTCTCGTTTTTAAGCGACTTTGGCCATTGAGCACACCACTCGCCCAACCCGTAATTGATATTTGTGATTTGTGAACAATTGTGTCAATTGAGATTTGTGAACATTGGTCATGGGGCAGATGGGGGAGGGCGCTACAGACTGCCGCCAGGGATGAAGGTGAGTTCAGGGCGCGGCAGCGCGGGGTGTTTCCCTTCAAGCACCGCAAGGGTGTAGTCGGCGGCGGCGTCGGCGCAGACCGTCGGGTCGCACTCGATGCGGGCCAGCGGAACTTTCGCCACCGGCTC
>JAEEGL014385026.1_pt1 | contig 18986 bp, 13 predicted proteins | sample 9134231 | NCBI WGS metagenome assembly JAEEGL01 (sample SAMN16246548, study PRJNA631951) | gut metagenome | biome: gut microbiome; feature: rumen; material: fiber-attached | host: Bos | place: Iran: Karaj | collected 2018-10 | reverse complement strand
TTTTTCTTAAAGAAATAAAGTTAATTCTTTATTTCTTTTTTTATGTTACAATGAAAATAAGGATAGAGTATGAAAGATAAATTAATTATTATATTTATAATATTAATTGTAATTGTAGCCTTTCTTTTATTTATTCCAAATGATGATAAAAAAGAGAAAAAGACTGTATCATTTACAAAAGATAATATTACAATTTCTATTGGTGAAAGATATCAATTAGAATTAACCAATTATGATAATGAAGTTTTATATAAAAGCATTGATACAAATATTGCTAATGTTAATGATAGTGGTTTAATAGTAGGTAAAAGTGAAGGAAAAACTAAAGTCAGAGTATCTCTTAAAGAAGATGAAAAAGTTTGTGATGAAATAGATGTAACTGTTATAAAAAAAGAAATTCTTGTAGAAAGAATTGACTTAAATATAAGCAAGAAGAATCTTAAAATAAATGATAGGGCAACAATTGTTGTTAATTATTATCCGGAAGATGCAGCTAATAAAAATGTTATATGGGAAAGTAGTGATAATACTATTCTTAGTGTTAATAATGGCGAGATTACTGCTCATAAAAGTGGAAAAGCTATAGTTACTGCTAAAACAAATAATAATATTTCTGCATCACTAAATATAACTGTTGAAAAACTAAACGATAAAGTAACAATCGAAATAAAGAATAAAGTATATGATGGCAAAGAATTAGAAGCTGTTATTAAATCAGATAGTAATACGATTATTGATATTAGTTATTATAATGATGATAAATGTACTAATAAGGTTACTACTCCTAAAGAAGTCGGAACATATTATGTTATTGTTAAAACTAAAGGTAATGATATGTACGAAGAATTTACAACACCATGTACTAAAGGTGTTGTAATTGAAAAAGAAAAAGATCCAATTATACCTTCAAATGTTATGTCATCTGATGAGTTATTTAATAATATTGATAAGAATGGTATAAGTAAAATGCAAATAGCTGTTTTCTCCAAAGGTAAAATAACAAGTACTAAAGAGTATAATGTTTCTAAAAATGAAGCTATGTATATATCATCTGCATCTAAATCAATGTTAGGTATTATCGCTTCCTTGATGCAAGAAGATAATATTATTAATTTAGATACAAGAATTGATACGTACTGGCTTAAATTAAATAGTTATGATTTTAATAAATGTACTAGTGATTGGAAATACTATCTAAATAGTGAAGAAACAGTTCGAAAGTATACAAAACCGGGTACTTATTTAGCAGAGAATCATCCAACTTTAAGAAATTTATTAACTCATTCAAGTACTATAAAGAATATGAATATGGTTCATATGGAACCCAATAATCCATCTAGTGAATACTTTGGTGGTGGTATGAGTAAAACTTATGATCGAGCTTTATTTATGCTTAAACATACATCACATCAATTATTTGAACAAGGTGGTAAACCAGGAACATCTACTAAATATGAGTATCAAAATGATCGTTTAACAAGAAGTCATGCTCTTGCTGGATTTACTATGCAAATTGCAATGAAAGAATCTATTAATGAATATTCAAGAAAAAAATTACAAAGTAAGTATAATTTGAGTAGTAATTATGGATTTGATAATGGTAATTCAATCTATTTCGGTACGAAATATAAGATTAGTGCTAATGATTTAGCAAAGATTATTTCAAGTATTGCTAATAATGGTGTATATAATGGCAATCAAGTATTAAAAACAAACACTATAAATCTTTTAAAAAATAAATATAGTAATTTAAGAAATCAAACAATTGCTTTTGATTATATTAATGGAAAATATATTAAATTTGGTTATTATAAATCGATTGATAATAGTGGTTATTACAAGTTAAGTACTGCTATTAAAAATGTAACATTGATATCTTTTGATGATAAAACAAATAAAGGTTATGTTATTAATATGGAATTTAATAATGATTCTAATAGAGAGAAAGCTATAAATATCTTAAATAAACTACAAACTGTTTTCTATAAATAACTTTACAAAAAGATAACTTTATGTTATAACATTTTCATATTTATCAGTGATTGAGAAGTAGTAATATAATAAAAAACTTTAAGAGAAGGAGAGATTGGTGAGAACTCCTAAGTAATAGTTATATGAATTCAGCTCATAGATAAATCGCTATTACGCGTTAAAATAATTAAGGATATTAATCTATCGAAGTAGGATGGTACCGTGTTAAATCACTCCTACATTGATAGATTTTTTTTATAGGAGGAAGTATGGAAGACGAGAGAATAGTAAAACTAAAAGAAGAATTGGAAAGTAGTTTAAATCTTGTTAAAACGAGTAATGATTTAGTAACATTAAAAGCTAAATATTTAGGTAAAACAGGTATTGTAACAGAACTTACTAAGAATATGAAAGATTTATCACAAGAAGAAAGAGTAAGTGTTGGTAAGTATGCCAGTGCAGCTCGTAATCTTTGTAATGAATTATTTGATAAAAAGAATAGTGAATTAGAACAAGAACTACTTAATAAGAAGTTAGAGAAAGAAACAATTGATATAACATTACCAGGTAATAAAATAAAAAGAGGTAGTCTTCATCCATTTAATAAAATGGTTATGGAAATTGAAGATTTGTTTGTATCGATGGGATATGATGTTGCTGATGGACCAGAGTTAGAAACTGACGAATATTGTTTCCAAAGATTAAATATTCCTCTAGGTCATCCTGTTCGTGATACGCAAGATAGTTTCTATATTAATGATGAATATTTACTACGTACCCAAACATCTAGTGTACAAGCTCGTGTTATGGAAGCTAACGAAGAAAAGACTCCTATTCGTATTATTTGTCCAGGTAAGACATATAGACGTGATGATGATGCCACTCATTCTCATCAATTCGGTCAAGTAGAAGGTCTTGTTATTGATAAAGGTATAACAATGGCTGATCTTAAAGGTACTCTTGAAATTATGGCCAAAAAGATGTTAGGAGAAAAAACAAAAGTACGTTTTCGTCCATCATTCTTCCCATTTACAGAACCAAGTGTTGAAGTAGATGTTAGTTGCTTCAAATGTAATGGTAAAGGATGTAGTCTTTGTAAGAATACTGGTTGGATTGAACTATTAGGAGCTGGTATGGTACATCCTAATGTATTAAAGTCTAATGGATATGATCCAGAAAAATATAATGGTTTTGCTTTTGGTATGGGAATAGATAGACTTGCCATGATGAAATATGGAATTACGGATATAAGATATATGTATACTGATGATATTCGTTTCTTAAAACAATTTGATAGAGAGGAGTATTAAGATGAAAGTTAGTCGTAAATTTTTGAATGATTATATTGATATTAATGATCTTGATATTCATGATATTGCAGAAAAAATGACAGGTGTTGGTAATGAATATGATTACTGTGGAAAGCTAGTTGAAGCAAGTAAATTAGTTATTGGTGAAGTATTAGAGTGCGAAAATCATCCTGATTCAGATCATTTACATGTTTGTAAAGTAGATGTTGGAGAAGAAGTTCTTGATATCGTTTGTGGTGCCCCTAATGTTAGAAAAGGTATTAAAGTAATTGTAGCACTTTCTGGAGCAAAACTACCTGGTGGAGAGATTAAGAGAAGTACTATTCGTGGGGTTGAAAGTAATGGTATGTTATGTTCTATCCAAGAATTAGGTATTGATCATAAATACTTAAAACCAGAAGATATTGAAGGTATTCATGAAGTAAGTGAAGACGTTAAAGTAGGAGAAGATGCTCTTAAAGCTCTTAATTATGATGATGAAGTAATTGATTTTGAACTTACAAGTAATCGTGGAGACTTATTATCAATTATTGGTATGGCTTATGAAGTAGGAGCAATCTATAAAAGAGAAGTAAAAGATATCGATTTATCTTATCCAAAAGAAAAAGGAAAGATGAACTTCAATTTAGATATTAGAACAAAGAGATGTCCATTATTCCTTGCTAAGAAAGCTTTAAATGTAAAAATAAAGGAAAGCCCTGATTTCATTAAGAAGAGACTTATTGCATCAGGTATTCGTCCTATTAATAATATTGTTGATATTTCAAATTATGTAATGATTGAAACAGGTCAACCTCTTCATTATTATGATGCAGATAGTTTAGGTGATACTCTTGTAGTAAGAGATGCAAAGGATAATGAAAAATTAGTAACTCTTGATAATCAAGAAAGAACATTATCTAAAGAAGATATTGTTATCGCTAATAAAGAAGAAGCAATAGGACTTGCTGGTGTTATGGGTGGCTTATCAACTGAAGTTACTGAAAACACTAAAAATGTTTTAATTGAAGCTGCTATTTTTGATAGTGTAAGTATAAGATTAACATCAAAGAAGATATTACGTAGTGAAGCATCTAATAGATTTGAAAAAGGTCTTGATTATACAAGAACATATATGGCAATGGAAAGAAGTTGTGCTCTTCTTGCTAAATATGCTGATGCTACTATTATTGATGATGTTTGTGCATATGATACAGTTGATAAAAAAGATAATGTAATAAAAATCACTGTTGATGACATCAATAATCTATTAGGTATTGAACTAGATAAGAAGACAGTAATTGACATTCTAGAATCGCTATCATTTACAGTTGTTGACAAAAAAGGAACATTAGAAGTAACAGTACCATCAAGAAGAATGGATATCAGTATTAAAGAAGATTTAGTAGAAGAAGTTGCAAGAATCTATGGTATTGATAATATCCCTGGTAAAGTACCAACATTACCATTAAAACGTGGTTCTTATAATAAATTTAATAGATTGATAAGAAATAAGTTAACATCTCTTGGATTAAATGAAACAATGACTTATACTTTAATCCCAAGAAGTGAAGTTCATAAATATACATTAGATGAGTTTGATGAAGTCACTTTACTTGATCCAATGAGTGATGATAGAAGTACATTACGTTATAGTTTATTACCTAGTTTAATGATGATTTATGATTACAATAGTAAACGTAATAATAAAGATATTTCGATTTTTGAAATAGGTAAATCATTCTTTAAGAGAGATACTTATGGCGAAGAAGAAAGACTTGCGATATTAATGTCTGGTAATTATAAAGATAATTTATATAAAGAAAAAATAACTTTCTATCACTTAAAAGGAATTATGGAAGAACTTCTTGATTCTCTTGGATATAATGGAAGATATTCACTAGTTATTGATAAATTACCTAATGAATTACATCCAGGTTCATCTGCTAATATTAATCTTAATGGTAAAAATATTGGTATTATTGGTAAAGTACATCCAAATGTTACGAAAGAAGATATTTATGTACTTGAAATAAATTTAACATTACTTAAATCATTTAGAGTAGGAACATTAAGTTTCAAAGAAATATCTAAGTATCCTAATATTGTTCATGACGTTGCCTTTGTTCTTGATAACAATATAACTAATGAAACTGTTATGAAAGAAATAAAGAAGAGTTGTGGTAAATACTTAGTTGATATTAGTTTGTTTGATACATATTATTTTGATAATAATACGAAGTCCCTTGCATATAACTTAGTATTTAATGATCCAAATACAACTTTAACAGATGAAGTAGTTATGCCAATCTTTGAAAAAATGATTAAAGATGTTACAACAAAACTTAATTGTAAATTAAGAGATAATTAAAAGTGTTTATTTATAAACACTTTTTTTATGGTTAAAATTTTACTTTATATGATATATTATAATAGAGGGATGATATGAATAATAGTTATAATAATAATCCAAATAATAATGAAGAAGTTGTCTATAGTAACAGTAATACTTTTTTAGCATTATTTTTATTAGTGTTAATTGGTGTAGGCATATTTTTTGCTTTTAAGTATAAAGATTTCTTTGATTTAAATAAAAAGCCTGTTAATCCTGACGATATAATTACAGTGTATACAATAACCTTTGATGCTAATGGTGGAAAAGTTAGTCCATCTAATAGAGAATTATTTAAAGGTGATACATACGGTGTTCTTCCAATTCCCGTAAGAGATGGTTATAGTTTTGATGGTTGGTATACGGAAAAAGATGGTGGTAATAAAGTTAGTTCAAATAATGAAGCAAGAGAAGATAGAACAATTTATGCTCACTGGACTAATAATCCATCAGGAACAACGCAAACTATTACTTATACCTTATATTTTAATGCTAATGGTGGACAGGTAAGTCCAAGTAATAAATCACTAAAAAAAGGTGAGAATTATGGTTCATTACCAACCCCTGTAAGAAAGGATTATACGTTTGATGGCTGGTATAGTGATGTAGTAGGTGGAAATAAAGTTAGTTCATCAATGATTATATATGACGATACAACTATTTATGCACATTGGATTAAGAATTCAATAGATACACCAACACCACCTCAAGTGCAAACTTGTGTTTTAACTTTTGATGCTAATGGTGGAACAGTAAATCCAACAAGTAAGAAAATTAATAAAGGCTCTATATATGGAGAATTACCAACTCCAATAAGAGATGGATACACATTTGACGGATGGTATGAAGTGATAGATGGTGGTGAAAGAGTTGATTCTAATACCATAATTAATAGTGATGTAACGATTTATGCACATTGGTCTAAAATTGAAACACCAGTAAAAACTTATACTCTTATTTTTGATGCCAATGGAGGAAGTGTTGATCCACGCTCAAAAACTTTAGAAGAAGGTTCCGAGTATGGAACATTACCAACACCAACAAGAAGTGGATATAAATTTGATGGATGGTATACAAGTATTAGTGGTGGTAATAAAGTAAGTGAAAAAAATATTATAAATGGTAATACAATAATTTATGCTCATTGGACAAAAGGTTCTGTAACACCACCAGAAGTAACATACACTTTAACTTATAACGCTAATGGTGGAAGTGTTTCACCAAGTAATAGAGTTCTAAAAAAGGGAGAACAATATGGAACATTACCAACCCCAACAAGGAGTGGATACAAATTTGATGGATGGTATACAGCTAAAGATGGTGGAAGTAAGGTAAGTTCAACAACAGTAATAACTGCAAATACAACTATTTATGCCCATTGGACAAAAACTTCATCATCTCCACCAACAGCAGATTCTATATGTGAAAGTGTTAAAAATAAATCATCAATTGATTATGCATCATTTAAAGAGTTATCTAAACAACACAATAACGATGATTATTATGCTATCAAAGCAGCTCATGATTGTGCTAATAAATATCATAAAAAAGTAGTAGTTACCAAAGCAACATATAACATTTATAAACATTTTTCTGGTGGAACAATTACTATTACAACGGATACTGATTTTGGTGATTCAACTATTTATATCCACGATGAAAAAAATATTTGTGTAAATGGTAAACGTCAAAATGATGACTATATTTTTCAAATTCAAAATGGACATGATTCTTTAACAACAACCTTATCTAAAGAAATTACTAAAGGATCTACTTTTTATATCCCTGATAGTGTAAAAAAGAAATTAAGTAATATGTTAGCGCCTTATGGGGAAACTGTTACAGGTTATCATGTTCAAATTAAAGATACTAATGAGAAAAGAAAAATATTTATTAGATCTGGTAAAAATGAAAATGAAAATAATCAATCATTAGTACAAGAATCATTTATAACTGATGCATCTGGTAAAATATTAGATAATATTACATGGACATATAAAGGTTCAAAAGTAGAACTTGTTATAAGGCCAATATCTAGTAAAAAATTAGTAATTAAAAATGGTAACTTTAAAACAATAGTATCAACAAAGACATGTAGTAAAGGCTATGTAAAAAGAGGTATGAACATATCAAGAAGTAATATTCTCTTAGATAATTTACATCATTCTTATGTAAATACTGAAAAGAAAAAAGTATATAAAATTAATTATGCATATCATGGATTCTATGCTTTCGCTGGTTTAGGAAAAGTAACATTTAGTAATTCAACAGTACAAGGTATGAGAAATGAACAAGACGGAACTGGTCATTCAACGTATGATTTACATATTACAAAAGCTAATACAATGACGATGAATAATATTACAATGAGTGATAAAGAAATAGATACTTTAATCAATCCAAGTACTAATTTAATTTGGGGTGTTACAGGAACAAACTTTACAAAAGATATAACATACAATAATTGTAAATTAAATCGCATTGATACTCATCGTGGTGTTCATAATTTAACTGTTAAAAATAGTACAATTGGTCATCATGCTCTTACACAAACAGGTTTTGGTACTTTAACTATAAGTAATGTCACAATTAAACATCAAAACCATTTTGTAGCATTAAGAGGAGATTATGGTAGTAGATGGCATGGAACAATCGTATTTGAAGGAAATAATACAATCATTCCTGATAATAATTCTAAAGTTTATTTAGTAACGATGTCACCTGCACAAAACCATAATTATGGATATGATTTATATATGCCAAATGTAACAATAAAAGCTAATAGTACAATAACAATTAAGAGTGATACAACAAAATTCTCAGTATTTAATCAAACGGAACAATATTTCTCAACTTTAAAAGTTGGTGGCGGATACAAATTAAAAAATTATAAATCTGGTGAAAAACCAACTATTAAAAAATATGGTGTAGTTAAATCAAATAAAGGTGTTTTAGATAAATATACTTATGATTAATAAAAAAAGATATTTTCGAATATCTTTTTTTGATATAATTAAATTAGAAGGTAGATAGGTATGAATAAAAAAGAAAAAATAATATTATCTATAATAGTATTTGCAGTAGTTGGTTTATTACAATATGAAGGGATTTTATTAAAAAATATTTTTAATAGTAGGAATAATACTATCGAAGATGACGAAGTTATTTCACTTTCATCAGCTGTTATAAATAGTGATGCTTGTCAAAGTTCAAAGAAAAAAGGCAAAGTTGATTATGCAAATTTTAAATCATTCAAAAAATATGATGATGATTATTATGTTTTAAAAGCAGCCCATGAATGTGCAAATAAATATAATTTAAAAGTAGAACTTGCTAAAGCAGGAGAATATCATATTAGAAAGAATAGAAGTGGTGATCAAGAAAGAATAAAGGTTGAAACAGATACTAATTTAAAAAATTCAACTATTTATATTCACGATGAAAAAAACGTTATAACTAAATGTGGTGTAGGTAATAATTATATTTTTGAAATACCTGGTAATTATGTTAACTATGAAATAAAAAAAGTTGGTAAAAATGTTGCACCAAAAAATGGAGAAATCGAAAAAGGACAAAAATTTATAATTAATGATAGTTATAAACAAAAAGCTTTGAACAAAGTTAAAGGTTGTGAAAAAGTTAAGATTAGTGAACAAAAAAATGTTGAAAAGTGTATTACTGGTTTTTATGTTCATGTTGTAGATTTGAATGATAGTAGAAGAATTTTTAGGAGATCGAAACCAATAGGTCAAAAGAGTAAAGTCGAAGAAAGTTTTACTGTTGATTTAAAAAATATAGTAAAAGAAGATATTCAATGGACGTATAAAGGTGCAAATATAAAAGTTATAATTAGTGCAATTCCAAAAAAACAATTAGTATTTAAAGATGCTATATTTAGAACTGTTGTTTCAACAAAAGATGTAGCGACTTATGAAGTTAAACGTGGAATAAAAATTAGTAGAAATAATATTAAAGTTTCTAATATAACACATACATATGTAAAATATGTGGATTCAAAGTATAAGACTGTTCATGGAACATATTATCAATATCATAATTTTTATCGTTTCGATCAATTGGCAAAAGTAACATTTAATAATTCAATAGTTCATGGTATGTGGCGATATAAAACTTCAAAACCTGGTACTTCATGTCCAAAGGATAAAAGTTTGGATTTAGATGAGGATGAAGATTATTTAGAAGATGATTGTGATGTCAGTGGTAAAACGGCATGTGATATGGAAAGAGGAACTTATCTTGGATCATATGATTTACATATGACTAATGTTGTTGATATGAAATTACAAAAGATTAAAGTATCAAGTACTACAGATAGTTTAGATAAGGATTATAAAGTAATGGGTAGTAGTTATACTAAAGATATTACGTATGAGAATTGTTTTTTAAATCGTATTGATACACATCGTGGTGTATATAATTTAACTATTAAAAATTCAACAATAGGAACTCGTGGTATTCTTCAACTAGGTTATGGTAAATTAACACTCGAAAATGTTACCCTTAAACATACTAATACATTTGTAAATTTGAGGCATGATTATGGTAGCACATGGAATGGAACAGTTATTGTAAAAGGAACAAATACTATTATTCCCGACAATAATAATCCTGTGTATTTAGTTAGTGCAAATCCTAAATGTAGACACAATTATGGGTATAATTTGTATCTACCAAAAATTCAATTTGCATATAATAGTAAAATTGTTATAAAAAGTAAAACAAAAGAATTTTATATTTATGATAAGACTCAACAATGGTTTGATAAATACATACCTGGTGGCAATCATAAGTTGTCTTATTCTAAACCATCTAATACAAATGCGTATATCTTTAAAAATGCAAAATTTACTAATATCAATAATCAAACGTATAATATAGATAATAAAAAGATATTCGCTCCTAAAACATCTGTTTCAATATGTAAATAGTATCTCTATAAGTAATAATAAAAAAGATATTTCAAATATCTTTTTTTTATGATTTATGATAAAATTTAGATGATAGGTGAGATATGAAAAAGAAGAAAAAAAGTTATGTTGATTATCTTATTTATATTTTAATTGCGTTAATAATAATCATTGGTATTGTTATGTACATAAATTATCGTAAAGAACAAATTAAAATTAATACTTATAATATTGTTCTAAAAGGTGATTCTTCAATGAATTTATATGAAGGTATGACATATCAAGAACCTGGTTATTATGCATATGATTATCAAAATATTGATCAAGCTAGTCTTGTTAAAGTAGAAGGTAATGTTGATACTAATAAAATAGGTACCTATACATTAGATTATATTATTGATACTAAATGGGTAACTAATAAAGTATCAAGAACCGTAAATATTCTTGAAAATCCATTTAACTATATAACGTTTGAATTAAAAGGAGATAGTGTTATTGAAGTACCTCTTGGTTCGGAATACAAAGATCAAGGTTATTCTCTAGTTAGTAGTAAGGGAGAAGATTTTACTAATTATGTAAAAACAACAGGAACAGTTGATACAACTAAAGTAGGTATTTTTCAAATTGAATATAATCTAACAATAGGAAATAAATCAAAAACATTAAAAAGAACAATTGAAGTTGTTGGTGATCATTACACAATTACTTTAGATAATTCTAATCCAACTAATCAAAATGTTACAGTAACGGTTGTATCAAATTTATTAGATTTTAGTTATTTCATGATCGAAGATAAGAAAATATCAATGGATACAGTTACTTATTTAGCAACTAAAAATGGTAATTATGTCTTTGATATGTATAAAAAAGATGGAACAAAAGAAGAAGTAAAAGTTGAAATAACTAATATTGATAAAGAAGCTCCAACTGGTACATGTACTGTTAGTGTTAATAGTAAAACTAAAAAATCTGATTTTTCTATTGATGTAACAGATAAAAATCAAGTAAGTAAAATAGTTTATGACAATAAAGAATATACGGAAAAGAAATTTACGATTAATCAAAAAGTAGATACAGCTACTATTAATGCTTTTGATATTGTTGGAAATAGTGCAACAATTAATTGTACTGTTCGATATGCCTTTATTGAACCAACTGGTGGTAGTGTTGTAAAAAGTTTTAATAGTAATACTTTAAAATATAAAATATTAAAAATAGGAAATTATTATGAAACTCATATTTGGGCACTTGATCCATATAATCAAATGCGATCTGGTCTTAAGTTCCCATTTCCACAATTAGCAACTGTTAATGAACTTGTAAATTATGTATCTAAAAGACTTAACTTTAGAGATAAACATATGATTGCCTTTAATGCAAGTGGTTTTGTAAGTAATCAATTTAGTACCCAATTTATTAGTGCTAATCCAAAATGGAAGAATTCATCACAAACAGCAGCTGTTATCCATGAAGGAAAGATTTTAAGAGACTTTACTAATCAGACATTCCCAACAAGAAAAACATATACGTATGGTCTTAAAAAAGATGGATATATGGCTTATTATGATATTAGTAATGGTGATAAACAATATATGGAATCTAATAAACAAAAAGTACGACAAATGGTTCAAGATGGTATTAAATATACATATGGTTTTGCTCCTTTACTTGTTATTAATAGTAAGAAAGTAACTAATGATAATTCTCCTAATATAAGACAAGGATTATGCCAAATTGATAAAAATAATTTTGTTTTCTTAACAAATATTAGTAGTAATCGAGGAATTGGATTAACTTTCTCCAAAATGGCAGATATCTTCTTATCATTAAATTGCATCTATGGTGTTAATCTTGATGGTGGAGGAAGTACAAGTTTATATTATAAAGAGCGAGGAACTGATAATGCTACAGCAATAAGATCAAGTTCTAGAGCGGATGCTGATATGGTTTATTTCGTTGAATAAAAAAGTTAATAAAAGTAGACATCAACTTAAAAAGATGTCTATTTTTACAATTGAAAATGTGTATTTTGTGTGATAAAATTTATATAGAATAGAGAGGTGCAAAGTGAAAAATAATATTATTACTTATGCATATAGGGGTTTAGTATCAATTATCTATTTCTTGATAGGAAAAAAGAATAAAATCAAAGATGTATTTGATTTAGATGATGAAGATGATTCTGGCGTTAATATGGATATGTCTTCTGGTAGCCAAAGTGGTTTTAATGATGCTACAAGAGATTTAAAAAATCGAAGAGATGAATTGTTATCAGTTCAAAAACAAGGATTTAGATATATTGCTACTGATACTAAAGGTAAAAAGGTAAAAGGAACTTTTGATGCATATAATATAGATCAAGCAAGAAAATTCTTAACTGATGAAGGATTAAATATTGTAACAATTGCAGCACGTACAAAATATGATGTTGATTTAACTATTGGTAACCCATTATCAGTTGCTGATCTTGCTTTTACTTTAACGCAATTATCAACATATATTAAAGCAGGTATAACTTTAATAGATGGTGTTAGAATTCTTGCAAAACAAGCTGAAAAACAAGATAAGAAAAAAATATATCAATTAATAATATATGATTTGTTATCTGGAGATAGTTTCTCAGATTCATTAGCAAAACAACCTAAGGTTTTTCCAAAACTATTAGTTAACATGGTAAGATCATCTGAATTAACTGGTGACCTTCCAAATATTTTGGATGATATGGCAAATTATTATACCGATGTTGATAAGAGTAGAAAAGAAGTTAAAAGTGCTATGACTTATCCAGCAATCGTTTCAATTTTAGCTATCTTAGTTATTACATTCGTATTCATTTGGGTTGTACCTCAATATACATCAATGTTTGAAGGTTTCCATCAAGAGTTACCAGCAATAACTAAAATGACGATTAAAATAAGTGATTTTGTAAGTAATCACTTAATAGATATTTTACTAGCAATTATTCTTATATTATTGTTGTATTTATATCTATTTAAACATGTTCGTTCATTTAAATTGATGATGCAAACATTTTTCTTGAAATTACCAGTAATTAAGAATTTGATTAAATATAAAGAAATATCAATGTTCTCAAGAACATTTGCATCACTTATTAACCATGGTGTTTATATTAATGATAGTATGGATGTATTACTTAAAGTATCAGAGAATGAGGTTTATCGTAACATTATTAAAAAAACTGTTGATAATTTAAATGCCGGTGGTAAAATATCCGAAACATTTAAAGATAATCCTGCTATTCCAGTAGTTGCTTATGAAATGATTGTTACTGGTGAAAGTACTGGTAACTTAGGTGAGATGCTAGAAAAAGTCAGTGATTACTATGATGGATTAAATAGAAACTCTGCAAATGCTATTAAGAGTTTAATTGAACCAGCTTTGATTATTTTCTTAGCAGGTGTCGTTGGTGTTGTTATCTTATCAGTTATTTTACCAATGTTTAGTATGTATAATAGTTTATCAAGCTAGGGGTGGTTGATATCAAAATTATTTTTATGATATTATTCTTTATACTAGGAACCTTAATGGGTTCCTTCTATAATGTTGTAGGATTACGTGTTCCTGATAAACAATCAATTATTAAGCCACGTAGTCATTGTATGAATTGTGGGCATGTATTATCATGGTATGAATTAATTCCTATAATTTCCTATATCTTTTTAAAAGGAAGATGTAAGAATTGTCATGAAAAGATTTCTCCATTATATCCACTTAATGAACTTTTTTGTGGAATAATATTTATGATATCTTTCTATTCATGGAAATTCTCACCAGAATTAATTATCGCTCTTACATTATCTAGTTTATTATGTATTGTTATTGCTAGTGATTTATCATATTTGATAATACCGGATAGTTTTATTGTTATCCCCGCAATCATCATCATAATTGTACGTTTTATTCAATATGGACTTGTTAGTACCTTAATTGCTATCGCTTTTGGTGTTGTAAGTTTTGGAATGATGTATTTAATTATGGTCTTTGGAAGTAAAATGTTTCATAAAGAAGCGATGGGTGGAGCCGATGTTAAATTAATGTTTATAATTGGTTTAGTAACTGCTCCAATCTTTACTAAAGTTACTACTAGTGAATTATTTTTAAACATTTTAATGCCACTTCTTGTTGTAGTAACAGCTAGTGTAATCGCTCTTCCTAGTTCTTTAGTTTTATATACAAAACAAAAAGAGAACGTTGTTCCCTTTGGGCCTTTTTTAGTAATTGGTTTACTAATAGTATATTTTACTAAAGTTAATATCCAAGATATTTTTATGTTCCTATTAGGAAGAAAATAAAAAAGAATATTCAAAATATTCTTTTTTTATATTACAAATACTAATACATAGTACACAACGAACATAAATAGAAGTAATGTTCCTTCAAGTCTATTAATTGTCTTCTTGGAAAGAGAGAAGAGAAATAATAATAGTGCAGAAACGATTAATCCAATTAAGTCAACAGCTCCAAATGATGATGGTGTAATTGTTCCATAAATAGCAACAGGAACACCTAAAACAACACATATGTTAAAGATATTACTACCAATAATATTTCCAAGTAGAAGGTCTTGTTCACCTTTTTTAGATGATACGATAGTTGTTACAAGTTCAGGAAGAGATGTTCCAAGAGCGATAATCGAAAGCGATATAACACGTTCACTTAAGCCAATTGTTTTAGCAATACTTTTAGCATTATCAACAACTAAATCACTACCATAAATAATACCTACTAATCCAAGCCCAACAAACAATAATGATTTCCAAAGAGGAAGAGGTGGTGTTGAATCTTCACTTTCACCTTTCTTTCTTCTTGCAAGTGACACTAAGTAATAAACAAAAATTGTAAAAAATAATATAATTACTATACCGTCTGATCTTGATATTTGATTTATTAGTCCATTACCTAATTTAATATCCAACATTACGACTACTAATAGAGTTGATATTAAAAGAATTAGTGGTATTTCTTTTTTAACAGTGTTATCTTGAATTTTAATTGGTTTTATGACAGCTGCAATACCAATTATCAATAGTACATTTAAGATACAGCTACCAATAACATTACCTAATACCATATCTGTACTATGGTTAGCAATTGCACTCATTGATACTGCAAACTCTGGTGCTGATGTTCCAAAGGCAACTATTGTTAATCCAATAAGCATTTTCGGCACTTTAAAGTTTTGTGCTGTTGATGATGCTCCATCAACAAAGATATCAGCTCCTTTGATTAATAAAATAAATCCTAAAATTAATAATAATATACTTATAATCATCAATAATCTCCATACAATATTATTCTATCATATAAACCCTTAATTAGCAGTTGTAAATATTTACAAAGAATGTAAATAATGTTAAAATGTCATTGAGGTGTTTGTATGCGCTATATGGGTCTTGATTTAGGAACTAAAACCCTTGGCATAAGTTTATCAAATGGTATTATTGCATCGGTTTACGGAACCTTAAGACATGATGAAGAATATGACAGAATTGCTAAAGAAGTAGAAACTTTAGCTAAAGAAAAAAAGATTGATATTATTGTCTTAGGATTTCCTAAAAACATGAACAATACAATTGGTGAAAGAGCTGAAATAACTTTAGAATTTAAAAAGAAGTTAGAAGAATTAACTAATTTACCAGTTGAACTTGAAGATGAACGATTAACAAGTAAAGTTGCTAATGACGTTTTAATATCAGCAGATACAAGCCGTAAAAAAAGAAAAGAAAGGGTAGATGGTATGGCAAGTGTAATAATCTTACAGTCATACTTAGATCGAAAGGGAAATTAAAATGGAAGAAAGATTAAAAATGGAAAACAATGAAGTAGTATTAGTAAGAAGGGATGGATCTAAAGTTCAACTTGATAAACTAATTACTTTTGATGATGAAGCAAATAAGAAGAGTTATATAATTTATACTGATAATAGTAGAGATGAGAATGGAAATGTTCGTATTTCAGCATCAATCGTTAAAGATGCAACAAATCCTAACTCTGAATTAGAAGAAATTAAAACAGAACGTGAATGGAAAGTTATTGACACTGTTCTAAAATCAACAATGGAAAGTGTTAAGAAACATATGGAACAGAAAAACGAGGAATAATATTAATGAGAAAATTACGTAATTTTATGATTGCTTTCGTAATTCTCATTGCTATATTGTTTGCGTTTGTTGGTATATCTATAAGATATTATACTGGAGCTGTTAATAAAGAAAGTAAAGAAGTTATCTTTACGGTTCCAGATGGTTCTACGTGGTCATCTATTGGACCATCGTTAAAAGAAAATAAATTAATTAAAAATAATACATTTTTCAAAATATATGTTCGTTTAATGAAAGTTAAAACTTTAAAACAAAATACTTATCGTCTAAACCAAAATATGGATTTAGATAAGATACTTGTTATATTATCTCAAGATGAAGAAAAGGATAAAGATGTAAAAGATTATATCGTTGTTGATGAAATATCAATGACCTTTCAAGAAGGCATTAATATGCGTCGTATTGCTAAAATAATTGAAAGTAATACAGAATATTCATATGATGATGTAATAAAAAAAGTAAGTGATTTAGATTATCTAAAAAAACTAATTGAAAAATATTGGTTTATTACAGATAGTATTTTAGATAGTAAAATCTATTATCCACTTGAAGGATATCTTTTCCCAGATACCTATCGTTTTGATCGAAATGCAACAATCGAAGATATTTTTGAAAAAATGTTAGATGAAATGGCTAAAAAATTAGAGCCATATAAAGATAAACTTGAAAATAATAAATATAATATCCATGAAGTATTAACTATCGCATCAATGGCCGAGATGGAAGTAAGTCATAAGTTTAGTGAAGATAGATTAAAAGTTGCAAGAGTATTCTATAATCGTTTAGATAGAGGAATGAGTTTAGGTAGTGATGTTACTACAAGATACTCATTAAAACTTGATGAAACAAGACCACTTACGAAGAAAGAATATGATACTTGTAATAACTACAATACAAGATGTTTAACATTTACAAAACTTCCAGCTGGACCAATTAGTACAATATCTGAAAGTAGTATTAAAGCTGCTTTTGAACCAGCTACAGGAAATTATATATATTTTGTATCCAATATTAAGACAGGAGAGACTTTCTTCTTTGATAATTATAATGATTTTCAAAAGAAAGTTAATGAATTAAGCAAGGTAAACGGAGGCTATTAAAATGAATCAGGAAGATTCAAATAAAGAATTACAAATAATAAAGAAATATGCGGTTGATAATAATATCCCTATTATGCAAGATGAAGGAATTGATTTCTTAAGAAACTTTATTGATAAAAAAGGAATTAAGAATATTCTTGAAGTTGGAACAGCAATAGGTTATTCCGCTATAATGATGTGTCTTGTTAATAATGATGTAATGGTAACTACTATTGAACGTGATGAAACAAGATATATGGAAGCATTGAAAAATATTAAAAAGTTTAATCTAGAAAATAGGATTACGTTAATATTTAATGATGCTTTAACAGTTGAATTTGATGAAAAATTCGATTTAATATTTATTGATGCAGCTAAAAGAAAGAATAAAGAATTCTTTGAACATTTTGTTAAATATTTAGATAATGATGGCTATGTTATTACCGATAATATGAATTTCCATGGATTTGTAGATAAAGATCCTAATGAAATCGAAAGTAAAAATGTTCGCGAAATTGCTGAAAAAATTAATGAATATTTATATTTCTTAGAAAATAATATGGAATATAAAACAACAATTTATCAAGTAGGAGACGGCGTAGCTGTAACCGAAAGAAGAGGTTAAAATGAAACTATTAGTAAGTTTAAATAATAATAAAATAGAAGATTATTTAAATTATACTAATTCTTTTATTATAGGGATAAAAGATTTAAGTATAAATAATTATCTATTTACATTAGAAGAAGTTAAAGATTTATTAAATAAGTATGATATTAATCTATTTATTAGTTTAAATGCCAACTATTTTAATAAAGATTTAGAATTATTAGAAAAAACGTTATTAGAACTATCTAAATTAAAGATTAAAGGAATCTTATTCTATGATTTAGCAGTTCTTGAAATCGTTAAAAGAAATAATTTAGATATTAATTTATGTTGGAATCAAGAACATATGGTAAATAATTATAATACATGTAATTATTATTACAATAAAGGTTGTAAGTATGCCTATTTAACTTCAGATATAACTAAAGAAGAAATGATGGAGATAAGTAAAAATACTAAGATTAAGTTAATAACAATGTTCTTTGGTCATCCTCTTGTATCATTTTCTAAAAGAGAATTAGTTACTAATTATTTTCTATTTAATAAGAAAAAGAAAGAAAAAGAAGTATATACAATAAGAAATAAAGATAGTGAAGGG
>JAEEGL016174066.1_pt1 | contig 18987 bp, 19 predicted proteins | sample 9134231 | NCBI WGS metagenome assembly JAEEGL01 (sample SAMN16246548, study PRJNA631951) | gut metagenome | biome: gut microbiome; feature: rumen; material: fiber-attached | host: Bos | place: Iran: Karaj | collected 2018-10 | reverse complement strand
GAATATCCTTCCAGAACGAATAGTGTTCGTAGTAGTATTTATTCAACCTCACCTTATCGGGATATATCACGTTGTCATTATACCACACCGCCAGCTCCTGATCAGAAAGGCCTTCGGGCACATTTTTCACTTTTCTCTTTTCACTTTTCACTTCGCGAATATAATTCGCGATCATTTCATCTTCAAGCCTATACTTCAACGTCGCCGGCCCTGTTATTCCCGGCCGCAGCTTCAGAATCACTCGGTCATCCCCCTCCAGTTTATCTGCATACCCTGGCACATCTGGACGAGGACCCACAAACGACATTTTTCCAATGAGCACATCCCACAATTCTGGCAGCTCATCAATCTTATAATGCCGCAGCTTCGCTCCTAATGGCGTGATGCGACTATCTCCCGCCACGCTCACTGTTGACCACCCCCCATTTTGGTTTTCAGTTTCGTTAGCCAACCTATCACCTTTAACCGTTAACCGATTACCGTCAACGCTATCGTTGACTCTCATCGTCCGGAACTTATGGCAATTAAACAACTTGCCATCCTTCCCCACCCTTTTCTGCACGAACAGCACCGGTCCTCCCGGCATCTTTATCTTGATGAGTATGGCAACAATAGGATACAACCAGCATAGCGCTACCAGCCCCACCAGTGCCATCACCCTATCAAATATCCATTTTAGAATCATATATCTTTTCTATTGCTAAAAAGCATCAATATCTATCTTCAGAGCATCACTGTCAATAATATGAAAAGATTTATCCTCATACATAAGGGTTCCTTTAAATTCGAAAGGAAACGACATGGCAAATGGTTCGTCATCTTCTTGCTCAGAATCCGAACCATATTGTAATGTTACGGAAACAGAACCATTACAAGAAACCTTTATTTTACCATCAAAAATCTCGATACTGTTTATGGTTACGTCATGTACATCATCAATACGCGTATGGGTTGATAATCCGTCAAGTTCTGAAGGGAACTCAATATTAAAATAATTAAAGAGGAGACCGGCTAATTCATCAAACTCGATTATCTTCGGCTCAGGATACCGCGAAATAGCAACAATGAATTTAGCATTTGGAATCGTCTTAAAAAAATCTGTCAATTCCTTAATCCTTTGTTTTGCCGAAGAAGTCTCTTTTCTTGACTTAACTTCTATGTAAATAGTTTCGTCACCTTTTTTTGCTGTCAAATCAACTCTATAAGGGCCAACAGAAACATTTTTCTTAATTAAAAAACCCCTACTTGAATAGTCTTCTGCGATTTGATCTATGACAGCTTTCTCATATGCTGCTTGTAAAAAATCTTTTAATGGTTTCATTTCTCTACTCTCCTATCTTTATCATAGACTCGTTAAAAATTCCACATTCTATGTAAAGGCACTTCACATTCCTTTCTGTTAGGCATTGTATCAAATCTGCAGCCGTAGATCCACTTATTCCTGTTGTGTCTATCGTATTGAACGGGTGTGTCTTTACATCAATGACCGCAGCAGTCCTCATCACTATCATTCTGTCATCCAAATACACCATACCATTTATGGCATCCCATATTGGCTTACTAATATTATCTGCATCAACTTTCACGCCATCACTTGTAAAAAAAAATATTCTAGCATATAACTCTTCACTAGAAGAGAAACAAGGAACGGTACCACGAAACTTTCTCTGGAAAGCATTTATAATGGCTTTCTGATAGATATCCTTATTTTTAGTGTTTTTTGAATTATATGACAATGGTACTATTCCATTTATTACTATCTCCATAAAAAATAACCTATTTCTCTACATCCATTGTTGCATTCTTAATGAATTATCTCCAAATACACTTCATTCCCCTCCATCTCCTTCACCACTTTTACATTACTTGCTGAGAGAGCAGAGCGATAGGAGGCGACATTATCTTTCGAGACCGTTTCGAACAGGTGCAAGCCGATTCCGAATCCTACTTCATTCAGGATTCTGTTCATGGCTGTTCCAAGACCTTTTCCGCGATAGTCTATATCCACCATCCTTCCACGGAAACCTTGCCCGTGAAAAAAGCAGCGGTTGAAACAATAACCTGCTATCTTTTCGTCCACCTTATTTAATAATATATAGCCAAGGAACGCCTTATTCTTTTGCAGTCGCCTGATGCTTTTCTCATCAAACCCATGAGGGCGGAAATAGGTAAAAGCCTCCTCTGGCTGACGACGGAAGAACTCCACCAGTTTCTCTGTAGCAATCTCCTTGATGGGTAGAATGTCATATCCTTCGGGAACCGTTGTGAATGCGAACCCCTTCAACCTCTTCCCATACCTCCATGAGAAAAGCAGAGCATTCACCCATTCAATGAGATTCCACGCCCAGCTAAACTTATCTCGCAATATATGTGCTAACTTATACAGCATTCTCAACTAAAAAGGAAACGATAAAGCAATCGTAACAATCGGCAGGACAAGTATCCTACCACACAACCTAAAGTGTTATGAATCACGTCATCTGTTTCACAAACACCAGTTCTAGTAATCAACTGGGTTAATTCTATTATTATAGATGTAGACGCACCTAATGCAACAGACCACACGAAACCATTCTTCCTAAAGAATGCACCTGACAAGAATCCATAAGGGATAAAAAAGAGAACATTGAATATGTTCTCGTAAAGTGTTTCTATATATCCTTCCCTTATTTGTGAATAACTCCAAAATGGGATGAGCTGCCAAGAGTAGCTATCTTGCCTAGTTCTTGCAATCACAGCAGCATACAACATCAGAAAAAACACGCACGACAACCATAGTAACACAACTTTTCTACATCTGTCATCCCTTGCAACAAAATATACTACCATCGAACCTATCAGTGCAAGAAAAAGCACCGATGCTAATAACTCTGTTCGAATATCAAAATGAAGAAGTTGAAAAAACAGTTTCATGCAATCCTATGACAGAATTACATTATAATACTTTACCCAACATTGGGTCAGCTTCTCGCCACTGAAGTCGGTAAGGGCTCGTTGGCGACTACGCTCACCCATTAGCTTCACAAGTTCGGGATTGTCATGCATCTTCTTCATACACTGATATAAAGAGACGGGGTCACCAACATGACAACGTAATCCAGTTTCGTTCTCCACGTAGGCATCAAGAACGCCGTACGCATCAGAACAAATGCAAGGCAAACCAACACAGGCTGCTTCAAGTACACTTGAGCCAAAACCCTCACGATAGGTAGGCAGCACATAGACATCACCAGCATTCAACACCTTTTCTGGATGTGGAGTCAAGCCATAATAATGGAAATTCTTTCCCTCAACAATGTTACCATATTCATTGAGCTTGTTGATATATCCTTCTTCATCGCTGCCCACTAACAACAAAAAAACATCATCGACCTCTGCTGCAAGTCGGTTAAATGCGTTATAGAGTTCACCAATCCCCTTATCATGATTTAAACGCCCGAGGAAGACAAATACCATAACATGATCATCGATTCCTAACTTTTGTCTTATTTCCGTACGAGCATTAGCATCGGGAACAAATCTATCTGAGTTCACACCGCTTATAGAACCCTTGGCAAACACTTCTGCCTGCCCGTCATGCAGCACGCCCTCACGGACCAAGAATGCACGTTGCGACTTTCCGTCCACCAGAATATGATTGTCTAGTCGGGCAATCACTTTGTCCAGAGTCTTCAGCAGCCATCTGGACAATCCTTTCCTCGTTGCCCACACCTGCCCCGTGAAGATGTGTGTTCGGTGTTTAATTCCAGTAAGTTTACCTGCCAAAGCAGTTACCAATCCTGCCTTTGGCGTCACGGAATGAATAGCATCAAACTCCATCCGTTTGAAATAACGGCGAGTCTGCCACACCGCTTTCATGTCACGCCATAGAGAGATTCCTCGCTCTATACCAACATGATGCCAACCAGTCAATGCCAGCCCTTCTACATCAGCATTCGAATGTATATTACCAACCAAATATACCTCATATTCCTTACTTAAAGCCTCTATATGATCTTTCAAGAAAGCCTTAGCTGTAAGAGGTATGGCTACTACGAAACAGATTTTCTTCTTCATTTTCTATGATACAAATTATACAACCACGATGGAGCCAAATATGCCAACAATGGACGCAATACATAGATTTGGTACCACCAGGGAAGCCCTAACATCTTAAAGCCTATATGTCGTACATAAATCTCATTTCTACGATTCTTCCAATTACGCCGTTGTTTCGCATTCCGGTCATCACGCATCTTATATAAAGGCTCTTGCAGATTGTAGGCTTTGTAACCCGCAGCATAAAGTTTCATCCATAAATGGTAATCCTCCACTCTTAACAACCGCTCATCCACAGAATAGCCACCTACTGCCTTAATTACTTTCGTTCGTGCCATACATGGAGCATGGCATATTGGTGTGCCATGAACAAAATCTTTTTCCTCTGGATACTCAATAGCCTTCCCAATACGGAAATCTCCTTCATCATCGAAATAGATCATAGGGCTGCTTACGACCGCATACTCTAGATGTTCGTCTAAAAAAGTGACTTCTTTCTCAAACCTTGTAGGAAGAGATATATCATCTCCATCCATACGAGCTACATACTTCGTATCTACATATTCAAGACAATGGTTTAGTGTATAATTTAAACCTTTATTGCCACCATTAGATATTAAGATGATATTTTCATGATGTTCAGCATATTCCTTAGCCAATTTGTAAGTACCATCTGAAGAACCATCATCACAGAGAATAATCTTAAAATCTTGATATGTCTGAACATAAAGGGAATCCAATGCCTCAACCAATGTTGAGGCACAGTTGTATATGCCCATGATTACAGATATGCGTGCCATAAGACTAACGATAATAGATAAAGAACATAAACAGGGTAAAAGCTAAATGTCCATACACAACATACTTTAAATATATATACTGCCTTCTGCTCCAAGATATGTTAAGGAATGGATACAACAATACAATAGGATACATAAACCAACTCAGATAGGCAATTCTGTTTGTAAATGCCGCATAGGTACATAACAGCCATAGGCCATTTGCAGCTGTATATGTGTTCCAAAGCATTTTATATATTTTGGATTGGACATGGTTATACTTGATAGAGCACCAACCCAACATAATAGGGACTACACTATACAATATAAAATCAAGACGAAAGCCCGAAATATCCGTAAACTCACCATCCAAATATTTTGCACCATGTTCATCGGTAAAACCTGCAAAGAAATCCATAAAAAAAGTAACATGGAATGCTGCTAAAAAAAAGCATGTTATCCAAAAAAACAGGTAAAAGCCAGGCTTCTTGATTACAAAGGTTAGAAGAAAGGCAACTGCGACTAATGGCATTGAGTGGTGGAAGCCAATTGACAACAACACGAACAATAAAGAAATTAATACATTTTTCCTATATGCAAACGCCAGCAAAAAAACTGATGCTGCCGTTCCTGCTTTAATGCCATTTGTGGCATAAGAAAAAGTTGAAAACGCACCTAAATAAGTAACTAATGCCAATAATGATGAATTCCCAAAGAGTTTATGACATGCCCAATAAATTCCACCAAAATAAATGAAAGATATTAATAAAAAAAACCATTCTACCGGAAACTTTCTACTTGCCAAGAATAGAAACATGTTGTCAAAAATTATATTATATGCAGACCAATCAAAAATAAAGTCTTTCCCATAATTCAACTCATATGTAGCAGTATAACCAATCATGTCGACAAAAAACAATTCACTATTAGGACGAAAGCCTATAAAAACAATCATAAACAAAGCCACTAATATCGAAACTACATCATGACTATTTTTCTTTCGATTAAAATACCTTTTCCTGTAGTAAGCAAGACTTATTATAGTCAAACTAATAACTATAATATAATAAATTGGTTTATATAGAAAAGCAGAAAGCATATAGTCAATATTTTCATTAACAATTTACATTGAAGTAAACTAAAGGGAACCTCAATCCCTCCGCAAAAGTACAATTTCTTTTAATTGGTTCTAATCGTATTAAACCGTCAATAATGTCATTTCATAAAAATATCTTTTTCTTCCCTCTCATTAAAATACCATACGTACGTCTATTCTCAAGCCCATAAGTGGCCAAGTTTATTATTTGGAAGTTTTATCATACCCAATTCTTAACTTCTAATATATTTACCTAAACATATGGGGAGATGAAAAAAGACCTGTTTTATTATCCTTTTGAGCCTTAAAGACATGGAGCTTTGTCTATATAATATTTTTCCCACATCTTTCAATGATAAGTCCTCTTTCTTAATGGCATTTAACAACTCCTCACGTAATTCCAAGCTAACAGGATATTTATGGTTCCAGCTCTGAAATTGTAAGAAACTGTTAATATCTTTACGCCAAAAATCTATAAAAGGAATAATGCTATTAAACACTTTTTCCCCACGTTCTGTACATAAAGTTACTCCAGATATACCTCTTATGTTACGACGAAAATCCTTTCCCCAAAAATCACCTAAACGAATATCTGTATAGGCTAATGTGCTTCTCAATTTACAATCAATGCAACTTTCATTTAGCAAATGATTGCAAAAGAATAAATCATAAAATTCATTTTTTAATGGTGTGGAGATGTATTCTTTTCCATTTTGCATATTGCATTTTAACACGAAAGTACTCCAACCTCGATATTTACTCCTAAATTCAACTTTCTCTATAGAACTATCTCTATTTTGTTGGATAATACTTTTTACTGTTTTATCCCACAAATACATTGATGGACATCCATGACAATAAAGATCTACCAATAAACATCTTTCACGTAGTTTCATCATTGAAAGAAACTTTGAAATGGCATATATATGACAGGGCAGGCCGAAAACTGCAAATTTCTGATTACCACTACAACTAACTAATTCACGAAAAGCATCAACACTATAAGTTTGTATATATTTTGAACCTCGAAAATACAAGCACTCATTTTCATCCGAAGCAACTTTACTAACAGCTTTGTTAGAAGAATAATCATATGTAACACCTATAACTTTATAACCATTTCTAACCAACTCCCTTGCTAATAAATCAGCAATTCCACCAGAAGTAGTATTTGCTACTATTATGTCATCCTTTGCGGATGCTGCAAAATGATGAAATTTCTGTAGAGTATCGGATGATGTAATAACCAATTCTTGGTCATATTTATAACAGACTTTTACGCATTTACCACAATCAATACATATTTTATCATCTATACTGGGGCGATAAAAGCCATCCTCATCTAATACAATCTGTATGGCAGATGTTGGACATACAGCACCACACATCTGACAACTTGTACAAGGGCGAATCGCAGATTCTAAATATAGTATATTCATGACAAAATAGCGTTTTTTAGGAAATTTACAGAATTATTTCTAGCCACATCAAGGATTTTGTCTGTTTGAGAAAAGTCTATTTGAGTGTCACAATAGGAAAAAACAGAATAATCATCAATAATTTGGCTATCCAACCCAACAAATGCCAAAAAATCATCTATTCTAGAAGAATAAAGCGATGGATGAATTATCATAAATTTCTTATGGAAAATCATACAAAAGGCTGTTGCATGAAAAGAATCTGTAAGCACACATTTAGCATGTAAAATTAATGACAACCACTCCTGGGGAGTTGGTGATGTCAAACACACTCCATTCTTCAATTTCGTATCAACATGCGAACGAACTTGTACAATTTTTAGACTATGATTCTTTGAATAATCTTTCATGTATTTGGTAAATTTCGTATTCCTGTTCAACTGATACGCTAAAAGATACTCTTCCTTAATCATTCTTGGTGCAGCTAGCTCATACCATAATAGAGGATTAACTGCCAACGTCGGATCTAGAACTAACATGCCCTTAATCCCCAATTTTCTTAATATTTCTATTCCAGAAGTCTCTCTAACAGAAACCGCATTATAACTTGCAAGCAAATTCTTTACTTCTTTTTCATCTTTTTGAGGCAGAGACGTAATACCAAAACTGGCAGCATATGACATTTTACGTTTCTCTGGTGATACGAAATGGAGAAAGAACGGTTTTGCAACTCCGCCCTGACAAACAGTATTCCATGTCTGATCACTTCCCGTACAGAAAAGATCGGCGTTGGGACAACACTCTTCTAAGTCCTTATCTGAATAAAATGTTTTTTCTGTTAAATGTAAATAATTCTTCCTAAAAACATCCATCACTATCTTCCTTTTTGAATTAGAAAAAAGATAAAATGATATCAAAGTCTTAATTTTCTGTTTATATGACAGGTTTTTAGCTTTTAGGATTTTCCACACACTATCCAATACTGCAGTTTCCCGAATATAGTTTATGGTTTCAACCTCGCATCCTTGTTGCTGGAAAAGCTTCTCTGTAGCATAAGTTTGAAGAACTGAACCATAATTATCAATGGCATGGAGCGTAATAATTGCAACTTTCATTATTTTTATTTTTAAAAACTATCAAACCAAGTGTTTACATCGAAAGAAGATACTATTTTTTCGTTGATTTCATGGAATGGTGTATTAAGAAATTCTTGCAAATATGAGATTCTGTCTTGGCCATATATATATATATTTTGAGAGTGGTAAAAGGGATATTCTATAATATGTATATTATTAGTAAGCAATTTCTTATGAAAAGCTAAAGCTTCCAGAGTTCTAAGTGTCATATCGCGCTGATTACTCTGAAGTATCTCGATTATACATCGACTTTTCTCAATATTCTCAATATTTTTAGCATAAGAAATAAATTCTTTTGGTGAAGAAGGAATAACAAAAAGATTGCGATATGGCATTATTTGTCTCATTATTCTTGTAATTAGTTCTCCCCGATTCTTTTTGGCACCAAGAAAGTAAAAGTCATAAATAGGTTCTTTCTTCTTGGATGTCACTTTCATATTAAAAAATGAGGGATGCCATATCATTTCATATCTTGCCGCATCATCTTTATCGAAAGTGTGTAGCAAAAAGCCTTCTTCTTTTAGTTTATGAATATTATTAGCAAAACAAGACTGCGAAGCTACAGGATTCCACATCCACAAATGAATCCCCACACCTCTTGCCACTTGTGAACGAATTGCATGAAACAAACATAATTGAGTATAAGCACTTATTATTATTTGATCACCAGGTTTCAATTCTTGTAATAAAAGACGTAAGCTTTTATTAATAATAAGCCATGCGGGCAGTTTTTTATTAGGTAGATATTTGCGTAAAAAACGTTGCCAAAAGCTGCAATAATGACCTAAAGGAATATCAATAAAATCGGGACGAGTTCTAAGCCCCTCTAGGACAAAATCCCACAATTCCATTTCAACATGAACTACACACCTCATCGTCTCATTATTTGATATATATCATGTAATTTAAGTATTAGATATGAGCCAAAGTCTACATGATACGCTGCAAGCTTTGCGGCTATTTTCATATATGTCGAGTATGGATAAGAAAAAATATCCTTATGACACTCAGGAAAAAGTGAACGCCATAATTCTATATTTCTAACTTCAGAAGACCTAAGTAAGCATGATTTCAATTGAAACTTCAAATAGTTAATCTGGTTTTCACACACGCTGGTTTTGTCTTTCTTCTGGAGAAACTGTTCCACAACGTCGGCAACTTTTGTTAATTCTTTTATTTTATTAATTGAAGGCGTATTTGTTATTGATGCCTCATTTTGACAATAATGATAAAAACAATCAGAAAGACACACGGTTTTATGTGAAGAAATCAAAACGCTTATTGCAAAACAAAAATCTTCGCCCCAATTTATACCTTTAGGAAATACTATATTATTCTTACTTATCAGTTCACGTCTCACTAATTTGTTACATAAAGAGCCCGTGAGTGGCGAAACATCAAATAACAAAGGCGAGAAAAAGTCTGTTCTTTGATAATATTTTTTATCAACAGTCTTGTTATGTTCTTCGACATAATATCCACAACATACAACATCAGCATCATTTTTTATTGCCTCTTTAAAAAGAGATTCATACATGTTTGGATCAATCCAATCATCACTATCACAATGTATAACATATGCTCCAGTTGAAGCATCAAGTCCTTCCTGTCGCGTATATGAAACTCCTCTATTTTCTAATCTATTAATGATTTTTACTTGCCCTTTCCTATTAGGATGTTTTTGAATGCTTTTAGATACTTTTAAAATACTATCATCTTTTGAACCATCATTCACGAACACAAACTCCATATCTTCTAATGTTTGATTAAATAAAGAGTCACAACATCTACTCATATATTTAGAAACATTATATACAGGAATTACAACAGAAACCTTCGGAATTGTCATGACTTAAGAAAGAGCTTTTTGCAAAAAGTTAATCGATTCTATTTTTAATAAAGACAGTCGTCTATTCACATCAGTATAGTCTATTTTTGACAACCAGGTGGCAGGTAAGATCGGACTCTCTGCACATATCATTCTATCTTGGAGATTAACTATCTCAAGTAGGGTTTCCATTCTTGAATTACCACGTCCTTTATTGGAAAGAGTAATAAACTGCTTGTTGAATATTATAGAAAAAACAGTTCCATGAAAAGAATCTGTTATCATAAAACGTGAGTTCTTGATTTCAGTCATCCAACTTTCAATAGATGGAAAACCTTTTTTTGAAGGTGTTCCAATGTATGTAGGACACAAACCAAGCTCCTTACAAATAGTCCTAATAAGATTATCTTTATCTTTGTTTCTATCAAGTAGGTATATTGCAAGCGTATTCGTATATGAATTTCCTTTAATATTCAACAGTTTTATATAGTCATCTGGATTTAATAATAAGGTTGGATCTAATACTAGTTCTGCATCAACATCAAATAATTTTTTACAAATATCTATTCCAGACTTTTCTCTTACAGATATACTATGTATATTCTGCACTAATGATTTATAGTAAGAAATCTCCTCTTGGGGAATATCAGATTTGCTCGTTCCAAAGGACACTCCATATGTAATTTTTTTTGTGGAATTTGGTACATCCCTAAAAAAAAAAGCAGGCAAGTCTGGTGAAAAGGCTTTGCGCCAAACCTGGTCACTTCCTACAATAATAGCATCAAAATCTCTCTCCGTCTGAAAAAAAACAGGTGAGCCATCTATAGCATTTTCAACTAATAAATTTTTTCTAATAAAAATCATCTGGTTTTGACCAGGAGTGTTGAAAAAATTCATTTGTTTGTTCGCATTAATAAAAAGTATTCTTTTATCACCTTTTATACGTTTAAAGAAACGCCAAAAAAAACTTGGCCAATTTGTTTTTTCCTCTAACTTCCTATATGGTATATTTATGGTCACGGGTGTATGCCCCATTCTCTTTAATACTAATTGTAATGCAAAATTTTGCAAAATACCACCATAGTTATTAGCCAATGGCTGGGTTAGAATGCCTATTTTCATTTTTTCAGAATATTTTTGACTGTCTGAACACCAGATGGTCCGACAATGTCCCTTACCGTTTCCTTCAATCTCTTCTTTAGAAAAAATAAATTACCAGTCATTATACTACGGATAGTCTTTAAAGCATCATTCTCGTCGTCTGTATCAGTGAATACCTCAAAAATGATGGACTTGTCAGTGATGCTTGGGGTGCAGAAGCGTTCAACACTTTGAATGAACTCATCCTTAGATGTAGCAGAAAGGTATTGATAACCTAAATCCTCTGCATAGTGCTTTACTAACTGATGAGATTTGTTGCCATAGTGACCAGAAGCAGCCATATAAGGCTCTGCATCCTCTCCGAAGATACGACATAGATGACAATATAACCGGAACTCATTTCCTTTGCCATTATTTATCAACAACAATCGTATATTATTACCAACATGTCGATTTCCCAACACATTCATATCATAGAAAAATGCCAAATCTCCAAAAACTCCAAAAAATAATTTTTCTGGATTAGACATAGCTGCACCTATCATCGTAGAAATTCCGCCATCGATACCAAATCCGCCCACATTGCATTTTGCAGTCACTTTGTCTGGCAAATTGAAGAAGTTCCATGAACGTAGACTATTGTATATGCCTAAATGGATTTCACTTTCCTTTGGCAGACGGGCGGACAATATCTTTGCCATCCATACATTGCTGAAAGGAAGTTCTGGAATTACAGAGAATAGATTATCATATTCAGCACGGCATGCCTTAAGGAAACTATCTTTCTGCTCTTTCTCTTTGCCATAATGTTTGAAGAACAATATCTCTGGCATCATGAAAACATCTGTCAATTTGCCAAACATATCTCTTAATGCTCCATCCTCACTAACCCGCCAAACGCGAGAAGGAAGCATTCGGTATACATCTCCTGTTACTTCACCTATATGGATAAGCAAATCAACATTCTTAAGACTTGAAGACCATTTTTCCTGACCAAAAACCAATGACATGTGAACCGCATATTGACCATGATAATTGCTCGCATGGTCACAGAATACCACAGCATCATGAGTGGCGCAGAAGGAATCAATAGCATCGGTTTCCTTTTCAGAAAAAAAGTGATGAGCACCAACAAATACAGCAATACGACCCGTATCTTCTATTTCTGGCATGGCATCTGACATCAAATGTCGTTTGATTGATCTAACAGGAGGTAACTCCCTTACACTAAAGTCTCGGTTATAATCTGTAAACATGTTAATATGTGCAGGACCTCCACCATTCAGACTTAAAGCTAAGATTGCCTTGTTTGCCTCTATAGTACAATACTTTTCGTCTTTTTTATCCTTCACCATTGGAACAACAACATGTTCTATAGCAATATCATTCGGTAATGAACGGCGATCAATCTGTTGGTCAATGAGATGACCTATCTGATCGTCTCCACGATGAGAGGTAATAGCCAATACTGGCAACTTTCGATAAAATGCCTCTGTCAGTCCTGGCATATAATTACGCGAAGCAGTGGCTCCTGTGCAACTGAGCACGACTGGCTCGCCTGTCTCAGAAGCCATTCCACATGCAAGGTACGCAGCAGAACGTTCATCAACAGATGAATAAATTTTAAAGAAAGGGTCTTGCTGGATGCTACCGACAAACGTCATATTCGTTGTTCCAGGTGAAGCTATCACCCGCTTTATACCATGAGCTTTCAGTAAGGCAATTACTATTTGAACATTACGTTCGACTGTATAATAATTTTTTCCCATATGATTTATCGCCAACGGGCGTTAATAGTTTTACCTTCGTTACAAACAAGAATCTGACCATTAAGACAATTAGACACATCAGAAAGGAGAAAGCATGCAATTTCTGCAACTTCTTCTGGAAGATAATATCTGCCAGTAATGCCTCCGCCTCCGGCCAAATTACCATCATCTTCCTTTCCTACCATATCAGAAATAGTTACACCTGGCGCTATGGCATTTACACGAAAGCCATCTTTAACGTATCGGTGAGCCAAACCTTGCACCAAGCTATTTATAGCAGCCTTGGTTAATCCATAAGGGCGTTCGTCTACTGTCATTCCCGTCTCGGATGAAATAAAGAGAATTTTCTTATATTCACAGTCAGTTCTCTTTTTGTATTTTTCAATAAACAACTTAGTCAAAAAAAAGGCTCCACGAAAATTTGTGTTTATTTGGGTATCAAACTGTTCTTGGGAAACCGCTAAGATGCTTTCTTCATGAAGTGAAATCCCTGCATTATTGACCAAACAATTGATACTTCCCAAAAGTTCCTCTGCTTGCTTAAAGAAACCTAAGAAAGAATCAACATTTTGAACATCAAGAATAAGATATTTACATTTAATCTCAGCAGCACTCTTCTTAAGAGTATCTACATTACGCCCGGCAATCAAAACGTCAGCCCCCTCTTCCACAAAGCGTTTTGCCATAGCATAACCAAGGCCTCTACCCCCACCTGTAACAACAATTCGCTTTCCTTTTAATCGCTCATCAGGCTGAAGGTAGCAAATATTAGCATAAATAGGTCTTATTTCTCCATGCAAAAGGAATGATAAAAGATGTTTAATGAATTTCTTTATTTGCATATACTTTTTTGAATTTGATTTATGATAAACTGCTTCTCTTTTGGTTCAAGTCCTAGGGTGTATATACTCATTATAACAGAAATAATCCCTGCTATAATCACCTCAATTAGCCTTAAAATAGAAGGATCTTGAAGTTTATATAATAAATATGGGAAAACAAAGGAACCAACAGATACCATCAAACACTTTATTAAAACTTCTTTAAAGTATTTTTGCCATGGCAACATAATCAAATCTTTTACCAGATATATCCTAATAAATATCAATACAAAATAAATGAAAGTGTAAATCCAATAAGCACTTAAGGGTGAATATCCCATCAAGAATGCAACCCATGTCAATGGAAATACCAAAGCGCCCCAAAGTGCTACGGTAATTTGATATTTCTTTATTTGTCCCGTTGCAAACTGTGAAGCAACTAACGTGTTACCTATTATCGTACACATGGATGTCACAAAAGTAAGTCTTACGAATGCCACGGCATAGTCTGGAACTATCTTTAACCACAAAGATAAGATTCTCTCCGTCTCAAGTCCAATGGGAACTGCAAAAAATAACATTAGAAAATAAGAATATTTTGCTCCATGACAAACGAGACTATGCATATAGGAAAAATCACCTTCTGCATAAGATTTCGTAATCTGAGGATTGAGTGCTGTTGTGAAATTGTTCACAAACTGAGTTACAGCTTGTTCTACCTGTGTTGCTATTCCCCTTGCAGCATTTAAGGTAACACCAAAGAACATATTAATAAGAATATTGACTCCATGCGTATTAAACATATATGCTCCATTGCCAAACATAGTCCAACCAGCAAAACTTGTCATTTCCTTAATCAATGGTTTGTCAAAAGAAAACTTAAAGTTTATTTCCTTAAAGTTAATTTTGCAATATATTCCATATATCAGGCCTACCAAGAAAGATTCTAATAGTAGTAAGGTTGCATAAAGCTCTAGCTTATCAAAAGCAGATACGCTAACAAAAAATGCAATGCAAAGTTTGAAAATACCATCTAATATGCTTACATATGCAAAAGTGCCCATCTTTTCATGTGAAATAATTGTTGCATTGAATGGTGTACTTAACAAACTAACAACAAAAGAAAGAATAGAGCAATGCATTACCCAATTAGCAGCATCTATTCTATCATGAGGGAGATTCATTTTGTAATTAAGAAACCAAATACCGATAATCTCTGCTACAACAGAAATAAAGAATGCCATTGATATTTGCACGATTAAAGAAGTTGAAAATACTTGCTTTAATCGTTTCATATCATTCTTCCCTAGTTCAAATGTCAAAAATCTGCTTACTGACGAAGAAAAAGAATTGGATAAAATGGAAAACATTGCTACGACACCGCCAACAACATTGTAAACACCATAATCCTTAACCCCAAGTGCATTTAGTATCACACGAGATGTATAAAGGCTTATTAGCATCAAAAATATCATTCTTATATATAATAAAAATGTATTTTGGGCTATACGCTTATTTTTTGCCGATGAAGATGTCTCAGGCATTATTCAAAAACTTAATATTTTATTTAATGGGGCATTTTTTCATTCAAAAACCAAGAAGAGTCATTAAGAAGTGATGGTTGTCGAAATCTATCTATCAGGGTATTAAACATGATAGTGAAAGGAACCCTACCAGAGCGTAGATGCACGATTCAAAGCCCTGCGGGCGGTTCAAGAGTTCAATACTCAAAATTTAAAGAATATTCTGATGCATGCATACAAAGGGCCAAACAACAAGAGGTTGAGACACGACAACAGTCCTCACGCTCAGGGGATGAGCATGAAGGTGGTGATGCCTGTTAACAGGTAACGGGCATCACCATGTGGACGCCGCCGTAGAGAGCATTGACTCTCGCAGTATCTCGTTGTTGTACTTTTAACCTGCAAAATTACAATTTTATTTTGATATGGCAAAATTGTAGTTCGTTTGAATAGATCCTCCTACTTATAGCAAATATTGCAAGCGGTCCGTTTCATGGACTTTGCCTTGGCGACTGTGACTTTCTCGATGGAAGCACTGCATTTGTTCAGACCTCGGCAGTTGCTGTTGGAATGGTAGCGTTTGGACTCTGGGCCGGTACATATATACACCATGCTGCTTTGCAGCGGTTCAAGAGCCTGGAGGCTGTTAAATTCAACTACGCTACGTGCAATGTCCTTCGGACATTCAAATGTTGCAAATGGCACACACGTAAAAACTACTGTCAATATGATTGTTGCTATTGTCTTCATGATTAAAAGCGACGAGGATGCGGTTTCAAGTTTCAAATTTTTCTTCTTTATGAGGTTTTGACCATATTTCTTAGCGGTTGTGTTGATACCCTCCTGCCCCATCACGGCTCCGGCGGCGCGTAAGTGCCTGTGTGCTTGTGCCACAAAGAATTCATTCTACTACTTTTCGCCCAATGTTGGTGTTTTGTAAATAACCGGTAATTGGTCAATATCGGTTATTTCCAGATAGGTAGCAATTTGCTGGTCAGTGTATACACCACTTTTTACCTGCATGTAATCATCTGCTTTATACAACACATGCTTTTCTGCTCCCTTAAAATCAAGATAATTATCAGCTACATCTGTTCGCAGAACAACATTAAAACCTAATTGTCCGTTAACTTGTACCGAAGGATATATGATGCCTTGTTCCGTATTAAGGATATTTCGTGCGAAATATGCAGACACCATATATTTAAAATTCTCACCTTCGGGTACCCTCTTTGCAAATTGACCAGCAATATATTCAACCAAGTTATCAAAATCGTTCACGATTGACTGATCTGGATAAGTATTTAGTTTGCTTGCGTAATGCTTCTGCATCAAGTTAACAGTTCCCCCCATCCGTGTATCAACAAATATGTTGGGATGGCAAATAAGGCACATCTTCAAATCCTTCGTGACCTCCCAACGAGAAACATAGGTTTCTTCTATTCCTTTTGGCAAGTGGTTGCGGTGCAGCTTTGATGTTTCTAACATGGCTATGAAATCGCCATGTTCTCCTGCCACATCCCCGACCGCACCGTAGAATGCAGTTTCAAGATAAATAGAAGCCCGTTGAAAATCTTTATTCAAGCAAGCAGGCTTATATGTAAACTCATCACTTACCAATTCCTTTGGATCCTTTCTACAACGAGAAATAATTGTTCCCTTTTTTAAAGGGTGACATAACCATACCAAAGGCACTAGTTTATCGACAAGTTGATGAACTTGCTTTTTGCACTGGGAGGTATTCTCCAATTCTATAGCTTTAAGTTGTAGTAATACATCTGCTATCCTCATCATATTTTAGATTACTTTGTGTTTATACCGCCTTTTGCAGCTTGTGTCAGGAGTCGTGCTCCTATCAAATAACCCATAGCCAGATTTCAAGCGGAAGGCTCTTTTGCAGGTTCATCTCACATATGTGCCAAAGTGGCCTTGTGGGCTACAATAAAGCCCCTATATTATGCCAAACCTGTGAGTTAGTCATAATGTTAGCAACTATGTTCGCTGCAACATCCTCACCAAAACCTTTCAATTTAGCCACTATGCTTTTATGCGTTTCTTGCATATCTCGTTCTTTTTCTGCTATCGCGAGTAACTCCTTGCGTTGCTTGCCTGTTAGCTCATCTTTTACTGCCTCAAATAGAATCTTTACAATAACATCCTGTTGCTGTTCTTGCTTCTGTGACTGGTTTTGAGATTGATTCAAAGAGTTGTTAATACTAATGCCAGCATTCTGTTTTATCTTAAGTGGATTCGAATCCGTTGTTCTTTCAGGCAATACTTCGAAAGCCTGTAATATAGATAATATCCTTTCAAATTCGCCCAAATAGCAAAAACTAGGATTAAAAAGATTGACCGCACGTTCAAATTGAGCGATAACCATATCTCCAGGAACAGTCTGATTAAGAAATCGTAAGGTTTTTTGGTGCCAAATATTATAATCGTTTAAGTGTTCCAACTTAGTTCCTTTGATACTTGCTTTCAATTCCTCACCCTCTGCTATTAATTCTTTTGTTGTCATATTGCTATATTTGTGAACTATATTTAGAGCTATAAATGCCTCCTCGTTGACTCTGTCGATGAAATCAACTTCATCAACAATAGTACAGAAAAAAAGGGGGCTCCATATAATGTATTATTTCGTTACTACTTTTTCGTAATAGCTGCATGAATGTTATGGGGTCGCACGTTCCATGCAGAAAACTGTGGTTCAAATGGTAGAGCTATGCAAAGCGACAGGGTCGCAGGTTCTAGTTTCTAGTTTATAGTTTCTAGAGCATTGGAGCAGTGCTCTGTAACTTATGGAGCGGTGCTCTGTACCTTAGGGAGCAGTGTTCCGTAACCATATAGAGCTATGCTCTGTAACCTCTAGAGCAGTGCTCTGTAACAGCTAAAGCTATACTCCGTAACTGCTAGAGCTATGCTTCTGGAGTCTGAAAGCAATGCTCTTGGCGTCTGAAAGCAATGCTTTTGGAGTCTGAAAGCAATGCTTTTGGATGCTGGGAGCTATGCTCTTGGCGTCTGAAAGCAATGCTCAAGCAGTTTCAAGTTTCTAGTTTATAGTTTCTAGAGCAGCGGAGCTGCGGTTCAATAGCTGCAAGCAGCGGGCGGCAGCGACCATTAACATCTAACTCTACACTCTCAAACTGACTCTAAACGCTAAACTCCAAACTCTAAACTAAAAAAACTTTCACGACTATTCACTATTCACATTTGCAGATAACTGACTATAAACCAAATGGTTACAAGGGTGAATAGTGGTTTGATTATTCACGGTGAATAATTACACGACTATTCACCTTTGTAACGCAATGATATATAACAAGTTAAGCATTAAGGTGAATAGTGAATAGTTTTTTCAATTTTCTTGCAGGGAAACCACCCACACATTGCCTCGCCGAGCGTGACGGGTTTTGCAACCCATATTGCTAAGCACTCTTCCTATCTTGATGACGGTGGACTGGTTGGCTTGCACACCAGG
>JAEEGL012629241.1_pt1 | contig 18987 bp, 15 predicted proteins | sample 9134231 | NCBI WGS metagenome assembly JAEEGL01 (sample SAMN16246548, study PRJNA631951) | gut metagenome | biome: gut microbiome; feature: rumen; material: fiber-attached | host: Bos | place: Iran: Karaj | collected 2018-10 | reverse complement strand
TCTTGGACAATGCCCAAGAACATATGACAAATAGGCCATTCCAGTGCGACTACGTCGCAGGGCCTATTTGCACTCGTATCATGGTTTCACGAAATGCGCAGCGTAGTGCGCATTTCTGCAATTTAGTCCAATAATACATCAAACTTTCATCTCAGGAATAAATGTCCTGGAATTTTGTGCTGTCATGACCTTCGCATTTTTGGCTGCTTCATCTCCGAAAATCTTCTGAGAGTTGACGCGCTCACTCTCATCGATATTCCTAACCGGCTTTAAATATACGCCCTGCTCATTCATTATATGTGCCTTCTCGTTATCAGCAAGTTCAAGTTCTAAGATGTGCCACAGCTTCTTTCTGAGGTTGTCATTTTCAACAGGGAAAAGAATCTCCACTCTTCGCTCAAGATTTCTAGGCATCCAGTCGGCACTGCTTGCATAATACTCAGGATTGCCGCCGTTCTCAAAGTAAAAGATTCTGCTGTGCTCAAGGAAGTTTCCGACTATAGACCTCACAGTGATGTTATCACTTACTCCCGGAATTCCTGTTCGCAAACAGCAAATGCCTCTGACTATAAGGTCAATCTTGACGCCTGCACTGCTGGCTTTGTAAAGAGCCGCAATTACCTCTTTATGGCAGATAGAATTCATCTTGGCAACGATCCTTGCAGGCTCACCTGCAAGAGCATGTTCTTCCTCTCTTTTAATAAGGTCAAGAATCCTGTCCTTAAGCCATAGAGGCGCAAGTGAAAGCTTGTTCCAACCAAGTGGCTCCGAGTAGCCAGAGAGCATGTTGAACACAGCCGTTGCATCTTCGCCAAATGCCGGTGCGCAGGTAAAGAGACCTACATCAGTGTACTGCTTTGCTGTAGAGTCATTGTAGTTGCCTGTAGCAAGATGAACATATCTCTTGATACCGTCTTCCTCACGTCTTACAACCAGAGTGATCTTACAGTGAGTTTTAAGACCTACAAGTCCGTAAATAACGTGGCAGCCGGCTTTCTCAAGCATCTTTGCCCATACAATATTGTTTTCCTCATCAAACCTTGCCTTGAGCTCAACAAGTACAGTTACCTGCTTGCCGTTGTCTGCTGCCTTGGCAAGTGCCGCAATGATCGGTGAATTACCGCTGACACGATAAAGAGTCTGTTTGATGGCAAGTACGTCCGGATCAACCGCCGCACTCTCAACAAACTTTACAACATTTTCAAAAGTCTCATAGGGATGATGCATCAGCACGTCTCCCTTTGAGATAACATCAAATATATTGCAGTCTCCTGTAAACTCAGGAACCGGCTGAGGCTCTTTATACCTGTGTTCTTTAAGGTCATCAAACCCTTCCATCTTATACATCTTCATAAGAAAGGTCAAATCCAAAGGGCCATCAATATTGTAGATTTCATTACTCTCTACCTTAAGTTCCTCCGCAATAAGCTTAAGGAGTTTTTTATTTATGCCGCTGGCAACCTCAAGCCTGATTGCCTGCCCCCACTGCCTGCGCTTTATCTGCTTCTCGATCTCTTTTAAAAGATCCTCCGCCTCATCCTCATCAATAGAAAGGTCGGCGTTACGTCCAACTCTGTAAGGCGAAGATGTAAGTACATCATAATTAAGGAAGAGCTTCGAAATATTCTTCTGAATGATCTGCTCAAGGAAAATAACTTTTTTAACTTCCCCGCTCTTGCCACTACCCGGAATTTCAACGACTCTCGGAAGAACGTTTGGCACCTGAACGGTTGCAAAGTCCACATCATCCTTGCCCTCTTTTTTCTGCAAAAGAGCTGCAATATTCAGCGTCTTATTTCTAATAAGAGGGAACGGTCTTGATGAGTCAACAGCCATTGGTGTAAGAACAGGATAAACATACTCGTCAAAATATCTGTCCACATATTCGCTGTCCTTGCCGGATAATCCCGTCGCCTCGCAGATCATGACGCCTTTTGCCAAAAGAGCCGGAATCAGCTGCTTATTGTATATCTCATACTGTTTGTCCACGAATTTATGAACGTCATCCAGGACGGCGCTAAGCTGCTCCTTAGCTGTCATGCCGGCGATGTCGAGTTTTCGATAGTCTGCATTTATCATGTCTTTTAGAGATGCTACTCTGACCATGAAAAACTCATCAAGGTTACTGGCGGAAATACTTAGGAACTTAAGCCTCTCAAAAAGAGGGTTTGATAAGTCCTCTGCCTCTGTGAGCACCCTGTCATTAAACTGCATCCATGACAGTTCTCTGTTGATATAGTATTTAGGATCTTCAAAATCGATTCCATTCTTAATCTTGTTTTTTGCCATATCATACCTCATCAAAACATCTTCTTTTGTCTTATAACCGGTCTGATTCCGTAAACCTCTTCGAAGAACGATGCCCTGTTATTGAACAGTCCCTTCTCAAGCGTGATATCAGCTCTTGTATCAACTGTGATCACCAGCTCTTTATCCTTAACAAATACCTTTACGTCCTTGAACTTCTGCTTGTGGGTTCTGTCAAGACCGTTGGCTACTCGCATTATCGCGGTAAGCTTGGTAACCCTGAGGTACTCTTCTCTTGAGAGCCCCTTAATATATAAACTACTGCTGCCAAAATAATCAAAGTTTTCATGATTGTACCTTACGATATTGGCAACTATCAGTCTCTCCATATGTGAAAGACCTATGATCTCCGTCGACATTATGATGTTGTAGGAACAGTCACCCAGGTAGACCATGGAAATATATTTTCCGCAATCATGCAGTATTGTAGCAATCTGTAAAAGAAGTCTGTCTCTGTCGCTAAGTCCATGAAGTTCCCTGGTGCTGTCAAAGATTGTGAGAGCCAGCCTCTGAAGTGTCTCTCTTCTTGATTTACTTCCCATAAATCTCTTGGAGATATTCTGGGCACAGGCGATAATATCCTGTTCGAAATCATGTGGTGACTTTATAAATTTCTTTTTCTCCGCATATTCATAAGCTATGCCATCGCAGAGTGTTATGCCCGGCGCCCAGATATTTGTGGCCTTCGTGGCATCGAGAATACACTTGATAAGCACCGCAGAAACATACAAAAGCGGAACATTTTCCTCCGGCATACTGAGCCTTTTTGCGACATCAATCTCACTCATGCCGCTGGCCTGATCAAGGAATTTCAGATACTCTTCCCTTGTGGCATAGCCCATTCTCTCATAGCCCATCCTTTCTTTCTGGATTACAGGAGAAACATAATCATCAATAATGATAAGATTTTCCAGCGTCTTATCTTTTAAATATAATTTGGAAAAAACAGATAGCTGTGAATTTACAAGCTCGGAAACGAGGTCCATATACTTAAGCCTTGTGGCATGGACCTCTTCCATTGTGGTATGAATTCTGAGAACACCGGTTTTAAGATTCTGAGTGGCAACCAGTGTATCTTTTTCGAAAAGAGAAATCTGAATACTGCCTCCGCCGATATCAACTATGGCTGTCGGGCGGGCAATTATCTCTTTAAACTGCTCTGACTTAAGAGCGATTGACTTATAATCCAAAAATCTCTGCTCTGAGTTACTTAAGACATCAATATGAATCCCGGTTCTCTGCTCAATAAGGTCCCTTACTATCACGATATCTTTGGTCTCTCTTACAGCACTTGTGCCGTAAGCCTGATAGTGCGTGACTCCATAACCCTTCATGATATTCTTAAAATCAGAAAGGATCTTGATCATTTCCTCAACATGTCTGTGGGAAATAGCGCCTGTCGCATAGGTCTCACTTCCTATGTCCATACGATGTCTGACATAGTCCAGCTCCCTTACGCCATTCTTACTTGAGAGCTCAAAAATCTTGAGCGCCATCTCATACGAACCAACATCTATTGCAGCAAACAACTCACCATTCATCGTCATTTCCTCTTAATAGTTTCCCAATACCTTCATCATCTTGGCTTCTTCGCGAAGACCCCTAAGTGCGTTTTTAACTGCACTGTCCTCAAGGTTTCCGTCGAAGTCTATAAAGAATCTGTACTCCCAGTCCTTGTCCTCTATCGGGCGGGATTCAATCTTGGTCATATTCAAGTTGTTATAGATAAAGTGTGACATTATGTGGTAAAGAGCACCGGCCTCATGCGGTATCTCAAGGCAGAGGCTTATCTTTTTGGCACCCTTTAAGAATACCTTCTGATTTGCAACAATGATAAATCTTGTAGAGTTGGAATCCGCCTGGTTGATTCCCTCTTCAATGATATCGAGTCCATAAATCTTTGCTGCCAAAGAGCTTGCGATGGCTGCCTGTGACTTGTCGCCATCCTCTGCAACCTTTCTTGCAGCAAAAGCATTGTTTTTCATACCGATCTGTCTGATATTGCTGTGCTCAGAAAGGAAGCGGCTGCTCTGCAAAAGAGACTGCGGATGTGAATAAACTGTTTTGATGTCATCAAGCTTAGCCCCCGGAACTCCCATAAGGCAGTGTCTGATTTCAATAATCTGCTCGCCAACTATGTAGTTCTCATACTCTGTCAAAAGATCGTAAGTCTCTGTAATAACTCCGGCCGTCGAATTCTCTATAGGAAGAACCGCGTAATCTGCGCTTCCCTCTTCAAGAACAGACATGGCATCGCGAAATGTTTCAACGTGAAAACAGTTAACATCGTCGCCAAAGAACGTCTTCATGGCGATCTCTGAATATGCCCCCTCTGCACCCTGATAGCAAACTCTTGAGTTCTTTTTATCAAGTGAATCAATAGGAATAAATGGAAGCCTTCCCGATGCTCCCTGCTCCTGAAGCTTCTGGTACTGAAGCTTTCTGCTGATGCTCATCAGCATGGAAAAGAGCTCCTCAACTCCGATCTTGTTAAAATCGGAATGTGCCATCTCTTTTACTGATTTTATCTTCTGAATCTCTCTGTCTCTGTCAAAGACTTTTTTGCCATTGGCTATCTTGTAGTCAGCAATCTGAGTTGCGATATCCATTCTCTTCTCAAAAAGATCTACAAGCTGTTTATCAACGCTGTCTATCTCAACGCGCAAGTCGTTCAAATCCATTTAAGTCACACCTCTTTATCTTCTTCTATTCTTTTGCAATCCTACTTTCAATTATATCTATATTTTGTGACATTACAAAGCCTTGTTCCATATAAATGTATTTTATAGATACATTATCGGGATTTTATAGTTTTCACTACCTTTTAGTGATAAAATTAATGAAAGAAGATAATAGCGAGGTGCGCATATGAGTAGACGAGCTCTTATTGGTTTTATCATAGCTGCAATTGCAACAGTAGCACTGCTAGTCGTATATTTCCTTGACCAGCGAATTCCAAGGGATCCGTCAGACGTCGGCAACTCTGCCGGTAACCTTCACAACGGCGGATATTTCTTTGAAATGGACGGCAAAGTTTATTTTGCCAATCCCGCAGACAGTTATTGCCTCTATTCAATGAATACCGATGAAACAAAACCCAAAAGACTCACAAGCATGGGTGTTAAATACATAAGCGGAGCAAATGGATATCTGTATTTTTATATGGATTCAACACATAAGGCTACATCAGTTAAAGGTCTTGGCTCTGCCACTAATCAATACGGTATCTACAGATGCCGCACAGACGGAAGAGATCAGGTGTGTCTCCTTCGAGATTTTTGCGGCGAATGTCAGCTTTGCGGTGAGTATGTTTACTATCAGGTCAAAACAGACGGCGGAAGTCTTAACAGGATCAGGGTTGATAAACAGGACAAATCCAAGATTGCAGACGAGAAGATTTCTCCTGTATGTTATGACGACGGCGTGATCTATTACACAGGCGTATCATCCGATCACAACATCCATGCATTGAACACCAAGGCATCAAACTCTACCTACGATGTTTTGTATGGCAACTATTTCTTCCCTGTTGTTAACGGCTATTATATTTACTATTTAAATGGAGATTCCAATTACAGTCTCTGGCGTACCAATCTTGTGAATGGGGGAACCGAGATTGTTACTACCGAGAGACTTGATTGCTACACAATGGATAACAACTATATCTACTACTGCTACTCCAATGGACTTTTGTCTCAGCTTAAGAGATGTAACCTCGATGGCAGCAACCAGATAGTTCTTTTCCAGGGTGTTGTAAATGACCTTAATCTCACATCAAAATATCTGTACTTTAAGGTTTACGGAAATGATACAGTGTTGTATCATATTCCTTTGGATGGATCTGCTCAGGCATCCGTCGTAGAAATCAAATTAGAGAAGTAATAAATAGGGAGAACGGTATGGAAAAAATGCGACACATGATGAATCCTCTGGACTTTTCTGTGGAAGAGTTAGAGGCGCTTTTCGATGTGGCAGGTGATATCGAAAAGAATTCAGAAGCCTACGCGCACAAATGCGATGGCAAGATTTTAGCCACCTGTTTTTACGAACCAAGTACCAGAACAAGACTCAGTTTTGAAACTGCTATGTTAAGGCTCGGAGGCAAGACTATCGGATTTGCAGATGCCAATAGTTCTTCCGCAGCAAAAGGCGAAAGTGTCGCCGATACAATTCGTGTTATTTCCTGTTTTGCAGATATCTGTGCAATGCGTCATCCTAAGGAAGGTGCTCCAATGGTTGCAGCTTCTAAATCTCTTATTCCCGTTATTAACGCCGGCGATGGCGGTCATCAGCATCCCACTCAGACTTTGACAGATCTTTTAACCATCAGATCTTTAAATGGAAAATTATCAGACTTTACTATTGGTCTTTGCGGCGACCTTAAATTTGGCCGAACCGTTCACTCACTTATCAATGCTCTTTCCCGCTACAGCGGAATTCACTTCGTTTTCATTTCACCCAATGAACTTAAGGTTCCTGACTACATAACTGAAATGCTTGATTCCAAGGGCATCAGCTACGAGGAAGTTATCAGACTCGAAGACGTTATGCCACGTCTTGATTTCCTGTACATGACAAGAGTACAGAAGGAAAGATTCTTCAACGAAGAAGACTACATCCGCTTGAAGGATTTCTACATCCTGGATAAGGAAAAGATGAATCTTGCAAAAGAAAAGATGTACATTCTCCATCCTCTTCCACGTGTGAACGAAATTTCAGTAGAAATAGACAATGATCCAAGAGCAGCATATTTCAAGCAGGTTCAGTATGGACTTTACGTAAGGATGGCTCTTATCCTTACCCTTCTTGATATGACAGACGCTCACATGAACGAAGGGCTGCTGAGGACAATTTAGGCAGTCACGCCCCTACCACAACCAAAAAAGAAAGGACTTTACCATGTTAAATATTGGAAAAATAGAAGAAGGCTTCGTTCTTGATCACATCAAGGCAGGAAAAAGCATGCAGATATATCGCCACCTTGGTCTCGATAAGCTCGACTCCACTGTCGCTATCATCAAAAATGCCAAGAGCAAGGTAATGGGCAAAAAAGACATCCTGAAAGTTGAATGTGATATCAATACACTCGATCTCGATGTCCTTGCATTCATCGATCACAATATCACTGTAAACGTAATTAAGAATGGTGAGATCATAGAGAAAAGAGCTCTTGTTCTTCCTAAAGAGATCACAGGCGTTATCACCTGCCATAATCCGCGCTGCATCTCCTCTATTGAACAGGAACTTCCACATATCTTCTATCTCTCTGATGAGAAAAAAGAAATCTACCGCTGCAAATACTGTGATGAGAAGTACAGCGAGAGCAGCGTAAGCAAATAGTATAAAAAGTTATTAGAAAAGTATTAAATTTCGTTAATAAATATCCTTTTTAGTGTTGCGTGTTCTATAATTATTTTTGTAGACTTATTTTATGTTTACTAATTATGGAGGCGTATTATGGCTAAGGAAACTAATGAAAAAAAGGCAAGACCCAAATCAGACATCAGCTTAAAGAACAGTGTCAAGACAAGACTTATTGCAGTAATGCTTTCTATTGCAATTATTCCTCTTGTCATCGCGATCATTCTCAACTACACGACATCTACCAACAAGGCGATGAAGGATGCGCAGGAATCCATGGAATGGCAGGCTGCATATATTGAGGCTAAATTTATGTCCATCGTTGACCAGAACATGGATATGATACGTCAGGTTGGTGAAAACCCGACTATTATCGCATATCTTGTTGCCCCTGAAGCAGGAATTGGTGATGACGTAATCATGCAGACATTACAGAGCGTTGATGACGTCCTTGCCGACGGCAATGCCACAACTCTCACAGGACCTGACGGCGTACAGATCATGCGTACAGATGGCGGTAAGCTTGTTGATGTACACGAAAGAGATTATTTCAAATATGCCATGACAGGCCAGCCTTATATTTCTGATGTTATCGTCAGTGCTTCCACAGGACTTCGTCAGGTAACCTTTGCTGCTCCAATCCTTAGCGAGGGACAGGCTATCGGTATCGTTCAGCGTAATTACAATCTTAATGATTTCCATACATTCCTCGCTTCTGAAGCAGAGGATGCATTCATTACAGACAGAACCGGTCTCGTCGCAGCACACTCCCAGTATGAAATTGGCGAAGGTGCACATGAGGAAGATTCAAGAGCAACTTCGGAATTCATGACATCAGGAAAAGACAAAGGTTTCTATTTCGTAGATACAGGAAAAGGCTATGATGCTTATGTGGCTTATGAAGTTGAGCCAATGTCAAATTACAGAGTTTGCGTAGCATCTAATTCCAAGAAAGTTCTTGCATCTTCAAGATCAACTGCTTACATTATTATCGGTCTTGGTGTTGTAATGGCCATAATTGCAGCAATCATCTCCTTTATGATGGGCAAAGCTTTCGTTGAACCGATCTTAGATGTTAGTGCTGCTCTCTCAGCTCTCGCTGACGGACGATTTGAAAGAATTAAAAAGACACGTGAACGAAATGATGAATTTGGAGTCATGGTAAACAATACCAACTCCGTTATTGATAAACTTGATGAGATTGTTTCAAGCATCAAGGCCTCCGCTTCCAGCGTTGCTTCTTCCTCTGAGGAACTCTCAGATATGGCTAATCAGATTTCTCAGACAGCTGAGGATGTATCAAATGCCGTACAGGAAATTGCAACAGGTGCTACACAGCAGGCTGACGAAATCCAGAGTGCAACAGAGAATGTTGGAAAGATCGGCGAAGCTGTCGGAGATGTTCAGGATTCCACAGGGAATCTTTCCGGTATTGCAAACAAGATGAAAGAAGCATCCGAAGTTTCCAGCCAGTCACTGGCTTCCCTTCAGGATTCTTCTGCTGAGATGACAGAAAAGATCGATGAGATTTCAAGAACAATTCAGTCGACTCAGAACGCAGTTAACAATATCAGCGATAAGGTTGAAGGAATTACTTCCATCGCCACACAGACCAACCTCCTCTCACTCAATGCCAGCATTGAGGCTGCAAGAGCAGGTGAAGCAGGTAAGGGCTTTGCAGTTGTTGCTGAAGAGCTTGGTGAGCTTGCTGAAGATTCAAAGGCAAGGGCTGATGATATCAGAAAAGAGATGGATGTACTCCTCGAGCAGTCTAAGGCAGCCGTTGTTGCAGCTGAAGACGTAAGACAGGGTAACAATGATCAGCAGATAGCTCTTGGTGAAACACTTGATGCCGTTAACGGAATGCTTGCTGACATCAGCAGCACAGTTGGCGGTGTACAGCTTATTTCCCAGGGCGCTGACACCTGCGAAACATCAAAGAATGCTGTTGTTGATACAATGAGTGCTCTCTCCGCTATCTCAGAGGAGAATGCAGCATCTTCAGAAGAGACCGGCGCCTCCATGCAGGAACTCTCCGCAACAGTTACAACCCTCGCAGGATCTGCAAGCAGCCTGAAGACTATCGCAGAGCAGCTCAATGCCGAGATGGAATTCTTCAAATCATAAAGTATGTATTATTGGACTAAATTGCAGAAATGCGCACTACGCTGCGCATTTCGTGAAACCATGATACGAGTGCAAATAGGCCCTGCGAAGTAGTCGCACTGGAATGGCCTATTTGTCATATGTTCTTGGACATTGTCCAAGAACATATATTAAATAGAACGCACAATGGGAATGAGAAATTTCTAAAATTTCTCATTCCCATTTTTTATCTATCCAAAATATTTCATTTTACCATCATCTGATATATCTTAGTGCAATCGTCAGCGCTCAAGGTCACAAAACCTGAGATGCTTCCTGTTCTGCCATCGCCATAGCAAAGAGCTTCTACAAGCTTTGGAATATCCTCTTCTTTAGCGCCAAGTTCCTCGAAGCTAAGAGGCATTCCGATACTCTTAAGGAAATTCTCGAGTGCAGCAATTCCTTCAAGCGCTGTTCTTTCAGGATTATCAAAATCCATCTGACAACCCCATACACGAACTGCAAGCTTTGCAAAGCGCATAACATCATGCTTGTAGACATACTTAAATACTGCAGGCATAGTTACTGCAAGGCCTGCACCATGAGCGCAGTCATAAATTGCTGAAAGCTCATGCTCGATATTGTGGCTGTTCCAGTCCTGGCTGCGTCCTACACCGCAGGAATTGTTATGTGCCATCATTCCGGCCCACATGATGTTTGCTCTAGCCTCATAGTTATTGGGATCTTCTATTACTCTTGGTCCTTCATGGATCATTGTAAGAAGGAGTCCTTCAATAATTCTGTCAGTAACTTCAACATCCTTGGAATTTGTAAGATATCTCTCATGGAGATGAGCCATAATATCTGTGATTCCTGCTGCTGTCTGATAAGGAGGAAGTGTCTGGGTGAGAGCTGGGTTAAGGATGCTGAACTTAGGTCTTATGGCATCACCGCTTGCTCCTCTCTTAAACATTCCCTCTTCTTTAGTTATAACAGAATCAGGACTTCCTTCACTTCCTGCTGCCGCTATTGTCAAAATAGTTCCAACAGGGAGAGCTTCTTCAATGCGCTTTCCGCTGTAGAAATCCCAGAAATCTCCATCATAAAGTGTACCTGCAGCGATTGCCTTAGATGAATCAATTACGCTTCCGCCACCAACAGCTAAGATAAAATCAATCTTCTCTTTTTTGCAGAGTTCAATTCCCTCATATACAAGGCCGCTTCTTGGATTTGGCTTAACACCACCAAGAAGAACATACTGAATACCCGCTTCATCCAAAGACTTTTTTACCCTGTCAAGAAGCCCGGATTTAACTACGCTTCCGCCGCCATAATGAATAAGAACCTTGCTGCCGCCAAAGCGCTTAACGTATTTACCTGCGTCATTCTCAGTATCTTTTCCAAATGCAAAATAAGTCGGTGAATAAAAAGTAAAATTTTCCATGTAATCTTCCTTTCTGAGTTTTTTATTTTTGTGTAAATACAAGAGATGAAGAATCAATATCCGCCACATTTGAAAAACCTGTGCAGCTCATTATGAAACGAAGTTCGTCTCCTACTCTTGTAAGGAAATTCTTAACACCTGCAGCCCCTTCCGCTTCAAGTGATGGGAGCATTGATCTGCCTACTGCTGCCGCATTTGCCCCGAGTGAAAGAGCTTTAAATACATCAGCACCACTTGCGATGCCACAGTCTACAATAATCTCAACATTTCTGCCTGATAGAGCTTCTTTTATCTTCGGAAGAACCATCATTGGGGGAACTGCATAAGGAAGTCTTCCATGATGATGGCTTACAATAATGGCTTTGGCTCCAATATCAGCGCATTTAACCGCATCAGCTACGCTTAAAACTCCTTTTACCACAAATGGAAGTTTCGTCGATTCCACATAGGAGTGAAGCATATCCATAGTCTGTGCTGCCATATCTTCTCCAATGACCACATCATAACCTTTTTCTCCGAAGATGTGATCTATATCCATTCCAACTCCAAACGCTCCCACATCCTCAGAAAAAGCCATCTGATCCCTTATCTTGCCGTTATCTGCATAGGGCTTGATAATTCTTACTGTTTTAGCTCCTGTATCTGTGATATGTTTGAACATATCATTTTCCATCATTCCGCAAAAGTTCAGGATATTACAGTCTTTTGCCGCCATGGAATACTCTTCAAGACCTGTATATTCCCTTCCGTTGTAAACTCCAAGATGAGAAAATGCAGGAGTCATTACAGGCATATCAAAGGTTTCCCCAAGAAAAGTGGTTTTAAGGGAAGCCACTACAGAATCTATAAGCCTTTCCTCAATAAGTATTGAGTCCATGTACTTTTCTGTTATCTCATTTGCATCAGAAACTCTTGTATAAGCCATTTAGTTCCTCCTTAAGATAGCCCATATACTTTATGTATTCCTCATCAGTATTTAAGTGCTCTAAGATCACCGGCATATCCGGATCGATCTCATTTATCTTTTTAACATAATATCTAAGTGGGAACTCTCCATCTCCGGGGCCACACTCCTCAAGGCGAAGAGTATAGCTTTCGCTTAGGTGCACATCCTTGATATGACAGCTCTTTATCCTGCTTCCCAGTGCCTCTATGCACTTATCAACAAATTCTTCCGCATTGAAGTACCTTTTGGCGGAATTTATCATATTTATGATATCCATGTGTACAGCAAACCTGTCGCGGTCAACCATATCAATGAGTTTACGATACTCTTTGGGTCCTGTTGGAATCATCCAGGGCATTGGTTCAAGCGTGAAAAAAGTGTTCCTTGGATTTGCTCTGTCTATTATCTCCTGTACCATTGATACAGTTTTTTTCCACGCCTTGTCGGAGAAATTCTCCTTATATCCGCCATCCCATCTTGGTCCGAATGCACCTGCAACATTTACAGCACATCTCGCGTTAAGAAAATCAGCTAGTCTTAGCTGTTCCACACAGTAATCCATATTTGCCTTTTTCTCATCAGGATTCATGGAAAGAGCGTTTCGCCATATACCAACCTCCGCAATGGAAAGACCTGCTTTATCCGCAGCTTCTTTATAGGCAATGATCTTACTCTCCGGTTCGTTGCTCTGAACAGGAAAAACAACAGCTGTACATCCAAGCTTTATCTGATTTGCTGCCCACTCCTCCGGTGATGTGTGAGCTAATGGTGATGAAGTACCTAGTCTCATTTTCCCTCCAATATGCATGTTTATGTAATTATACAATCAGGCACCTGCATAGTACTTCTAATATCATGCAGGTGCCCTTATCATTTTTTGACATCAGTTTCCGTTTTATATCTTTTACTCGCTAAGAACTTCCATCATTTCTCTGATCATCTCTTCATCCTTTAGTCTAAAGAGAATCTCAACACGGCGGGATGCGTCCATATCAACCTCGCCGTCAGCTCCGTAAATGGGATTACTGTAAGAGCGACCTGTTGCTGAAACAAGAGACCTCATCCCCTCAAGCTGGCTCTTATCTAAGATCTTGCTGTCATCACTAAGACAAAACTCTGCAACTGCAAGAGATCTTTTCTGTGAGAGCTGGAGGTTAAACAGATATTTACCTTCAGTATCCGTGTGGCCTTCGATAATAATCTCCGAAATATTGTCTTTATACTTGGAGCCAAGAAGAACATCCGCATAGCGCGGCATGAACTCTGCCAAAAACTCTTTTCCGGAAGGTGTGATAACTGCCTTATTGTAGTCAAAGAGAATACTGGAATCAAAAGTGATCGCTCCTGTCTTCTCATCAACAGAGACCTTGAGGTCTGAATTTCCAAACTCTCTGGACAGTTCCTCAACAATTTCTTTTCTCACACCGATTATGTCATCAAGCTTTTGCTGCTGTTCACTCATGATAGCTTCAAGCTTATTCAAAAGCTCGTGCTGTTCCTTAAGTGTTTCTTCCTGAATGGCTATCTTTTCACCCTGCTCAGCCAGGGCCTCCTCCTGGGCATTTAACTGCTCCTGCTGATTTGAGACTATCTCCCTCTCCTTATCAAGCGCTGCCGCAGATGCCATGAGTTCCTCTTCTTTACCTGCAAGCTGCAGCTGCTTCTCATCATAATCCATTCTGGCATGGAGCATGGTAAAAGCTATGATAAGGACAAACGTGAGCAAAAGCCCCGCCATCATATCAGAGTAGGACAGCCAGTATGAAGTTCCCTCTCCCCTGCGTCTTGTGCGTCTCATATCACATTCTCCTCGCTGCTGCTATCTGAGCCTCTAAGGTCCTTACTTCTTTTACATATTTTTCTACAGTCACAGAGACATCTTTAAGTCTGTCTGCAACCTGTGCCATCTCGTCAACAGTTTTCTCCATGCCCTCAGCGGCCTCGGCATTTTTCCTGTAAATTTCCTTAAGCTGTGCCTCATTGGCTTCCTGTAAGTACAATGTCTGGTTCACCACCTTTGAGAGGTTGGTAAAAGAGTCTCCGAGTGTATTGTTCATCTCTGTAATGAATTTATCCACAACTCGCTCAAGCTGGTCCATCTGGCTTCTGGTTGCCATTCTCGTGAAGCTGCTTATCGTATCATCAAAGTGATCAAAGCGAGGCTCAAGATAGTTCTTAAGTCCCTCAGGAAGATTAACGGTAAGTGCCTCAGAAAGTGCTGTGATTGCCTTTGTCTGTTCTTTTTGAAGATCAAGGAGCTTGTTTATGCCCTCTTTTTCCGTATCAGGAAGGACATATTTCCTAAAGTTTCTAAGGAACATATTGAGCGCAGCTTCTGCATCGTCAAGCCTTCTCTTGTACACATAGTTAAACACAAGAGAAAACACCATTCCATAGATTGAAGTGTGGAACGCCACCTTTATACCGTTCATAAGAGGCTCAATGCTTCCTGTTATCTGCGCAGTCGTACCGGTATTGAAGTTCTGAAGTCCAAGGGAAAGGCCCACGAAGGTTCCAAGAATTCCAAGTCCTGTCATAACTCCAGGCACCTGAGAGAGGCGCTCAGCATGGATTACACTGTCTATAAGGTCAACGCCGATGTAGTCTTCAATATCACACTTATAATATGGAGTTCCGGCACCTGCTATTCGTGACAGCTCATGTTTGAAATCCTTGTAGTTTTTCAAAAGTCTCTTGTCTTCAAAAAGGTCGTCCTTGTCCTTCTCATACTTATCCCATAAATAATCGTGGGAAACCTTTGCATCATCTTCTATTCTCTCCGCTACATCAATAAGATCTGCCGTAACTGATGACGCAGGAAGAAGCCCGCCCAGAGTACATGTGGCAAAAATCACCCCCGCAATAACCAGCATTACAACGTTCACTATGAGGTTCGAGAGACTCCCTGACTGCCCCACAGAAAAGAACTGCAGGTAAATACACACCGCCCCCATTGCAATGTACGTTAAAAGAATCAGAATCTCATATCCCCTTTTTCGACTCATGGTGTTTGTCTCCTTTTATGTTTACGTAAAATAGATAATTCAATTATATCAAATAAAAAGCAGCTCTTTTCCGTTTTTCCGAAAAAGAGCTGCAAAAAATTTTGTTAGATTATCAGATTTTCATTGCAATGTCCCAGGCACCCCAGAATGCGCTTCGAACATTTCCAACCTTCTTGCAGTCGCCGAGAAGGTGAACATTCTTGGCAGCCTCAAGAAGAGGTGTTGCATGATATCCTACTGACATGATAACGCTGTCTGCAGGAAGTGACACTGTCTTACCATCTGATGTGTTGACCTCAACATGGTCCTCAGTGATCTTGGCAACTCCTGCCTTAAGATATACTGGAACCTTGTTGGTCTTGAAGCAGTCACGTAGGTAACTTGTATTTGCAAGGCACATGTTCTTAACAGGAATGAGGTCATCCTTCATCTCAACAATCTGAGGATGTTTGCCCTTTCTGAAGAGGTCAAGTGCAATCTCGCATCCTGTGAGTCCGCCGCCGATGATGACTACATTATCACCAACTTTCTTTTTCTCAAGGAGGTAATCAGTAGCATCCATTGCATACTCTGCTGCTCCCGGGATTGGAATGCGGTTAGCCTCTGCACCTGTAGCGATGATATACTCATCTGCCTCAGGAAGCTCTTCTGCCTTTATTTCTGTATTTAAATGAATCTCAACACCAAGTTTCCTCAGCTGATACTTCTGCCACTCGATAAGCTGTTTATCCTTCTCCTTGAACTCAGGAGCTGCAGCTGCGATAAATACACCGCCAAGTTCGCCGGTCTTTTCATAGATAACAGGCTCGTGTCCACGGAGTGCAAGAATTCTTGCTGCCTCCATACCGCCGATACCGCCGCCGATAATAGCAACGCGCTTAGGCTCTACGCAAGGAACAACTTTGTATTTCTTGCTCTGCATACTGCGAGGATTAACCGCACATTTGCACATTCCGGCAGATTCTGTAAGATCCTGGTCATTGGCACTGTTGCCGTGCTTAGCCATGTTAAAGCAGGCTGTGTGACAGCAGATACAAGGACGAATATCCTTCTCTCTTCCTCTCTCAAGCTTGGCAACCCACTTAGGATCTGCAAGGAACTGCCTTCCGACAGCCATAGCATCGATATCGCCGTTTGAAACAGCCTTAGCACCTACTGTAGGCTCCATCTTACCTGCGCATACAACAGGAACGGATACAAATTTCTTGATGTGTGAGACATCCTCAAGGTTACAGTTCTGAGGCATATACTGTGGTGGATGAGCCCAGTACCAGGCATCATAAGTACCATTGTCACAGTTAAGCATGTCGTAACCTGCATCCTGAAGGTACTTAACAGCCTTCTCAGACTCCTCCATATCTCTTCCGATCTCTTCAAAGTCTTCACCCGGCATAGCGCCATACTGGAAGGCTTTTGTCATGGAACGAACTGAATATCTGAGTGAAACAGGGAAATCCTCTCCGCACTTTGCCTTGATCTCTTTTACGATCTCAACAGCAAAGCGGTATCTGTTCTCAAAAGATCCACCATATTCATCTGTTCTGTGGTTGGTATATCCAAGAGTAAACTGGTCAAGAAGGTATCCCTCATGAACAGCGTGAACCTCAATACCATCTACTCCGGCTTCTTTGCAAAGCTTTGCAGTCTCGCCAAACGCATAGACGATCTGCTGGATTTCTTCGATGGTAATAGGTCTTGTAGTGATATCATCAGCCCATCTGTTAGGAAGTGCTGAAGGAGCAGCTGTAAGATATTCAGGATCAATATAAGGTCTTGCGATTTTTCCAAGCTGCTTGTTCTTAACAAGAAGTGCCAGTGGCTCTGTCATCGCAAAAGAGCGACCAAAGCCCGCTGTCAGCTGAACAAACATCTTAGCGCCGGTCTCATGGAACTCATCCATGAAGCTCTTAAGCTGTCTGAACTTACCCTTTCCCTGATATAACCATTTGCCGCCGAGCATGTCCTTAACAGGTGCAATACCCGGAATGACAAGTCCGCAATCATTTTTAGCGACCTTAAGAAGAAGTCTTGCAGCCTCTTTGTCAAAGTGGCTTCCGCCCGGCTCCATCCATCCAAAGATACAGGTTCCTCCCATTGGAGCAAGGACAATTCTGTTCTTAATTTCCAGATTCCTTATCTTCCAGGGTGTGAATAATGATTCATATTCCTGTTTCACTTTTATTCCCCCTTTGCTATTAGTCTATTTCTTTTTACCAAGATGCAGTTCCCTCATGCCATCGACTTCATCACATACCGGCTTCATGCTGCAATGGCCGCAGTCGGTTGGAAGTCCGTCAAGGATATGCGTAAGGGTTTTGGTGATGCCATCAACCTTATCTGCATTTGGAAGTAGCTTCTCTACAAGCGCTTTCTGAGTTATGAATATAACTCTTACCTTCTTTACCTCAGGCAGTTCCTTGTATTTTTTGATATACAGGTTTCCGACTTTGGCAAAAGAAATTCCTTTTTTCAAAGCTTCTTTACTCAGACGAATCTGTTCCTGATTGCTCTGAGCTGAAACTCTGACCATGTACCCCTCCGGGAAAACATGATATCTTACAAACTCCAGATTTCTGATTGCCTGAAAGGCTTTTTCCTGATCTGAATCTTCGCCAAGGTCCTCTGTTTCCAGAATGACTATTCTGGCGAAGGCACTATCACCTCGTATCTCGCCGATATCATCACCACAGACAACTATCTCATCTTCAGTGATAAATCCTGAAGTTGTGACAAGAGTATAGTTAACAGATGGGCATCCCCCTCCGCCAATTTCAAGCGCCGCATCCCTTTGCATGATAAACTCGCTGTGACCTAGGTCTTTCCAGGATTCTGTCGCATTGTAAGGATAACTCCTTACTTTTCCGGATGAGGCATCTTTCAGATCGTCTAAAGTTTCATTTATTATCTTGTCGTACAATTTCATATAGCTATTTTTCCTTCTGAAACATTTTCGCTTAGAATCTGATGTCCGCTTTCTTGCGATCAAATATCTTATTGACTATAGTATAAAGCCATGCCATCAGTTTCTGATCGAGGTTCCAGAAATATACAACAAATAAAACGCCCGTGACAATTGTCAGTATTTTTATTATTTTGAAGATAATCTTCAGCGCTTTACTCATCTACTCGTTCCTTTCCGATGTAAATTCTTACTAGTTTATCGGTAATTATTTTGCAAGGCCCTTCTGTCTGGCATACTCAGCAGCACCAAGAGCACCCATAAGCTGAGGGTCAGTTGAAAGATTAACAACCTTGAGCTTAAGTACCTGCTCGATAGCAGCTTTAAGGCCGTCATTCTTAGCGCATCCGCCTGTAAGTGTGATGGAATCTGTAGCGCCTGCCTTCTTAGACATAACGAAACATCTCTTAGCAACAGCCATTTCGATACCTGCAGCGATCTCGTCCATAGGCTTTCCTTCACCTACAAGTGTGATAACCTCAGACTCTGCAAATACAGTACACTGAGCTGTGATAGGAATAACATTCTTAGCCTTAAGTGAAAGCTTTGAGAAGTCCTCAAGAGACATCTCGAAAGATCTTGCCATAGCTTCGAAGAATCTTCCTGTTCCGGCAGCACACTTATCATTCATCGCAAAGTTCTTAACTGTTCCGTCTGTATCAATGGCGATACCCTTAACGTCCTGTCCACCGATCTCGATAATAGCTTTAACGTTTGGATTTGTTACATGTACGCCCATCGCGTGGCCTGCGCTCTCTGCAACATTCTCATCCGCAAATGGCCCCTTGTTCCGTCCGCACCCTGCACCGATAAGGTATGAAAGATCTCTTGTATCGTGAAGTTCCGGTACCTGAGATACACCCTCTTTCATGGCCATCTC
>JAEEGL011557523.1_pt1 | contig 18987 bp, 12 predicted proteins | sample 9134231 | NCBI WGS metagenome assembly JAEEGL01 (sample SAMN16246548, study PRJNA631951) | gut metagenome | biome: gut microbiome; feature: rumen; material: fiber-attached | host: Bos | place: Iran: Karaj | collected 2018-10 | reverse complement strand
CCACTTTGGGTTTTAGTCTGAAGCGAGGTATATGGTCTGAATGTCAGAAAGTGCTATTCTCCGCCATGGGACTGGAGTCACTAGCACTAGGCATAAACTCCTTTTGTCAGAACATGCATAAGAGCGAATATCCAGTGCTCTTCATACTGAGCCTGAGCATCGGAGGCCTTATTGGCACAGTGCTGGACCTCGATGGAAGATTCAAGCGACTGGTAAGCCTCACCTCCCATGCCCCCTCTCCAACAGGCGAGGGGGAGTCTGTGGACATTGCTGAGAGTAAGGAACAGAAGCCCGACCTTGCTACGGGACTGGCTACGGGAGTTCTGCTGTTCTGCATCGGTACGCTGAGCATTGTAGGCCCCATAAACAGCGCATTGCTTGGCGACAACACATTCCTTTTCACCAACGCCACACTCGACTTTGTCACATCGGCAGTCCTTGCTGCCACCTACGGCATAGGCATGGCGCTTGCTGCCCCCATACTCTTCGTATGGCAAGGCAGCATCTACTTGATGGCACGGCTGTGTGGCAACGTGATTCCCGACGAACTGCTATGCGAGATGCAAATCGTGGGCGGGGTGCTCATCGTGGCATCAGGACTAGCTATCCTGAACATAAAGGACTGCAAGACGCTCAACCTTTTGCCGAGCCTTGCAGTCCCCGTTATCTACTTCCTATTGATTGGTTAACGGCTATAGTTTGAGAGAGAGACCGTACTGCCTCCCGAAGCGGAACAATCCACACATCCATAGCCATTGAATAAGGAGGTGCCGTCCGAAGTGGTGATGCCCTTCTTCAGCGCTGCCGTACCAGAGGTGGAGACCACAAGTGGTGTGCCCATGCTGCTACTGCTGGGAACCTGGAAGGCAAAGACCATCGTGGAACCGCTGTAGAGTCCGTACCACGTCCCCTGGGTGTAAGACGATGTGGACTTGCAGGCCTGCGTAAGGCTGCTGCCCGATTCCAAGCCACCCACGGCCACAACATTGCCACCAGATAGATACAGTTTCTTTTGTCCTTCGGTGTTAGCATCTACGGCAACCTCAGGCGAACGTGCGCTAATGGCATATGTTGTACCTCCCTTGATGTAGAAGTTTCCATTGGCATCAAGTCCATCGTTACCCGTACTGTATCCCATGAGACACCCACCCGATATGGTGAAGTCGCCACTCGCATTGATTGCATCGTCGCTTGCCTGCGAATAAACCTCGCCATCCGTAATGGTAATGGTGGACTTCGCCTCTATTCCCTCGTGACTTTCCGAGTAAGCCGAAAGTTTCCCTCCTGAGACGAGCAGGGCACCTTTACATTTTACGCCCTTCGCTCCCTTGGAGTTCGAGGTGCTCTCACCGGGGCGTCCACCGCCACCCGGACGACCTCCTCCACCCTGATTGCCACCACCAGAAGAACTGCCGAAATTACTTCCTTCGGCTCGCGCAGTAATCGTTCCTCCTGAGATATTCATATCGAGGTCGCACACCATAGCACGTCCACCCTGCCCCGTATTCGTTAGTGTGAGCATACCTGCAGAGATATTGATGCTTCCGTCCGACTTCAAGCATGCACTGCACGTGGAGTCATTTGTCTCCACAAGCACACCACCGCTGTTTGTTATCTCGACCTTCGTATTGTCATTGCTCTCATTGATAGACACAGTACCGTCGGCCTTCACGCCCTTGCTGCCTGTGGCAGTAGTGGCTACAGAGAGCGATCCACCCTGCAAGGTGAACGAACCTGTATTTTCTTCCTCGTCAACTATCGTACCATCGTCCTCCGTATCAAGACTCACTTGAATGCCGTCATCGCCCACATCCGAGATGTTTAGAATACCGCTCGACATCAGGAAGTATTGGTTGACATTGATGCCATCACCGATAGCTTTCTTCACATTGATCGTACAGTTCTTCATCTCCACATACTCTTTGCTCCAGATGGCATGTGCAGTGTATCCGTACACATTCAGTATGCCGTGACCCTTGAACTCCGTATGCCCCTTGCAGCGAAGAGCCGCTTTCCAATCACCGCCCGACGCATCCTTCAAGGTGTTTTCCGTACCGTCTTTGACACTGATATTAATGCGTTTCCCATTTTGGATGTTAAGGGCAGGACCATTGGAATTAGTTATTGAAACGCCATTCAAGACTATAGTGGCCTTGTAGGAACCATCGAGATAAAACCCGCCATTGGTCGTTGTGCCCGATAGCGAATAATAAATCTCTCCGCAAGTGTCGTCACCAACTTCCGTACCCTGTGTTATGCTAACATGCGCCCCGTTGACCACAGGAGTAATGTATTGTGCAATATTGCCGGCCACAGTTACAACGGCTGATGTGCCTTCATAGGAGACCTTAACGGTATTGTCCTCCACTTCACTGTCATCGACATACATCTCATCTATCTCATCCAAGAGAAAAACCTTATCGAGAATGGTCAATGTAATACCGTTGGCATAGGTCATCATTCCTGCCTGACTGGCGGGTATAGCATATATAACCGAGCCTTGCTTCACATTCAAGGTCTGTGATAGAATACATGAGATGCAGGAAAAACACAATAGTAAAACAAAACCTCTTTTCATAGTCTTTTTACCTTATTATATACAATTTGTATGCAAAGTTACATACATTATTTATTTAAGACAATTACGAAAAGTTACTTTTTCTTAACAAAAGGATAAAAATATTTGCTATATACGTTTATTTGCACTAATTTTACCGTCATAAAGTAAAAAATTACTATGAAACCCGATTGCAAGCATCCGCTGGAACATGCCAAGAAGCAAATAGAAGAGATGGGCGTCGTCGTATACAAAAACATCAAGAGCATGCCTGTCTATGGTGTGCCTTATATATCACCGCAGCTTGTAATCTGCCTATGCCATCGAGGGGAAGTTATTTTGGAATACGACATGCAGCCCAGAGAGTTCCACGCCAATGAAATCTCAGTGGTTTACCCAAATCATATACTAAAGGTACATAGTTCATCGGAAGATTACCTTGCCACAATCATCGTAATATCCAAGGACTTCCTTAAGAACTTGCAACACAGAAGTAGCCATCGCTACCAGCTGGAATACCAGAAAAGACCCGCGTACCTCCTTAGCGATGAACAGTTTAAGGTTATAGTAAGTGCCACTGATGTCATAGAGGCTATCAGCAATCTCAATTCGCCGCTTCGTGACACCATGTTGGCCAATGGGTTGGACACATACTCGCAGTTGGTGGATGAATATCGTTTCCACGAGAAAGGCGATTTACCTGAATGGAACAAAGGGGAACGACTGTATTATCGCTTTTACGAGGCTATCACACAACACTTTCATGAGTCGCACGAAATCAAGTTCTACGCCAACCTACTATGCCTGACTCCGAAATACTTTGCCACCCTCATCAAAAAAGAAACAGGTAAGGGTGCATCAGAGTGGATTGCCGAATACATCATCATACAGGCTAAATCATTGCTCACCACTCGCAACGACCTCACCATTCAGCAAATAACAGAACGACTGGGCTTTCCAGAACAATCGTCGTTTAGTAGGTTTTTCAAGCAACAAACAAAACTGACGCCTCGTGAATATCGTAGTTTACAAACTCAAAGCATAAAGAACTAAAGAACTTTTAAAACACAAGAACTCACATATGCAAACACGCTCTATTGTCATCATTCCAACATACAACGAAAGGGAGAACATAGAAAACATAATACGCGCTGTGACAGCCCTTCCCGAGGGCTTTCACGTATTGGTCATCGAAGACGGTTCGCCCGATGGCACTGCCGACATCGTAAAACGACTGATGGAAGAGGAATTCAAGGACCGACTCTTCATCATAGAGCGCAGTGGAAAACTGGGATTGGGAACCGCCTATATCTGTGGGTTTAAGTGGGCGATCGAACAAAAATATGACTATATCTTTGAGATGGATGCCGACTTCAGCCATGCACCTTCCGATCTGCCTCGACTGCTTGCAGCCTGCAAGGATGAAGATTATGATGTGGCTATCGGCAGTCGCTATGTAACTGGCGTGAATGTAGTGAACTGGCCAATGGGACGCGTGCTGATGTCGTACTTCGCCTCTAAGTATGTGCGTTTTGTTACAGGACTCAACATTCACGACACCACTGCAGGTTTCGTATGCTATCGTCGCGAAGTGTTAGAGACATTGGAACTCGACAAAATACGCTTCAAAGGCTATGCTTTCCAGATAGAAATGAAGTTTACCGCCCACAAATGCGGATTCAAGATAAAGGAAGTGCCTGTAATTTTCGTAAACCGTGAATTGGGCACCAGCAAAATGTCGGGGGGAATCTTCTCCGAGGCTTTGTTTGGCGTTATGCGCCTAAGATGGGACGGATGGTTTAGAAAATATCCGAAGAAGGGTTAGAAGGATTAGAGATTAGGGATTAGAGAATAGGGATGAAGAAAACACTGATATATAATGCGACGATAGTCAATGAGGGACGACGATTCAAAGGGGCCGTTCTCATTGAAGGCGAACGCATTGCAGATATATTTGAAGGCGATGCCTCTTCATTCTTCTCCCTTAATCCTTCATCTTTCATTAGCATCGATGCTGAAGGCATGATGCTACTCCCTGGTATCATCGACACACACGTTCATTTCCGTGAACCCGGACTGACACACAAGGCCGACATTGCCCACGAAAGTCGGGCAGCATTAGCCGGCGGCGTAACCTCAGTTATGGATATGCCCAACGTCAATCCTCCCACCACCACACTGGAACGTTGGCTGGAACGAATGGCGCTTGGTAAGAAAGAAAGCCGTTGCAACTATGCTTATTATATCGGTGCAACCAACGATGCCTCCTGCCTTTCCCCTATCACGCCATCACTCCCCCTCAAACTCTTTATGGGTAGCAGCACGGGAAACATGCTCGTCGATGACCGCAAAACCCTGCTCCAACTATTCCGTATGGTGGCAACAACTCGTTCGCCCTACCCCATCGTGGCCCATTGCGAGGACACACCGCGCATCAACGAACGGATGGATGAAGCCAAGCAGCGATGGGGCGATGACCCATCGGTGGAGCACCATCCCTGGATTCGCGACGAAGAAGCATGCTATCGTTCTTCCTCGTTCGCGGCAGAGATGGCAAAGGAAACTGGAGCCAGACTCCACATAGCCCACATCACCACCCAACGAGAACTTTCACTGTTGGGTGGAAATGTAACAGGCGAAGTTTGTGTGCCTCACTTGTTGTTCTGCAATGAAGACTATGCCCGATTGGGCACTCGCATCAAGTGCAATCCCGCTGTTAAGAGCCGTGCCGACCGTGATGCCTTGCGCAAAGCCTTGGCCGACGGACGACTACTGACCATCGCCACCGACCACGCCCCACATCAACTCAGCGAAAAACAAGGTGGCTGTGCTCGTGCTGCTTCGGGAATGCCAATGGTGCAGTTCTCACTAGTTTCAATGTTGGGCCTTGTCAGCGAGGGGACACTCTCCTTAGAGCGTATGGTGGATGCAATGTGTCATCAGCCTGCCAAGCTTTTCAACATTCCCGAACGTGGATTCATTCGCTTGGGTTACAAGGCTGACCTCGTGTTGGTTCGTCCCCAGGAATGGACCCTACAAAAGGAAGATATACTCAGCAAGTGCGGTTGGAGTCCTCTCGAGGGCCACACTTTCCATTGGCGCGTTTTTCAAACCTACCTCAATGGGCACATCGCCTACGACAACGGGCACATCGATGACGCCCTGCGTGGAGAACCGATGTGGGCGTAAAGCCCCCTACTAACCTCCCCGAGGGGAGGGATAAAGGTTTAAAAGGTTAAAAGGTTAAAGGTTTAACTCTTAATTTTCTACAGCATGATCATATTATATCGCATCTATCAATTATTCGTCGCAGCCCCGCTGCTCATCATCATCACCGTAATCACCACACTGACCACCACCATTGGCAGCACATTTGGTAGCGCACACTTTTGGGGCTATTGGCCCGGTCGCATTTGGTCACGATGGTTCATGCGCATACTTTTGTTGCCCGTTCATGTCGAGGGATACGAGAACATAGACAACAAGACCAGCTATGTGTTCGTGGCCAACCATCAAAGTTCCTTCGACATATTCCTCATCTACGGCTACCTGGGGCGCAACTTCAAATGGATGATGAAAGCAGCCTTGCGCAATGCGCCCCTCATTGGCAAAGCCAGTGAAGCTGCTGGCCACATTTTTGTGGACAAACGTGGTCCCAAAGCCCTCCAGCAAACACATGACCGAGCACGCGAAGTCTTGCAGGGCGGCACATCACTTGTGGTGTTCCCCGAGGGAGAACGCACGCTGACGGGGAAGATGGGCCCCTTCTTCCGCGGAGCCTACCAATTGGCCGACGAACTGCAACTTCCCGTAGTACCCATCACGCTGAACGGCCCTTATCATGTGCTTTCAAGAAAACGCGGACCTGTGAACTTCGTTTTCTGGCATCGTCTCTCCATGACCATTCACTCTCCCATCCCACCCATAGGCAAGGGGCCAGAGAACATTAAGAATGCAATGGACCTTTCCCGCGAAGCCATTGCCTCGGCATTGGAAGAAGAATAAGCCCAAACGCCACATTGATAATAACTCCGCACAAAGAGAGCTTCCCAATCATGTTCCCCAAACGGAAACACTTTATTGCCGTCCTATGGTTGGCATTGTTCTTGACCAACCTGAATTGCATAGCAGAGGAAAGCAGTAATTTCTATACACTCAATCGCCAAAATGGATTGAGCAGCAATTGTGTACTGCAAATGCTGCAACTGCACGACGGCCGAATGGTGGTAGTGACAGATAAAGCTGTGGATGTGTACGATGGACAGCGATTCCTTTCAACACCCATTGACCCGTTGATGTTTGTTCCACTTCCTGCCTATAATGGTGCGACACACCTTTTTGCCGACAAGCAGGATCGCTTATGGATGAAACAATTAGGACGACTCTATTGTCTCGACCTTCGCACGATGCATTGGCAACAAGAGCATGATTGGAACGCAAGCGATTTCTTCATCACGGACGATGGTGAGACGTGGCTACTTTATGGTAACCAACTAAAAAGTGCTTCATCCCGACACGTTTTAAAATTGCCACATGAGGTCGGGGAACTGCAAGACGTTATGACTTACGCCGACACGACCTATGCGTTCTTTAGTACAGGACAACTAGCGGCATATCAGAAGGACGGACAGATGGTTTACACCTCAGAGCCTTTCGAGAAAAACGAGCGAGAGATGTATGCACATACCTCGTTGGTTGTTCGGGGGGCGAACAATTGTTTCTATCAGGTTCGTACAGGAAGTAATGGTTCCATTCTATTATCATTCGATCTACATACGCATCAGTGGCACAAGATATTAGCAAGTGTTGCATTGATGCATACTTTAACACTCACGCCTACAGGAATGCTCTACCTGACAACACCAGACGGCTACCTTTGTATCAATGCAGAAACTGGACACAAACACTCATTTCGTGAACTACACCTACCCGACGGTACAAAATTGACCACAGGCGTTAACACAGTATGGCTCGACCGCGAGGGAGGAATATGGCTGGGCACTTACAATAGCGGACTACTCTACACCTCGCCTCTTTCGGGTCTTTTCGACACACAGCCCATTGACATTGAAGTATATCCCATACTCACCGCCATCTACTTGCATGGGCAACCCCTCCAAGTGGAACATGATTACGACGGAGAAACATTGCTCAACGTAACACCGCCGTATGCCGAGCAACTAACTTTCCGCCACAACCAGAATTCGCTTGCCTTTCAGTTCTCAACGATGAACTATGTGCGCCCTCGTAGCACTTGCTATCGTTATCGCTTCTCCGGCGAAGACGACCAATGGCACACACTTTCTGCCGACTCGGCCAGCAATTTGGTTGACGACAAAGGCGTTTTCTACCTCCCTTTGGTCAGTCTTCCGCCTGGCGAATACACATTGGAAGTGTTGGCAACCACTAATCCTGACCATTGGAACGAGGAAGCCATACGTCGCATCAACTTCACCATTTTACCTCCATGGTGGAAGACGCCGCTTGCCTACCTCATGTATTTTTTGCTTGCAGCATCTCTTATTGCCACCATCTTCTTTCTCTATCGTCACCGACTTCAGCGCAAACACAGAGAAGACATGTTGCTACTTCGCATCAAGAATCTTGTGGAGCAAGTGAACCAATACGAACATTCTGAAGCCCAAATAGTACTGGGAGAGCCTGAGCGTCCTATTCCTTCCCTGCCCGACAACGAACCCACTCCGCAAGAAAAGGAATTTATGACTCGCGCCACACAACTGGTAGAAGAACACATTACCGATCCTAACTACAACGTGGAGCGACTGGCAGCCGACCTTTGTATGGAGCGCACTGGACTATACAAGCGCTTGACGACTCTGATGCAACAGCCACCAGTTTCGTTTATTCGTAGCATTCGACTCCATCGTGCAGCCGACATGCTACAGAAAGGAGACATCAGCGTCACCGAAATTGCCGAGCGCACAGGTTTCTGTTCCACAAGCTATTTCAGCAAATGTTTCCAAAAGGAATTTGGTTGTAAGCCATCGGAATATACAGCAAAATAGGCTACTTTCAACATTTGTTACATTCTGTTCTTCATTTGTTTTGTAATACACTCGTTTCATTGTCGTACCTTTGTGCCGTCAAAACTTATCAACTTAAAACAAAGGTAACATGAAACGAAAAACAATCTTACTGACAGCGGTCATTGCAATGTTTTGCAATGTAATGGTTAAGGCACAGGTTCACTACCAGTTCCAACCAACCGACTATGTCTCAACAGACAATGCCCGTGCTCCACAGAGTGCTTTCACTTACAACGAGCAAAGCTTCACGGTAAATGCCTCTGGGCAAAACAACGTTGCTTTCAAGATGGGTGCCGATTGTGACGGAAAATACTTCATCACTCCCGAGGACCATTGGTTTGTGGTTAGTGGCAGCAACCTTAATACTGGCAATGCCGATGCCTACATTTGGTGGATAAATGGTGTGAATCACGGAACGCAGGTGGCTCCTGACTATGTTACCACCGCCAAAAACAAGCAGTTTTTCGTGTGGAACATGCAGAACGGCAACAACCTCTTCTCGTGGTTTGGCACCGCAGGCGAACGCCAGGTGCTGAACTCCAGCGGAACAGGTTTCATCCTTGCTATGGGACTTACGGCAACAGCTAATGCAGGTACCGTGAGCGACATTGGCTACTACAGCGATATTGCCATTGCAACAACTTATCCCGACATCATGTCTTTGCTGGGCATCACTCATCAAGCGCTGGCAGCACAGATGCGTACAGCCTTGTCGACAGAAATCGCCAAAGCCCAGCAACTGTTGGCACAACGACCTGCAGCCGATGAAGTGAAGCAACTCTTGCAAGCCGCCATTAGTGAAGCTCAGACGGTGTTGGGGGCTATTTCGACGAGCAACTACACAAACGTTCCTGATGCAATCGCACGTTTACAACAGGCAATGGAAGAATATAAGACCCAAAGTCGTGCGACCAGTTACGAGTTCACTGCCGATGGTTTATTGGCCCACTGGGACGACCTTAACGTGCGTCTGCGCTTTGCCAATGACAGCACACTGCGTGTAACCAAGTTCGTGGGCAATGAGGACAAGGTGGAGCCAAGTCTGGTGGTAACTACTTTGACCAGTCAGAATCCAACCATCAGCCACAGTGAATCCAACGGCATAGTCACACTCTCTACCGCAAAAACCGTCGTATCTTATAATATCACCGAAGCCACCATCAGCGTCTATCGTGCCACAGGTGAACTGCTCTTGTCCGAGAAGTTGGCAGACATTGAAGCCAAAGCCGATGGTCCCAACAGTTCCTATCAATTGAAACAGGTGTTCAACCTCGATGCCGACGAACAGATTTACGGTATGGGACAATTGCAAAACGGACAAATCTCAATGCGCGGACTCAATACTACAATGATTCAAGACAACCGCAGCATTTACATACCTTATTATTATAGTTCCAAGCGTTATGCCCTCTATTGGGACAACTACTCCCCTACCACGTTCAGCGACAATGCCGAGGGAACAACCTTCACCTCTACGGGTCAGGCCATCGACTATTATGTGCTTGTAGGTAACAATGCCGATGGTGTGCTTCGTTCTTGGCGACAAATGACTGGCGGCACACAGTTGCCACCACTGTGGAACTTTGGACTCTATCAGAGTAAGCAACGCTATATGAGTGCACAGGAAGTCATCGACGTTGTCACAAAATACCGTCAGTTGGGTGTGCCTCTCGACTGCATCGTACAAGACTGGCAGTACTGGGGTGACGACAACCACTGGAATGCGATGGAGTTCCTCAACCCCAACTACAACGACTATCAGCGCATGATCGACGAAGTACACGCGATGAACACAAAAATAATGATTAGTGTGTGGCCCGACTTTGGCCCTTCCACAAACCAATACCAGGAGTTTGGCCAAGCTGGTCGCCTAATTCCCATCCAGAGTTACCCCACGAATGTGGCTACTCGTCCCTACGATGTCTATGATGCCAACACCCGTAGCCGCTACTGGCACTATCTCTATCAGGGACTGATGAGCAAGGGCATCGATGCACTTTGGCTCGACTCGTCGGAACCAGACGATTTCAGTAACAAGACCACCGATTACGACTACGTGACAGGACTCAACGGACGCACTTTCCGTTCCGTTCGCAATGCCTTTCCCCTCTGTCACGTCGAGGGAGTCTATGACAACCACCTTGCCGAGACGTCGTTGTCCAACAAGCGTGTCAGCATCCTCACCCGTTCAGCCTTTGCCGGCATGCAGCGTACAGGCGCCTTCGTCTGGAGTGCCGACATCACATCCAGTTGGCAGACATTGGCCACACAGATTCCCGCTGCCTGCAACCTCAGCGTATCGGGTCTGCCTTATTGGAACAGCGACACTGGTGCCTTCTTCATCGGCAGTTATGGCGGCGTAGGCGATGCCAACTGGCGTGCTCTCTACAACCGCTGGACACAGTTCTCGTGCTTCTGCCCTATGATGCGCTTTCACGGCGACCAGACGCCACGCGAAATATGGCAAGTTGGTGCTGCTGGTGATGCTCAAGGCGACTACAACAACATCCTTCGCTACATCCGTCTGCGCTATCGACTCTTGCCTTATCTCTACAGCACAGCCCATCAGGTTGTTGCTAACGATGAAACCTTCATGCGTGCTATGCCCATCGCCTATGAAGATGATGCACAATGTGTGGGCATTGCAGACCAATACATGCTTGGTCGCACATTCCTCGTTGCTCCAGTCGTAACGAACGGAGTCACAGGACGAAACGTGTATCTACCCTCTAGCGGAGCCTGGTACGATTTCTGGACGGGCGAATCGCACAATGGAGGCAAATCAATCTTCCGCTCCACACCGCAAGACATCCTTCCACTCTATATTCCCGCAGGCAGCATTCTCCCCATCGGCCCCGAAGTGCAATATAGCAGCGAAAAGGAATGGGATGACATCGAGATTCGCGTCTATGCAGGTGCCAACGGACATTTCACGCTCTATGAAGACGAACTTGACGGATACGGATACAAGCAGGGGGCCTACAGCGAGATTCCATTTACTTGGAACGAAGCCAAGCAGACACTCACCATTGGTGCACGCGAGGGACAGTTCCCCGGCATGCTCTCTGAGCGCACATTCCGCATCGTACGAGTTTCATCGAGCAAGGGTTTTGGCGACCAACTTTCCACCCAATACGACAAGATTGTGACTTACAACGGCAGCATGCTGACCATCAAGCTGGCAGAGGAAACAGAAAGCGAACCCCTGATTGAAGAGATGACCAGCCACATCATCAACCCCAGCTTCGAAGCCGACGGCACCACACTCAACAAGGTCTCTCCTCGTGGTTGGACAGTATCGAGCAATACCGCTTGGTGGGGAGTCAACGTGGGTGGAGGAAATGGTGACCCCGTCCCAACTGACGGCAATTACATCTTTGGTGTGTGGGATGGTTCTGCCACCCAAACTCCACGCATCAGTCAGACGGTCAGCACATTGCCTAAAGGTAACTATCTGCTCACCGTAGATATGCAAGCGAGTAATCGTTCCGCCGCAACAATACGATTGGGGAGTCAACACGTGTTCGCAGGAAATCAGAAAGGATATTTTGCCGACCAACTGAGCACAGCCGGAATGGGCGACACTTACCCCATGCAAACCATCGCGGTCAATTTCGAGCAGCAAGCTGACAACACCCCCATCAATATTGGAGTCAGCACTGAGGGAGCACCCGCAGAGACTTGGTTCAAGATAGACAATTTCAGGCTCTTTCGTATCCATCCAAGTTTCCTGATAGGTGATGTCACGGGCGACGGCAACAAAAACGCCCAAGATGTAGCTGCGATTGTCAACATTATTCTCGGCCGTCCGTTGCAGACGTACAATCTGAATGCTGCCGACGTAAACCGGAACGGAAGTACAACACTGGCCGACGTAACGATGCTTACCAACCAATTACAATAAAAAATATCACAATGCATTTAATGCAAAAGCGAGGAACCCATAATTGGGTTCCTCGCTTTTATTTGTTCTGTGCCGAGAAGGTTACTCTGCGCAGTAAAGACTGATGCGCGAGATGAGCGGACAAGCCTTGCTGTCGAGCACGGTGAAGCGCAGACGCGTGACGGTGACCGTGGGGAAACATACGATGCGGCGGTGGCCGATGGTGGTCAGCGCAGAATCATCGTCCTCGCTGAATTCATCGCGAAGTGGCTTCCACTGTCCGTCGGACCAATACTCGAGTGAAAAGCGGCTGATGCGCTGCCCGAGGGCTATGGGTTCCTCGATGAGGAAGCGGTTGACAGCAGTGGGATGCTTGAAGGTGAGCGTGAGTGAGGCCTGCCGCACGCTGTCGTCGGTGGCCCAATAGGTGTTGGGAGAGCCGTCAACGGCGCGTTTCGGGGCAAATTGTTTGCTACCGCCTCGTACATTTGAGGCTTGAAGCGTTGCCTTTCGGGCAAGGTCTTTTTTGAAAACCGAACGGATAGCCTGACCAAACTGGCTTCCGCGCAAGCTGTCGGTGGGATGGATGCGTCCGTTTGGCATCACGGGGAAATTGAGTATAAGCGAAGCACCACGTCCTACGGACTGATAGTAAACTTTCATTAGGTTTTCAAGACTTCTCACCTTGTCGTCCTCGCTCTTGTGATAGAACCATCCGGGTCGGATGCTGACATCGACCTCACCAGGCACCCAAGCCAGCGGTGTGGCGTTCTCCTCCCGGCCAGGCTCCACGCCGTGTTGTCGCATGTTGTTGGTGATGTCACCATAGGCAGGGAGCAGGTTCCAATTGGGCAAACCTACAAAGCCCTTCTCTGTGCCCACCCAGCGTATGTCGGCGCGCTCGCGTCCCGTGTCGCCCCAGATGGCCAACGTGGATTGCCACTTTCGCACAAGGTCGAATGTCTCGTCCCAATGGTAATAGGTGAGCTTGTCGATGTGGCGCGTTTCGTCTGCTCCTCCGTACCATCCGTTGCCCCCGTTGGCACCATCGAACCAAACTTCAAACATAGGGCCGTACTCGGTGAGCAGTTCGCGCAGTTGGTTGCGGAAGTAAGTGATGTATTCGGGCTTCCCATAGTCGGGATGGTTGCGGTCCCAAGGCGAAAGATAGACGGCAAACTTGAGTCCTTCCTTGCGGCATGCATCGGCCAGTTCGCGCACTACGTCTCCCTTGCCCTGTTTCCAAGGAGAATTGCCAACAGAGTAGTCGGTGTAGCGCGAAGGCCAAAGGCAGAAACCGCAATGATGCTTAGCGGTGAAGATGATGCCTCGCATGCCAGCCTGACGGCAGACGCGCGCCCACTGACGGCAGTCGAGGTCGGAGGGATTGAACAGCGACGGACTTTCGTTGCCATAACCCCACTCCTGATCGGTGTAGGTGTTGAGGGAATAGTGAATGAAGGCATAGGTGTCCAAATCGTGCCACTGAAGTTGTCGCGCAGATGGAACAGGCAGATAGGGCTCAGGAGCCGTCACACGAGCTCCTTCATTCTCAGACAAATTTCGCTCTCGTCCTACGGCATTACCTGCGAAGATGAAAGCTAAGACCAAAGTGGCAACGATGGACATGTTTTTTAGGTTATTAGGTTGTTAGGTTATTAGGTTATTAGGTTAAACCTTTAAACTTTTAAACCCTTAAACTATTACTTCTTTTTATTATAGTAATTGAGCCCTCGACGAACGTTCTCGATGACGGCTTCGGAGGAATAGGTGGCACCCGTCACCACATCTACTTGCTGCTTGGCGGCATCACTCACGGAGAGGCCGTTCCACTTGTCGAGGATGCTCTTCTTGATGCGCACCCAATATTTGGGAGTCTCCGTATTGGGCAGGGCTTCGATGCGTTCAATCTTGTTCTTCTTGATGTAAATCTTCACGGGAGTTGTGCCTGCATAGCCTTCCACATCGGTGGCAAGGGTAGTGGTGTTGACGACGGTCATTCCGTCTTCCTTCGTGATGACATCAGCCTTCTTTTGGCTCATAAACAATGCCCCAAGGGCAAGTAGTAAAACGATTTTCTTTTTCATATCTATATTTATCTTCTTTTTCTTGTTAATTCCACCAAGCGGCTCATTTGGTTGGGGATGCGAATCTGCTGAGGACACTTGGAGAGGCACTCGCCACAATCCTGACAACGATTGGCACGCGCCTCGGGAAGTAAGGCCTTCTGATAAGCCTCCGTGTATGCCTTCTGACGCTCGGCATAGTCAGGCGAGGTTGATTCGGGCAGCGGCAACAACTTGTCCGTAACGGCACTATTGTAGAAAGCGAAATTGCCTGGAATGTCCACCCCATAGGGACAGGGCATACAATAGGCACAAGTGGTGCAACCTATGGTGGGGAAGCCTGCCATTTGGTCGGCAATGTGTGCCAGCAGTTCGTTTTCCTCAGCCGTACAAGCCACCAAAGGCGAGAAGGTGGCAATGTTGTCCTGGACGTGATCCATGCGGTTCATACCGCTCAGGACGGTGAGCACATTGTCGTGCGAACCCACCCAACGGAAGCCCCAACGGGCAGGTGAATCGTCGGGACGAACAGCTTGCAACTGACCCTTGATGTCGTCTGCCACATTGGCCAAACCGCCCCCTCTGATGGGCTCCATGATGACAGCCTGAATGCCCAGTTTGTCGAGGCGGTCGTAGAGATATTCGGCATCGGCATCGCCACCACGCCGACGGCCTCCGCGCGCATGTCGCCAGTCGAGATAGTTCATCTGTATCTGCACAAAGTCCCAGTGATACTCATCGTTGTGGTCGAGCAGATAGTCGAAGACGGACACATCGCCGTGATAGGAGAAACCCAGATGGCGGATGCGACCTACCTCGCGTTCCTTCAGCAGAAAGTCGAGCATGCCGTTGTCGATGAAGCGGCCACGTAGGGTGTCCATTCCGCCACCACCAATAGCGTGCAGCAGGTAATAGTCGATGTAATCTACGCGCAGTTGCTTAAACGAGTTCTCATACATCTCCTTCGACTTCTCAAACGACCAAGTCTGCGGATTCTGGTTCGAGAGTTTCGTAGCCACGAAGTATTTCTCGCGAGGATAGCGACTCAGGGTGCGCCCCGTAACTGCCTCGTTGTGCCCACCACCATACATGGGAGCCGTGTCGAAGTAGTTGACGCCGTGAGCAATAGCGTAGTCAACAAGGCGGTCCACCTCATCGTCCTCACGCGGCAGACGCATCATGCCAAATCCCAGCAGTGAAATGGCCTCGCCTGTTCCGCGCTGGGTGCGATAGGTCATCTTTCCCAGCGTGTCGTCAGGTTCGGGTTCTTCCAAGGGATTGGCAAACGACTTGAAGGGATTCATCAGCATTAATGCTGCGGCAGAGAATGAACCCTGTCCCACCCTTCGTAGGAAATCGCGTCGATTCATATCCTGCGGTTTGTTGTCTTTCATAATAAAAGGGTCTTATTTTGTATGACCTATGATGTGCGAAAAAGTTTAAGCAAGAGTCACTATTCGTCTTCGGCTTCACTCTTGGCTTTTTGGCGACGCTCGCGACGCAACTTCTTTCTGGAGAGATTTTGCGTTGCAGAGTCGGCGCTGGCAGCATTCTTCTGAGCCTTCTTCTCTGCCTTTGCCTGCTTCCTTTCTAATCGAGCCATTTCGGCTTGTATGGCCCTTTCGGTTTGCTTTTCTTCGCGAGCCTGCTTGCGGGCTTCCATCTTTTCCTGCCTTGCTTGACGACGTTCGTCAGAAAGTTTGTGGAAACTTACTCCCGGCTTAATCTTCATCTTGTGGATGGAGTCGGTGTTGGTGAAGGAGAAGGAGCACAAGAGGTCGGCTCGCTTGCCGTGTACTGCGATGTTGCCGACTGCTTTGGCACCATTACTGATAATGTTGGCATCGAGGTCGCTAACCTTGATTTTCTTGAACGAGGCTTGCGTGACATGAGCCGTCACACTGCCCATCGGGAGTTTGCCTCCTACGCGCTTGCGCATGCGACGCGTGCGTTCCTTTGAAAAATCGAACTGGAAGTCGGCTGTGCATCCCACTTTGCCTATGGCGGGCATGTTGATGACTTGTCCCAGTCTCAGGGAATCTGTCTGCACAGAGCCGCGCACACGCTTGTCCATTCCGTCGATGGTGAGGTCAAGTCCCAACGCACCCACATCGGTTTGCACCGCCCCACGGAAGTGTTCCACCTTGCGGCGAATGTCCATGCGACCTCGGAAACTGAAGTGGCCCAATGCCTCAAGTTGTTTCAGCATGAATTTCTTGATGGCCAGTTGGTCGATAATCTTCATCGCCTTGTGACCTGTGGTGTGCATGGGAGTGATGTCGAAATGCACCAGTCGTTGCTGTTTGTCGCGAAGGTGCTCTATGCCACCCGTAGCACGAATGTCGAGGGCTTTGTCTGTTGTCCAAACATGCACATCGCGGAAGCGCATCTTGTCGCCCTCGCCCTCCAGGCGGGCATTCAGGCTGAGCGGCATCACAAAGGTGCGCAAGACGGGCGTGAAGGGTCGTGCGATGTCCTTGAGATACACCGTTGCCGAGATGGGCGATGTGGCATAGCTGAGTGTGGAATTGTCCTTGTTGGGGAGTTGGATGTTGGCTGATGCGAAGAAGAGTTCGGTGGAACCCTGATGGAGCTTGAATTCGCTCACATGAGCCACCCGACGATTGGCCTGAACGGCGAAGGTGAGGTCGTGAAGGTCGATGCCTGTTGCCGTATCTCGAACAGCGAGGTTCTCCACCAGAAGGCTGATGGAATCCTTGGACAAGGAAGAAACATTCAGTCGCATCTTTGCCACAATATCCAGATGTCCCGTGTCGAAGGCTCCCCGCTTGGGTTTCAACACATTGCGACGCGGTAGGTGGTTGTCGGTGGAGAATCGGGCATCGTTTATCGCCATTTGCAGATTGTCTGCCAAAGCCTTCACTTTCATCATCCCCACATAGGCGCGACAATCCATCGGCCCTCTGCGGGTTTTCCCCTTCCACTCGCCAAAGAGTCCCTCAATCTGGGCGCTCACTTGCTCGTGTTTGTCGTACTTGACCTGCATCGACTCCAACCCCACGCGCTTGTCGCCAATCGACACTTCGATGCGCTCCAGGGAGATTTGCTTCACATCCAGTTCCAGGCTTGCCTTTTCGCTCTTCGTGGTCTTTTTGCTCGAGAGACTATCTACAATGAACTGATAGTTGGCTTCCGTGCTGTCGGTGGGCAGAACCACTTGTGCACGCAAGTCGGAAATGGCTACACGACGGATGTCGAACTCGCGATGAAACATCGGTCTAATGGGAGCCTTCACCGCTATTTCGCCTATCTGCAAGAGGGGTTTGCCTTGTTGGTCGTCGATGTCAACGCCTTGCAGAACAATGCTTCCGCGCAAGAGGTGAATGTCTGTGTCTTCGAGCGAAACGCGTGTGCCCAACCGCTCCGAGAGCAAGTCGGTGGCCATTTTCGCCAATCTACTTTGCACAAAATGGCTGTTGAGCAATAGGGCCACAATGGCGACCAATACTGCAAGACTGCCCAGTGTGACGGCGGTCCACTTGCAAAGTCGGCGTACAAAACTATTCTTCATGGCATTCATAGGAGACAAAGATACGAATAAGCGAGCAGAATACCAAACTTGTTTGAGTATTTTCGAGCGCAAGTATCTAAGACCAAAGGTCAAAGTTACGAGTAAGCGAGCAGAATACCAAACTTGTTTGAGTATTTTCGAGCGCAAGTATCTAAGACCAAAGGTCAAAGATACGAATAAGCGAGCAGAATACCAAACTTGTTTGAGTATTTTCGAGCGCAAGTATCTAAGACCAAAGGTCAAAGTTACGAATAAGCGAGCAGAATACCAAACTTTTCAACGAATTAAACTTCAGAAATTAATAACTATAAAACAATTCTACGCTGAATTTTTAGCATATTCGCAAAATTTGACTAAATTTGTGAGCCAATTATACGAAAATAACAACCACAAATACAAAGCACTATGAAAAAACTAATTGCAGGACTTATGGTCTTCGTGAGTGCGCTGAGCCTCTCGGCACAAGGTGTGTACGACTTTGCCGTCAAGGACGAGGGCGGACGCGACATCTCGCTTGCCAACTACAAAGGCAAGGTGCTGCTCATCGTGAACACCGCCACACGATGCGGATTCACACCCCAGTACAAGGAATTGGAGGCACTCTACGAGAAATATCGCGCACAGGGATTGGAGATTCTGGACTTCCCATGCAACCAGTTTGGACAGCAGGCACCAGGCACTTTCGAGGAGATACACCAGTTCTGCACCGCCAACTTCGGCATACAGTTTCCACAATTCGATAAAATAGAGGTGAACGGAAAGAGTGAGCATCCGCTCTATGCCTACCTGAAGGGGAAGAAGGGCTTCAGGGGCTTCAACCTCAGCGACCCACGCGGCAAGTTCATGGACGAAATGCTCCGCAAGCAGGATGCCGACTACGACAAGAAGAGCGACATCAAGTG
>JAEEGL011340723.1_pt1 | contig 18990 bp, 14 predicted proteins | sample 9134231 | NCBI WGS metagenome assembly JAEEGL01 (sample SAMN16246548, study PRJNA631951) | gut metagenome | biome: gut microbiome; feature: rumen; material: fiber-attached | host: Bos | place: Iran: Karaj | collected 2018-10 | reverse complement strand
TTCTTATATTGATTTTCTAGTGTTGATTTTGCTTGAGCGATTATTTCTTCTGATGCCTCATCACATGTTACCTCAACTGACTCTAACACATAAGTCTTGCCTGCCACTTTTGCACTACATGCAAATAGCAATACTGACATAGAAGCTAAAACTAAAACTACTACTAATAATAATGCGATTTTTTTCATGATGCCCCTCGTTCAATTTATTTATGCGATTAATGGTTCGCATATAACCAAATAGAACTAACTATTTATATTATAAAACACCAAATGCAACAAAACTGCCACAAACAAATTAGCCGGTCAAAACTATCTTTGCCCGGCTAACAATTATATTTGTAATTTAACTAATTAATCTTCATTTATATCTTTTGTTTTAAACACATATTTATCGATTGGATCTGCAATTATATAATAGATTGGAATTGTTATAAACAAGAACCAATATGGATGCCATAAACCGTACTTCATACCAATGAACAAATATATAAACGTTACTAAGCATGGCCATACAAATTGAGTTAATTGCTTATATGCAATAGCTTGGAAGATACTCATAACAGCTGGCATTAATACCCAAAGAGTCCAACTAATCTCCCATCCATCAAAACACATTCCCCAAACTAGAAAACCTATTAATGTTAATAGCGCAATAACGCCATCAGCAACGCTTACAAGGATTTGCTTCTTCTTATCTATCTTATGTTCTGAGCCATCTTTATTAAAAGCTTGGATGTGACCATCTTTAATCTTTAGAGTTTGACCCTCGTCGTCAGTTAATATAATAGTATCTTTTTCAACATCGTCGTTTCTTCTATCTTGAACTCTATCTCTTATTTCTTGATCTGATTCTGAATCTTTTAATAAGTCATCTAAAGAAACATTATATAATCTTGCTAATACTATTAAATTATCTGTATCTGGAGAAGATTCTGCTCTTTCCCATTTAGATACAGCTTGTCTTGAAATACCTAGTTTATCTGCTAGTTCTTCTTGAGAGTATCCATTTTCTTTTCTTAATTTTTGTAATCTGTTAGCGATTTCTATATTCATAACGCTTACCTCCTGCTTTTTTCAATTCTAATTTACCAGTAGCACTCGGTTGCTAACCACCTAATCTAGTTTGAATTTACGCAACTATTGGTTTCTTTTTCAAAAAAAGCACTATTCTTGCCTATTTGTAGCCTACTTTTACATTATATTATGTAATTGTCTTCTAGTGGAGCATTAATTAAATCTGCAAGCGTAATTCCTTCAAAATAATCGTTAACAAGCTTTGAAAAGCCCTTCCACATGTTCAAAGTTCTACATGTTGCTGCTCTTGGACATGGAGGAGCTCCTTCTTCTAAACATGAAATTGGTTCCAAAGAAACCTCTGTAGATAATAATATTTCTCTAACCGTATAATCTTGTGGAGCCTTATTTAATTTGTAGCCACCACCCTTTCCATGTAATGCATCAACAAAATGCTTTTTAGAAAGGTCAGTCATAATCCCTTCAATGTATTTTTGTGAGATCTCTTGGCGTTCAGCAATTTCCTTTAATGGAATATATGTCCCATTAAAATGCTCTGCCAAGTCTATCATAACTCTTAATGCGTATCTTCCTCTTGTCGATATTTTCATAATTTACCTCAAAAAAATTCACTTGCCTATCAAACTGGTGGGCAAGTGAATTATATCATTTTTTCATTACGTATTGCAATTAATCCTCAAATAAAGGTGTAGATAAATATCTATCTCCTGTATCTGGTAGAAGAACTACAATATTCTTTCCAGCATTTTCTGGACGTTCAGCAAGCTTGATTGCAGCTGTTAATGCAGCACCAGAAGAAATACCAACTAATACGCCTTCTTTTCTACCAACTAGCTTACCGTTTTTAAATGCATCTTCATTAGATACTGGGATAATCTCATCATAGATTTTTGTATTCAATACATCTGGAACGAATCCTGCACCGATACCTTGAATCTTATGTGGGCCAGCAACTCCTGTAGATAATACTGCTGATGATTCTGGTTCAACAGCTACTACTTTAACGTTAGGGTTTTTAGACTTTAAGTATTCACCAACGCCTGTAACTGTACCACCTGTTCCAACGCCTGCTACGAAGAAGTCAACCTTGCCATCTGTATCTTCGTAGATTTCTGGGCCCGTATGCTCTCTATGAGCCTTTGGATTTGCTGGATTGACAAATTGTCCAGCGATGATACTATTGTCGATTTGTGAAGCCAATTCTTCAGCCTTAGCAATAGCTCCCTTCATACCCTTTGCGCCTTCTGTTAAAACTAGTTCTGCGCCATATGCCTTTATTAATTGTCTTCTTTCTACAGACATTGTTTCTGGCATAACGATAATTATCTTATATCCTCTTGCTGCAGCTACTGATGCAAGTCCAATTCCAGTGTTACCAGATGTTGGCTCGATGATTGTTGTATCCTTGTTTAATTTACCAGCTTTTTCTGCTTCATCTAAGATTGACTTTGCAACTCTATCTTTTACTGAACCTGCTGGGTTAAAATATTCTAACTTTGCAATAATTTTTGCTTTTAAGTTTAATTCCTTTTCAATATGTGTCAATTCTAAAAGTGGAGTATGTCCTACTAATTGATCTGCTGATGTATATATATTTGCCATTTTTAAATCCTCCGTATACTATTTTATATCTTTTACTGCTTCAAATGCATCATTTAAATCATCAATTATGTCATCAATATGTTCTGTACCAATAGATAATCTGATTGTGTTTCTATAAATGCCGCTTTCTTTTAATTCTTCGTCACTTAATTGTGAGTGTGTTGTTGAAGCTGGGTGAATAACCAAAGACTTAACATCTGCAACATTTGCAAGTAATGAGAAGATCTTTAGATTATCAATAAATGCCTTTGCCTTTTCTTCAGAGCCCTTAATCTCAAATGTAAAGATTGAGCCGCCGCCGTTTGGGAAATACTTAGCATATAATTCTTTTTGTTTTGCATCATTTGTTATAGATGGGTGATGTACCTTTTCTACTTGTGGGTTTGAGTTCAAGAATTGAACTACCTTTAAAGCATTCTCTACGTGTCTTTCAACTCTTAATGATAAAGTTTCAACACCTTGTAAAGCAACGAATGCATTTACTGGAGAGATGGCTGCGCCTGTATCTCTTAAAAGAATTGCTCTAATATATGTTACAAATGCGGCTGGGCCTACTGCTTCATAGAATGATACACCATGATATGATGGGTTTGGATTAACAAGCTTTGGGAACTTACCAGAAGCTTTCCAATCAAACTTACCACTATCTACAATAATTCCACCTAGTGCTGTACCATGTCCAACGATGAACTTTGTTGCTGAATGAACTACAATGTCTGCACCAAATTCAATTGGTCTTATAACATAAGGTGTTCCAAATGTATTATCTACAACAAGTGGAATCTTGTTCTTATGAGCAATCTTTGCAATAGTTTCAATATCTACTACATCTGAATTTGGATTGCCTAATGTTTCAATAAATACTAATTTTGTATTATCTTTAATAGCTGCTTCAATACTTTCTAAATTTTCTGGACTAACAAATGTTGTGTCAATTCCATAATCTTTTAGCGTATGATCAAGTAAATTGTATGTACCACCATAGATGTTGTTTAAAGCTACAACGTGATCGCCTGCTCCTGCTAAAGCAAGTATTGCATATGTAATCGCAGCAGCTCCTGATGCTACAGCAAGCGCAGCAACACCGCCTTCTAGAGCAGCTAAACGTTGCTCTAATACATCTTGTGTTGGGTTTGTTAATCTACCATAGATGTTTCCTGCATCTCTTAAACCGAATCTATCTTCAGCGTGCTTAGAATTTCTAAATACATATGAAGATGTTAAATATATTGGCACTGCTCTTGCGTCAGTTGCTGAATCTGGACTTTCTTGTCCTACATGTAATTGTAATGTTTCAAATTTATATTTCTTATTAATGTTACTCATTGTTATAATCTCCTTTTATTTTATTTGTTTAATTATTCAGCGCATAATGCGCAACATCGTGTGCACATTCGTCCGAATCGGAAATTATGTCTAAGTTCATTGATTAAATTTTTAACTACCATTTGTTTTGCTTTCCTTTTGCCTACTTATCTAGTAGGTTGATATGATTATATAATGTAAAAAACACAATGTCAACAGTTTTTCGAAAAATATTTAAAAAAAATTTTGGCCCTTGATTTTTATCTCAAGAGCCAGCATATAAATTATATATTTACTATACATAAACCAAATGGTAGCTGTTAAATTCTTTCGCGATTACCTCGTGTTGCTCTGGGTAATTTTCGCTTACAAATCTTAAAAATTCGTAATAACTAATCTTTTCGCCATACTTTTCAATTACTTCACAACTTCTCCTCTTTGCAATAATCTTTTATCCTCCACGATTATATTTATTTTTTCTAAATCAAACGCCATAAGTGGAAATGCACAATAGCCTACGTTTTTCCAAATTTTGTTGCCGTTTTCGTCTAAAACAAAATCTGCAATTTTATTTTCCAAAACAAACTGAAGAGCAAATGAGTGTTCCCCATAGCACTTCAAGAACCCTTCGTTTTCCTTAAACTTGCGATTGCTCATAATACACTTTGTTAAATCAGCAAATGGCTTGCCAGTTTCAACATCACTGCAAAAGACGGCAATACTACCGTCTCTAAATTTACCCCTTGCGAATACTTCCAATTTAACTTTGTCGCCATGATAATTTAGCTCGAATGTTTGTTTTTTATTTGACATAACTACCTCCAAAAATCTCTTCGTCACTAATTTCTTCGCAATCTTCTAATTCTTAATCGAAAGTTAATCTTCCGTTATCATATCCTTTTTAGATTAGGAATATCATCAAGTGTTATAACGTAATCGTCTTGATAGATTTCAATTAAGTGTTCATCTGTGTTTGATGATTGAACGCTCTCGTCTCCATCATAGATTAACCATTTTGTATGCCAAGTCATAAAGTAACCCCATTTAATATCTTTAAAGCCTGTAATGCTTGGGATTTGACCACATTCATGCATTACTTCCATTTTATTTTTGTTTGTGCCATATTTAACCGCAAGATATAGATTTCTTTCTGGACCATTTTGAGGAACTTCATAAGAATCTGCACCTACTATATCGCAATATTCATCTCCAGGATACCAACTTTTTATATTTTTGCCGCTATGGCTATATCCTAAAACCCAGATAAGGTTATTTAAGCCTAAATCATTTGTGAAATGATCATACATATATATCCAAAGTTTTTTGAAATTCTCTTCTCCGCCTTTGCCCCACCAAAACCAAGCTCCATCAAATTCATGGAATGGTCTCCACAAGATTGGAACGTTTGCATCTTGCAATCTCTTTAATGCAGCTCCAGCCCTATCCATGTTTTGAGTAAACAATAAATTTTCTTCACTTCCTTTTTCAAAGACTTTGTCCCAATTTTCTATTTCGTCGTTTTTGGAATTATCGTAATTACCTGTAAAATTCTTCCCGCAATGCCAACAAATTGTTACAATGCCACCTCTTTGCCACCAATCAATAGATCTTTCTACAACGCCATCGAAATCGTCGTTCATAAAATCTAATCCACGAATGGCTGGATATTTGCCAGTTAAATTGTGGATATATTCCATTTCATACTCAGAGCCAGCTTCCGTCCAGGTAGATTCTTGTTGGCCTGAAATTACCTTTTTCCCATAAACGCTTTTAAGATAATCATAAAGCTTAATAGTCTCTATTGTTGCGTTCTTATTACAAAGGTCTGTTTCTACTACAATTTCTTTATCTTTACACGAAGAAAAGATCACTGCCGATGAAATCAACATTACAATTAATGAGATTATGACAATGATCTTTTTCAAATTCATAAATTATGGATGTAAAACTAGTGTTACGATTGAGTTTCCTGGGAATGTATAAGTATGTTCAAACTTACCTTCACTCTTTTGGAAATAATTACCAGCAGTTGAAGTATACGCTTCAAATGTCTTGAACTCATCAGCAAATGTGAATAAGATTGGTTCTTCAACTACGTTTGTATATACAATAACAACTGTTCCATCTGGTTTTAAGAATGCATTGTAAATCTTATCTGAATAAGGCATCTTATCTCCGCCTGATGTTTTGTATGCATAGAATAAATCACTATCTTGTTGTGTTACATGAATTCCAAGATTTGATTTTGTATTTGAAATGTCTAAATCTAGATATACATCTCCTGCATCAACAAAGTTTGCATAATGCTTCATTGTATAATATCTTGGAGAAACACGAACAGAATCTTTTGTTCCTGTGTATCTATCTCCATAATAATCCTTATAGAATGGGTCTTCAAAATCTGACCACCAGTTTGTATAAATCAAACCATCTTCATAATTATATGTAGTTTCATTTGAAACGCCAATCCACCATGTCCATTCGTTAGATTTTAGAATAGACATATCGTAAGCCATAACTAAAGCTAGTAATTGAGCATTACCAAATTCATTTAAATCAACGCCTGCTGTCATTTGACAATATTCAGAGATACCAATATTAATATTATATTTTGCACTCTTTTTCATGAAGTCTTCTCTATCTGATCTCTTATAAGGGTTTGAATATGAGTGGAAAGATAAGAATTCCATTGTCTTATATGCATCTGTTTGTTGGATTTCTTCAATAAATTGTTGGTTATATGATGGGTTATTGTTTGAACCCTTCCATCTCCAGTTACCAGATTCATAACCATCAATCTCAATAGCTGTACCATTAGCTTCATTAAATGCAGCTAATTTCTTATAAACAACATCTAAACATGCTGCCATTGAAGCTGGTTCATAGTGGCAACCTTCTTGCTTCCAATCTGACCAATCCCAATTTGGTTCATTGATTGGGCTTAGATATTTAACTGGGTAACCTTTTGTTACGGCAAAATATTTAACAATGTGCATTAGATATTCAGCAAACACATCGTAATTCTCTTCTGGAAGATTATCTACGTTATCATCTCCGTCAGTTGATCTGCACATTCCATTTGCTGTCATTAAATAATGTGGTGAGTTAACAAATAAAACGATTTCATTAATATTGCCAAGAGCATAACACGCTTCTAACATTGCTTGAGCACCGGCATCTTTTGTAAAGTTATAATTTGCATCATCTGATACATATGCTAAAAGCGCATCGTGAGTTGAACCTGAATAGTTCTCTCCAATTAGGAATGATTCTGTTAATCTATCTAATTCCCAATAATAGTTTGCTCCGCTTAATGCTGCTTGATTATCCCAACATGTTGCATATGTTCCTGTTACTGCCTTGTTAACAATATCTAAAGAGCCACCACCAATGTTGTATCTATAGATATTAAGTGCCATTCCATCATCGCCATATAATAGTCTAGCAACTTCATCTTTATTGGCACCACTTCCAATAATTTGTGACCACCAAGCTGATGATGCACCAAAGCCCAACATAGTTTGGCCTCTTGCGCTATTTGCAATCGAAACCAAATTATCTCCGTCTTTATAATCAGGCTTACATGCTGTAAATAAAACTAAAGATGTGATAATTACCACAACCAAAGCTAGAACTATAATAAGTTTCTTCATACTATTAACCCCTTGTTTTTCTCTCGCGAAGAGAATCTTTTATTTTCGAAATCGCTTTCTTTTTCGTAAAGTCGTTTATTTTTCCTGAATCAAGCATCTTTTGTGCTTTTTCTATATTTATAGAATATAACTTTTGTATAAACCACGCAATAGCCATATCTACATAATATTCATGATGTTTTATCTTATAAATTTCTTGAATGAATTTGTCGTCTTCTTCATCACTATACTTGCCTAGATATACGCACATATATGAAATAATCCCAAAACGTGTCACAAATTCTTCTTTTTGTGTTACCCATTCGTATATTGCTTCAAGATGCTCTTTTGATTGCTTTTTTAGATGTGAACAATCGCATACCGACCAATCATCCATTTTATATACAAATTTTTTCATTCTATTCAAATCATTAAGCTTTTGGATTACAAAGCCTTGTAAAAGCACATATTCATATATGTTTGAATCTGAATCTAAAAAATCATTGTAATCTTTTGATTTACAAATATTTTTTGCAAGTTCTCTTAAAAATGGATTGGTATTGCCGATAACTTCATAATTAGTGTTTGTGCATCTTTTTTGAAAGATTGCACGCTTTGCATCTGCGTTTTTATACATCAAGTCTAGAATCTCATTGTTTGTCATAGAGCTTGAATCCTTATATATGCTACGTTATTGAAGTTTTCTATAATTGTTCCCGTATCTGAAGAACCCATTTCCTTCAAGTCCCCGCCTGTTCTTGCGTAGATCTTTATGTTATAGTTTGCTTGAACAGATGCATGTTGTGGGTAATAAATATCTGTTAGCCAATTATACAAGATTCCAGCTGAACATAAGAACGATGAATCGATCTCTGGAGACTTAACCGAAATTTGTATTGTCTCACCTGGCGACAATATTGAAGTATAGCAATCTAATAGTGCCGCAAATTCTTGTGTGTTTGAAATATATTTTGTATATAACTTTCCGTTGTATTCAAATGTAGATGTTGCAAAATAATCAAATTGCGTGTTTCCTGCATAAACATCATATGCATCTTTATGATATTTTTCTGCGAATTCTTTTCTGCCTTCATAAGAATATGCTTCATCTTGGCTTAGCATAAAGAAATCATATGTAATAAATTCATATAATTGAGAATTATCTTCATCTTTAGCTCCGCCCCAAGTTGGGTCACATACATACCACTCATTGTTAACGAAAACTTTAATCCAGGTATGGCTTCCCGTCTTTACTTCACCCATAGTCTTATAGGCTGGAATACCTTCAATGTTTGCAAGGATTGAAAATGCTGAGCCAATACCATTACATACGGCTATGTTGTACAAGAATACGCCTTCTGCATAGAATGATGAATTCTTAAATACTGCACAATATGCACTTTCTTCCTTTTTAATTGCATCAGAGTATTCTACCATTCCTCTATCATAAATAACGTTATAAGTCATCCAATCATAGATTGCTAACACTTTTTCATAATCAGTCATTCTATCATCTATGATTTCTCGTAAAACGGCTTTTGCTTTATTTAAAATAAGTTCTGCATTTGAATTAGCAACAGGAGATACATTAAATCCTTTTTCTAAAGCAAGTGCTAGCTCTAATGATGTAGAAACAGGAACCGTTGTTTCATATTGCTTATATTTAAAATCATCAAAAGTTGAGCTTCTTTGGCTCTCCCCGTTTGTATAATAATGAAGTTCACTATATGGATACTCTTGATATGTAGCTGTTGTTTCATATCCTGTGTATATATGATAGCTATTATATGGACGAGCTGAACCTGTTCTTAGGTGTAATGTAAATGTAATATGATCCCCACTTATACTTACATTGCTAATCGAGCTTCTTAAAGGCTCAATAAAGATATCTAGAGAATGTTGAATTGCATTAACTACAGTTTTAGTGTCATATTTTGAAGTTAGATATGGCGAACAAATAGAATATGTTTCTGCGGATGCTTGTGTTGTTCTAAAGTTATCTGAATCACCATAGTGGATTATATGATATGCAATAAAGTCATCCAACTCTTCTTGGCTTGTAATGAAGTTATTAACGGTTTTATCTAAGTATTGAGTCTTTGTATTAAAGTATGATTCACAGCCTGCAAATTGAGATAAGTTATAATCAAGATTAACTGGGCTTGATGTATAAATCTCTCCTCCTTCATATTCAAGTCGTACACTTACGTTATCTGTCTTTTTAGTTATGTAATTTGTTAGGGTTATTGAATTTCCAACAAACAATTCTGGTTGATTCTTTGTCGACAATTCTGTTGAATTAATCAATACATACGCGTATTTATATTGATGATCCGCATTCCAAGATACTTTTACAGCTGGATATGTGTCATCATAAGATAAATTAACATTATAAGGCTCTTTCCCTCCGGCATCTATTGTCAATGTGGTTTCACTATAGCCTAATAATTCATCTACTGTGCTAGTTTTTAATCTATAGTAAATCTTTAGATTATGATCCCCATTTGAAATCGATTTTAAATTCTTTACAGAAAATGAAATACCTTTTCCAAAATTCTCGTGAAGCGTGCAAATCTTATTATCTAACAAAACATAATCTATATCCCATTTAGAGCTCTCACTCAAACAAGAAATAGTAACTGCAGTATTTGCACCTCTATTTATAATTACTGGGTCTAATTGTGGAGTTAAAACATTTACGATCGATATGTTATATTGCTTTTCTTCTCCATCTTTGTATGTAACAAACATTGGGAATGTTGCCCCAACTTTAAATGAATTAACTAAGTTGTGGTCAATTACAATAGCTTTTAAATCGCTATTCAATTCATATGCTCCGCTATAGCTTAGTGGGAGTTTAACAGAAGATATTTCAGATATATCATCAACAACGATTGCGTATTGCTTTATATCAGCTGGTTTTACGATATTAATGTTATTTGCCAACTTTACATAATAGTAATCTACACTTTCTTCGTATCCTGGGATAACACCGGCTTCTTGTTCTTCTGCCATATAAATATCTTCATCTTCAACTGAACAGAATATTGTTTGCTTTAAAACGTTCGATGCAACGCTTCTATCTTCATTGAATGCTTGTAGATAAATATCTAAGTATTGTAATGCGCAAACGCTATCCTTAATTGTATAAGAGTTCTTTATGGTTGTTTCGGATTGATAAATTGTATCTTGGGCTAAGCACTTTGTTAAATCGCCAGTAGCATATATCTTTATTTCATATGAATAAACGCCTTCATATGCTGGCCAATATAATACGCATTGTTGGAATAACTTAACATATGAATATTCAAAGCCCTCATCGGTTAGATTTATTTCAGCTTGTTCTTTTGAACATGCAAAGGCCGTTGGTATGAATACCAACAAAACTAAAACAATGATTAAAGCTAACGTAGATTTTTTCATGTTCATATATTAGTAACTATAATATATGATACTAAAATATAAAATACCTTAAATTATGCCTGATTATTTTCGTCGTTTTTTTGGCAATTTACGGCGTTTTCACAAGGACAAGTAGGCTCATCATGGATTTCATGCTTTTCAAGTGCAAATTTAATTGCATAATTTGGTTCAAGTGGCAAATGAGACTCATCTTGTTGTGGGAATTTCTTAAATAATAATTTCAAGAATATTGGCGTTAATATTGAAGAAATAATAATCAACATTACGATTGCTGGATAAAATTGTTGAGACATAATTCCAGCAGATACACCTTCATTTGCAATGATTAAGCAAACTTCACCTCTTACCATCATAGCGATACCTATCTTTGCACTATCTGAATATGAATACTTGCAAAGTTTAGCACCTAATCCTGCTCCAATGAATTTGCTTAGTAATCCCGCAAAGATAAACAATGCTGAAAATCCTACAACAAGCCAGCTAAATGAATCAACTAACACGTCATATGGAAGTGATACACCAATATTTACAAAGAACATTGGGCTGAAGATCATATAAGCTGCCATATCTACTCTTCTTTCAACATATGGAGTTTGAGAAGATTTAGCAATCATCATACCTGCTAAGAATGCGCCCGTTATTGCTGCTATACCAAATAATTCTTCAGCAGCCCATGCGTATAAGAAACACATACCAAGTGAGAAGATAGATAATCTTCTTGTATGTGGCCATCTATTTGCCATGTACTTAAACAAATAATGTACGCCAAGGCCAAATCCTACTGCGATAACGAAGAACAATATTACGTTGATTAAAACAACCAATGAAGATAATGCGTTAATGTCCGCGTTAAATAATCCAAATATTCTTGCAGCTAGAGTTGTTTCTCCTGCCTCTGCTGTAAAGAATGCAAGAACTACAACGCCAATAATATCATCTAAAACTGCAGCCGTTACAACTGAAGATCCAACCTTCCCTTGTAATACTCCAATTTCTTTTAGAGTAGCAACTGTAATTCCTACAGATGTAGCCATTAAAATAACACCAAAGAACATTCTCATCTTTAAAGTTATATCTGGAATCATAAATGCTACAGCAAATCCGAATAAGAATGGTACTATAACGCCTAATGATGTAATAATTACAGATGGAACAGCATTTTTCTTTAATTCGTCAAAATTTGTTTCCATGCCGGCTGTAAACATAATTAAAATTACACCGATCTCTGAAAACATATCTAATTCTACTGATGGAGTGATGATTTTTAAAACACCGTATAAAACGCCTACAATTAGTGAACCCAATACTTGAGGTAATCCCATTTTTCTAAATAGAATTCCCGCAACTTTTGTTCCAAGTAATATAAGAGCCATGTCTAATAGAAATCTATAGTTCACTTTTAAGGCCTCCTAAATTCTTCAAAAGTATATGCCCTATATAGACCAAAAGTCAAGAAAAAAGGCGACATTCCTATATACTAGGAACTCGCCTTAGATTTTTATCTTTAATTTATTCTAAATTAGATGTCTTTAATTTCGTTTAAAATCTTCTTTAAAGCTGAAATTTCTTCTTTAGATAAAGTAACACCCTTACCCATCTTTTCGCCATCTGGTGCCCATTCTCTTATGTCATACTTAGCGTCTTTAGTATTCCAACTAATTAATCTGATTTCTTTCTTCCATCCTTTAGAAGATTCAGATAAAACCCCATAAGTTTTAATTGTATCGAATTTGAATTCTGCCATTTTAAGCGCCCTCCGTGCTCTAATTAATATAATCTTAACATACTAAAAAGCCATTTTCAATATATATTTAAAAAATTATAATTATTATAACTATATATATTTATTATATTTTTAGGCTAAATTATAGTGTTATTCTTGATAACAGGGACCATTCTAAAGGTATATTCAATTGAATCAATTGTTGTATGTCTATACTCTTGTCTTGTGTCCGGTCCGCAACTGTTGCTTCCAATTCCTCTTACGAAAGCGTCGATTTTAACAACCGTTCTATTTTCATCAACGACATCTTTTGTGTGCTTTGCATTTGCAATAACATCATCTCTGTATGGTTGAGCTGTAAAGTTGAATGTCTTTTCATCTGCTACGAATCTAATACCATTTCCTTCATCGTTTGTTAATTGTGCCCATCTAATTTCAGATCTATTACCGCATTCTTGTGGACGGATATAGATTGGTTGCATTGTCTCTACTCTATCTTTATAGATTCCGATTAAAGCGTGCTCTTTAAAGTCAGCATAGTTTTCTGCTTCACCTCTTCCATAATACATTACATTTCTGCAATCGTATGGAAGTTCAATAGTTAAACCAAACTTTGGTAAATCGTATTCTTTTGCTATATCCAATATTGAATTGACATCAATATTGCCATTTCCATATATTGAATATGTTGTAGTTACAATAAATCTAATTTTTGACTTTAGATAAATTCTTTGCTCAAGTACAGCTTCTACCTTATCTTTTAACTTTTCACATCTAAAGTTTCTAAGCTCTACTCTTGCTTTATCAAATCCAAGTTTTCTCCAATCTTTATCGATAAACATATAATTATCTACGTTTGCTCTATAAATAACTGGGCTAAAGATTTGTGCTGAATCTTCTTGGCTTAGAAGTTCTTGATCTTTAATGTTGTAACTTACCATCTTGCCTGTGTATTTATCAAAGACGATATTGCCGTTATTAGTAGCAATCTTGTATTTACCATTTTCTTCAATACAAGCAACAGAATCTGATTCGATCTTCTTCAATCTATCTACAGATAGACATAACGTTAATTGCTCTCTTGCCATTTCTATTCCAGTTTTTGCATCTAAATAATAGAAATTCATAAAGCAATCTTTTGATGTATCTAAAAGTGGATGCTTTAGCGTTACTGTATAAGTTCCCTCTGGTGGAATTACAACTTTAAAGTCACCTTCTGCAAGAATTTCACCGTTTTGTAAATATTCCCATCTAAAGGCCATCTTTGAAGTGTCTTCAAAGAAATTAGAGTTGTGTAATGCATATTTGTTATTTGAAACATAACTTGCTGTAATTGGCCTATACACGCAGCGCATCTCAAATGCTGATGAAGAAGGCTCTCTATTTGGTAACAATAATCCATCTACACAGAAGTTAGAATCATGTGCATATTCGCCATGGTCACCACCATATGTATATGTGCCATCTTTTTCAAGCACAGCATGATCTGCCCATTCCCAAATACAGCCGCCAAGCGCTGTTGGAGTCTTATTTATAAGTTCCCAATATTTATCTAAAGAACCAGGACCAACTCCCATAGAGTGTGCATATTCGCATAAGAAATATGGAGCTCTGTAGAACTTTCCTGGCAATCTTCTTTGTGCATATTTTTCTAATTTTTCTGTAGATGTATACATCTCAGAAACAATATCATAACACCATCTAACATTTCTAGATACACCCTCATAATGAATAGGAATTGTTGGATCTAGATTCTTTAACTTGAAGTAACAATCATCTTGATTCTTCCAACCACCGCATTCGTTACCTAGTGACCACATTGTAATAGATGGGTTATTTCTATCTCTCATATACATTCTGTATATTCTATCCCAGAAATGATTGAACCAACGATTGTTGTTTGAAATTAAGTTTGGTTGAGCAAACCTCTTTCCGTAAGTTCCGTGTGTTTCTATGTCTGCCTCATCAATGATGTACAAGCCTTCATAGTTTGCCATCTTGATAAATAATGGATCTGGTGGATAGTGAGATGTTCTAACGGCGTTAACATTCATTAATTTCATTAATTCAACATCTTTTTCCATATCTTGAACGGACATTGTATATCCTGTTCTTGGATTTGTATCGTGGTGATTAACGCCCTTTAATTTAATTGGCTTTTCGTTGAAATAGAAAACGCTCTTTTTGATTTGAATATCTTTAAAGCCAATTTCTTGTCTTACACAGAACAACGTTTGGCTACCCTTCTTTAAAGATATAACAAGCTTGTATAGATATGGAGTTTCTGCGCTCCATAAATATGGCTTTTCAATTGTGAAATCACAACAGGTTTCCCCCTCACCTTTAGCGATTAATTTCTTGCCATAATATAATTCATAACAAGGCTTAACACCTCTTTCCATTACGGCATCTATATCAACTCTTAATAATCTTGATGTTTCATCAACAACATATGTTTTTGCATTGAAGTCCCAAATATAGCTTTTGTCATAGTTAGTGATGTAAACATCTCTAAAAATACCATTATTTCTGAACATATCTTGGCATTCTAGATATGAACCATTACACCATTTATATACTAAGCAAACGATTTCGTTTGGCCCATCGATAACAAATGATGTGATATCAAATTCTGCAGTGTTGTGGCTTCCTTCGCTATATCCAACATATCTACCATTGCAATACAATTGCAAAGCAGACGATACCCCTAAGAATGTTATGACATGTCTTTGCTTGTGAGTTAAATTAAACTTCTTTCTATATACACCTACACTGTTATATACCTTCACGTGATTAGATATAGATTTGTCGTCAATTGAAGCTGTTGCTCCATATGTTCCTTCATCATCTGGAATAAATGGTGGATTACAATCAAATGGGTATCTTGAGTTTATATAGAAAGGTGCTTGATATCCTTGGAATTGCCAACATCCTGGAACTGTGATTGGATCAAAGTTATAAAAGAACGTATCAATTTCTCTAGGCATTTCCGATATTTTTTCAAATAGCTTGAAATCCCATTTTCCAGATAACATAACAACTGCATCTGATTTTGTTCTTTCATTTAGGTATGTTGTTGCATCTAGTGCTTCTCTCTCATTAAAAGGAATAAAATAGGCTCTTGGAGTCAATTTATTTTGTTCAAAACATTCAAATTTGTTATATAGAGAGTGATTAAATTTATATAGCATGCCTCAATTCCTTACACCATATAATTATATCAACAAGATTTTGCGCGTGCAATATATATTATTTTTATATAAAGCCAAATAAAATCGCGCCCAATTAATTGAGCGCGAAATATTTCCAAAGTAAAACGAAAAATTATAGTGAATCTTTTAGTGCTTTGCCTTCTTTGAAATGAACTGACTTTGATGCAGGAATCTTAATATCCTCGCCAGTTTTTGGGTGCTTACCAATTCTTGCAGCTCTAGTCTTTACTTCAAATGTACCGAATCCTGTAAGTACTACTTTGTCACCTTTTTTCAATGCTTTTTCGATTGAGTATAAAACTGCATCTACAGCTCTACCAGCATCTACTTTAGTAACGTTAAGGTTTGTTGCAACAATCTCTGTTAACTCTAACTTATTCATAATTTCTCCTTTTAATATAATTGTTGTAATTTTGGAAAATGGATAGAAACGTTCTACCCCCTCACCCAAGTTTTATTCTACACAAAAACTATTTTTAGTGTCAATACTGAAATTTTTAATAACTCCGATATTAGCAAGAAAAAAGTGAGGAATTAATCCTCACTCTCTAATCTTTCATATAATTTGTTTTCGGTTAAAAACTGCTTTATTAATGCGATGTGTTTAAGCTCAATTTCTTCGCTTGGGCCACCTAATACTTTACGCCCGTTTACGCATGTCTTTAAATCTATAGCTTCATAGATATCTCCAGCAAAACAATCTGAATATTTCTTATAAGTAGAAAGTGGTAAAGAATCTAGTGTTAAGTCTTGCTCGATGCACTCTTTTACTATCTCACCAGTTATCTTATAAGCATCTCTAAATGCTAGCCCTTTTTTAACCAAATAATCTGCTACGTCTGTTGCGTTTATAAAGCCTTTTTTAGCAGCATTTTCCATGTTCTTTTTAATGACTTTCATTGTAGATAACATAGGAATAATTGTTGTTAAGCAAATCTTGATTGTATCGATAGAATCGAACATTGCTTCCTTATCTTCTTGCATATCTTTATTATATGCAAGAGGTAAGCCTTTCATCATAACAAGAAGCGTATTCAAATCACCAATACATCTTGCAGCTTTACCACGAACAAGCTCTGTAATATCTGGATTTTTCTTTTGAGGCATGATTGATGAACCAGTTGCAAAAGCATCGTCCAATTCAACGAATTTGAACTCCCAAGAACACCACAAAATGATCTCTTCAGAAAGTCTAGACAAATGAACCATAGCAATAGCGATATCTGATGCGCCTTCCATACAGAAATCTCTATCTGAAACACCATCCATACTGTTCATTGTAGGACCAGCAAAACCTAATTTTGCAGCTGTAAATTCCCTATCAATGTTGTATGTTGTAGAAGCAAGTGCACCGCTTCCAAGTGGGCAATAATTCATAACGTCAAGAGTGTTAGATAATCTCATGTAATCTCTCTTAAACATCTCGACATATGCCATCATATAATGAGCAAAAGTAATAGGTTGAGCACGTTGTAAATGAGTGTATCCAGGCATGATTGTGTCAACGTTTTCTTCTGCCAATTTTACTAGTGTTTCAATAAGCTTTAAAAGCAAAGCTTTTATTTCTTTCAATTCTTTCTTAACATATAGTTTCATATCGACAGCAACTTGGTCATTTCTAGAACGAGCTGTATGCAATTTTTTGCCTACTGTTCCGATACGTTTTGTAAGCTCTGCTTCAATGAACATATGTATATCTTCGGCGGTCATATCAAAGGCTAATTTTCCGCTTTCGATATCGGCTAAGATGGCTTCAAGATTTTCAACGATGCATGCAGAATCTTCCTTAGAAATAATTCCTTGGTTTCCTAGCATTGTTGCATGAGCAATGCTTCCTTCAATGTCTTCTTTATACATTCTAGAATCAAATGATATTGATGAATTAAAATCATTTACCCTTGAATCTAGTTCCTTTGAAAATCTTCCCTTCCACATCTTATCCATAATTCTTATTTTCCTTGTTTTTGTTCCATTAATGCTTTTACTTTAATTGGTAAACCAAATAGGTTAATAAATCCAGCTGAATCCTTTTGATCATATACGTGATCTTCTGAGAATGTAGCAATATCTTCATCATATAATGAATATGGACTTGTTACACCAGCATTGATGATATTACCCTTATATAGCTTTAATTTAACTTGTCCTGTAACTGTTTGTTGTGTTGATTCAACAAATGCAGATAAAGCTTCTCTTAAAGGTGTGAACCATTGTCCGTTGTATACTAAATCAGCAAACTTCAAAGCGATTTGTTGCTTATAGTGAGCTGTTTCTTTATCTAGACATAATGTTTCTAAAACTTCATGTGCATGATATAGGATTGTTCCACCTGGTGTTTCATAAACACCACGAGACTTCATACCAACTAATCTGTTTTCTACGATATCAACAAGACCAATACCATTAGCTCCGCCAACTTCGTTTAATTTCTTAACGATATCTGATGCCTTCATCTTCTTTCCATCTAAAGCAACAGGAGCGCCCTTTTCAAAGTCCAAAGTTACATATGTAGCCTTATCTGGAGCCATCATTGGAGATACGCCCATTTCTAGGAATCCTGGCTTATCATACATTGGTTCATTTGCTGGGTTTTCTAGATCCAAACCTTCGTGAGATAAGTGCCATAGGTTCTTATCTTTTGAGTAATTTGTTTCTCTGTTAATCTTTAGAGGAACTTTATGTGCTTCTGCATAATCGATTTCTTCATCTCTTGATTTAATGTTCCAAATTCTCCATGGAGCAATAATCTTCATCTTTGGAGCAAATGCTTTTATTGTCAATTCGAATCTTACTTGGTCATTTCCCTTACCTGTACATCCGTGACAAATTGCATCAGCGCCTTCTTTTAGAGCGATCTCAGCAATTCTTTTAGCAATGATAGGTCTTGCAAAAGAAGTACCTAGCATGTATTTACCTTCGTAAACCGCGCCAGCCTTCATTGTAGGCACAACATAGTCATCAACAAACTCATCTACTAAATCTTCGATATAAAGCTTGCTAGCGCCCGTTTTTAAAGCCTTTTCTTCAAGTCCTTCAAGTTCATCAGCTTGTCCAAC
>JAEEGL010288389.1_pt1 | contig 18990 bp, 20 predicted proteins | sample 9134231 | NCBI WGS metagenome assembly JAEEGL01 (sample SAMN16246548, study PRJNA631951) | gut metagenome | biome: gut microbiome; feature: rumen; material: fiber-attached | host: Bos | place: Iran: Karaj | collected 2018-10 | reverse complement strand
TGAGAAGAGTGCTAAAATGTTTAAAAATAAGAATGATAAAATTTTAACAATTATAATAATAGCTATAAACGTTATTTTATTTGCATTAATGTATATTCTTGGACATGGTTCAGAAAATACATCTACTCTTATTAAGTTTGGTGCTAATATGGGTTCACTTACTAAACACGGTGATTTCTATAGATTGATTACTTCAGCATTTCTTCATATAGGTATTATTCATTTATTATGTAATTTATATTCATTATTTATGATAGGACCTACAGTAGATTATTTCTATGGTAAGATTAAGTTTATTTTAATATATTTATATAGTGCTATTACAGCATCATTATTTGTATTAATATTCTCAGGAGATAATACTATAACTGCTGGAGCTTCTGGAGCTATATTTGGTTTACTAGGAGCACTATTATATTTTGGATATACATATAGAGGATATATAGGAAATAAGATGATAGGTTCTATAATATCAGTTGTAGTTATTAACTTAGTTATAGGATTTACATCACCTGGAATAAGTAATGCTGCTCATATTGGTGGTTTACTTGGTGGACTTGTTATTAGTTATATGTTAGGAGCAGGAGTAGAAAACAAGAAATCATCTAGAATTAGTGGTGCAATTATATTTGCAGTATTAACTGGTTTCCTAGTTTATATGGCATTTTTTAGATAATAAAAAAAGATCCTAGTTTAGGATCTTTTCTGTATTCTTAAAGTTTAACTTAGCGATTTCGCCCAGTTTTTCTTTCCCATATTTTTCTACTATTTTTTTACCAGTTTCATCAACTACTGTAGATGCTCCAAGTGGTAAAGACATATTAACTTTTTTTGATAGTTTTTCCATTTCTTTTAAGAACATATATCTAGATATAATTGATGATACACCAACTGATAAACATTTATCTTCAGCTTTAGTAGTAAATGTTATTTTTCTAAATACATTAGTTTCATCTTTTAAATAACCATAATAGTTTCTTTTTGGTGTAAATTGATCTATAACAACCATATCATATGAATAATTGCCTTCTTTCATTAAACCTAGTATACACTTATTATGAAGAATAGATTTAATCTTATTCATGTTATTACCAGTATCTTGCATTTTATTATATTCTTCATTAGTTAAAATGTATGAATAATGAGGTATTTTTTCTATAAGAGTAGGGGCAATCTTCATAATCTTATCATCAGTAACTTTCTTTGAATCTCTAACTCCTAGTTCTTCTAAGAAAGAAATATTACTTCTATCTACATAAGATGCTGTAACTATAATAGGCCCAAAGAAATCTCCAGTACCAACTTCATCTGATCCAATTGATGAGATAAAGTAGTAATCAGTATTATCAACTTCTTCTTTCTTTTCTTTCTTTTCTTTTTCTTCAGGATAAGAACCAGTAAGTATCTTTTCAGTTTCTTTCCAATAATTAGCATCTACATCTGCAGATACACCTTGAAATACTACTTTGCCAGATTCATAAAGAGTAACTACTGTATCTTCTTCATCTGCTTGGAATATAGCATACATAGGAGTCTTATCTCTTTTTTTATCTTCGAAATGTTTAATCATTTCTTCTTTTAATTTGTCACTAACTTTAAATGATATAGTCATGTTAACACCTCTATGTATATTTTATCATATTTATTAGATAAATTGTTAAAAATATACTATAATATTAATAGAGGTGTATATATGAATTATGTAGATATAATTATAATTTTATTTATTATTTGTGGTGGTATTATTGGATTTAGTAGAGGAGTAGTTAAACAAGCAGTTATGACTATTGGAATGATACTTGTTATAGTACTTTCATTCTTACTTAAAAATCCATTATCTACTTTTCTTTATAGTAGATTACCATTCTTAACATTTGGAGTATTAGATGAATATGCAGTACTTAATATTATTGTTTATGAATTTATTTCATTTATGATATTATTCTGTTTATTAAGTATAGTATTCTTCTTACTAATAAAGGTAAGTAATTGGATTGAAAAATTCTTTAAGGCTACAGTTATACTTGCAATTCCATCTAAAATACTTGGATTTGTACTTGGAGCTTTAGAATATTTATTTATTACATTTGTAGTATTATTTATATTATCAGGTCCTATTATTTGGTCAGAAAATTTTCATCAAATAAAAGCTGTATCTGAATCAAAAGTAGGAGGATATATTTTAAAGAAAACTCCAGTTATTTCTTACTATACTAAGAATACTCTTAAATCAATCGAAGAAATTGTTGATTTATATAAAACTAAAGATAAATATTCTGTTAAGAAATTTAATTGTAAAGCAATTAATATTATGAAAAAAGATAAAATAGTTAGTAATGAATCTATTGATTACCTAGAATCTCATGGTAAGATTAAAAACTATTGTGAATAAAAAAGAATAAGCATAAGCTTATTCTTTTTATATTCCTCTATAAATATCTTTATATTTGTATGGATCTTTAGGATCAATTCTATCATAGAATAGAATACCATCTAAATGGTCATATTCGTGTTGGAATACTATGGCTAATTCTTCTCTAAATCTTTTTTCTATTTTGTTACCATCCATATCATAATATTCAACACTTATTCTAGCACTTCTAGGTACTATTCCTTCTATTGGTCTATTAATAGATAAACATCCTTCTCCTTCAGATACATATATTTTTTCTTCTGATTCACTAAGTATCTTTGGATTAATTACAGTATAAGTTTCAAATTTTCCTTCTTCATATTCATATACTATAACAAATATTCTTTTAGCAATACCTAACTGTATAAGAGATAAACCCATACCAGGTCTTAAATCATATTTTTTAGCATATTCATCTATTTGACTTAATCTAAGCATTTCTATAGAGTCTTCTATAGTCTTTTTAGTCTTATCATCTAAAGGAAAAGTAACGTCTTTACTAACTAATCTAATTCTCTTATCAAACTCATCGATAATATCTTTAGTTTTAAGCATAGTATCACCCCTTAACACACAAGTATTTTATCATATTTTTAAAAAAAATCAAATTAAAGACAGTGTAAAGTGCATAGTATATTAAATATAAAACATGATATTATTATATTAGAGGTAGGAATATGAGAAGATTAATAAACAAATTAGATAAAGTTTTATTGATTTCAAGCATCATATTATTTGGATTTGGTTTGCTTATGATCTTTGATGCATCAAGTATTAAATCTGAATTAGAATATGGTGTTAATAATAAATATCTTATAAAGCAAATACTTGCTCTAGCTATATCTTTAGGAGTTTCGGCATTTGTTATTATTTATCCTATTAAAAAATATATTAAATGGGCATTTCCGGTAGCAGCATTTATGATATTAGTGTTAATTCTTTTATTTCCTTTAGGTGTAAAAGTTAACAATGCTAGATCTTGGTTTGCATTAGGATTTATGACTGTGCAACCATCTGAATTTGCTAAAATAGTTATAATAGTATTTTCTGCAATTATATATGGAGTAGTAGCTAAGAATCCTAATTTACATTGGTTTAGAGCTTCGTATGCTATTATGGTTGGTGGATTAATTACTTTATTAACAGTAGCTCAACCAGATGCTGGAACAGGTTTAATATTATTTATAATTACTGCATCTTTATATTTTATGTCTGCAATATCTAAGAAGATAAAGATAAGAACAGTACTCTTTTGTACGGGATTAGTAGTATTAGTAGTAGGTGTATTACTAATTGTTAAAGGTAATGTATTTAATGCTATGCAGATGAATAGATTTAACTTTTTAAAACCATGTACTAGATATCAGGAAAACTCTGGTTATCAAGTATGTAATGGTTATATAGCTATTAATAGTGGTAAATTAATATCTATATCTCCTGGTAATAGTAAACAAAAATATTTATATTTACCAGAAGCTTATACAGACTTTATATTCCCAATTATAGTAGAGGAATTTGGCTTAATACCTGCTATATTAGTTATATTATTATATGCATTAATAATCTATAGAATTATACTTGTTGGAAAGAGAGCTACAAATGTAACTAATCAAATGATATGTTTTGGTGTAGCAATATTCTTATTTTCACATATAGTTATTAACTTAGTTGGAGTACTTGGTATATTACCATTAACAGGTGTACCATTACCATTCTTAAGTTATGGTGGATCATTTGCATTAACTGTTTCTGTTGCTTTAACTCTTGTACAAAGAGTTTCGATAGAAAACTATGATAGTTTAAAAAGAAAAGTATTAGATTAAAGGGAAAACACTTTCTAAAAGAGAATATATCTTTTAGGAGGTGTTTTTATTATGAAAAATAAACTTAAAATAATAAGTATATGTTTTATTATTTTGATAATAGTAATATTTATATATTACAAACCTAATACTGTTAAAGCAGAAGAATCTAATGTTAGATGTACTTATTTTGTAGATATAAAAGGATCTATTAATAATCCAGGTGTATATGAAGTAGATTGTGGTAAGAGAGTAATAGATGTTATTAATATGGCAGGCGGATTAACTGAAGATGCGGATACTACTATTTTAAATTTAAGTAAAAAAGTAAAAGATGAGATGTATATAATTGTTTACTCTAATAGTCAAATAAAAGAGTATAAAGAAAAACTATTACCATCAAAAGAAATTATTAAAAAAGTAGAAGAAAAAATAATTTGTCCTGATAATAGTAATGATGCTTGTGAAAAGAGTAGTACTTCTAAAGAAGAAACAAAAATAGAGGGTAAAATAAATATTAATACAGCATCAAAAGAAGAACTAATGAATTTACCAAATATTGGGGAATCTAAAGCAGATAAAATAATAGAATATAGAAAAACAAATATGTTTAATACTATAGATGATATTAAAAATGTAAGTGGTATTGGTGAAAGTATATTTAATAAGATTAAAGATTATATTACTACAGAATAAATATTTATTACTGTTATCATTAATAACAATAATATATGTATTATTTTTTATTATATTATTTAATCCAAAAGAGTTAAATAATAAAACTGTTTCTGGTTATATATATGACTATAAGATTGATGGTAATAAGTTAACTTTAAAGATTATATCTAATAAGAGAGTATTAGTTAATTATTATTTTAATACTGAACAAGAAAAGAATAACTATGATTTAAAATATGGTGATTATATTTTTCTAAAAGGGGAATTTACTCCTATAAAAGAGAATACTAATTTTAATATGTTTAATTATAAGAAATATTTATATAGTCAAAAGATATATTATCAGTTTAATGCTTCAAGTATTAAACCGGTTAAAAGAAATAGAAATATATTTTTTGCAATTAAGAATTTGATAGTAAAAAGAATAGAAATGTGTAAATATTCAAAGAAATATTTATATGTGTTTTTATTATCAAATAAATCTTTTTTAGAAGATGATCTATATTCTTCTTATAAGAACTTAGGTATAGTTCATTTAATATGTATTTCTGGAATGCATATTTCTTATATAGTTATGCTTTTAAATAAATTAAAAATAAAAAAGGTATTTATATATATCTTTTTATTCTTATATATGTTTTTATTAAACTTTAGTATATCTATAGTAAGATGCACATTAATGCTTATTTTAAAAAGTATTAAAGATAAATATAAACTAGATATATCAAATGAGAAACTGTTATTAATAGTTATGTTATTTTTATTAATTATTAATCCATTTAATATATATAATATAGCTTTCATATTTTCATTTGTTATATCTTTTGGATTATATTACTTAAAGTCAAATCATTCCTCTTTAGTAGCTTTCTTATATTCAATACCAATACTTATTAATACTTATTTTAAAATAAATTTTATTTCATTAATAATTAATATAGTATTTATACCGATAATTAGTTATATAGTATTTCCATTTACATGCCTTGTATTTGTATTTAATTTCTTAGATAGGTATTTCTTCTATATAACAAATTTTATGGATAAAATGCTCTTAAAAATGGATGAGATAGATATATTTACTATTTCTTTTTCTAAACTAAATATTATTCTGATAATTATTTATTATGTATTATTAATTTTATGTAAAAATAGTAAGAAATACTACATAGGAATTATATGCTTACTATTAATTTTTTATTTAAATGGGTTATATGTAATTAATCCAAAAGTATATTTTTTAGATGTAGGTCAAGGAGACTCTAGTTTAATAAGGTATAAAAATAAAAATTATTTAATCGATACTGGAGGTATAACTAATTACCAGGAAGAATGGAAAAAGAGAAAACATGAGTATTCTATTTCTAATGATTTAATAATTCCATTTTCTAGAAGTATTGGAGTTAAAAAGATAGATTATTTAATTATTACTCATGGTGATTATGATCATATGGGAGAAGCAATTAACTTAGTAAATAATTTCAAGGTAGAAAAAGTAATCTTTAATTGTGGGCCTTTTAATGATCTAGAAAATGAATTAATTGATGTATTAAAACAAAAAAATATAGAATATTACTCGTGTGTCAACCAGGTAGATAATCTATATTTCTTGCAAACAAAAGAATATGATAATGAAAATGATAATTCTAATGTTATTTATACTGAACTAAATGGTTATAGATTTCTATTTATGGGAGATGCAGGAATACAAAAGGAAATAGATATTCTAGGTAAATATGATATATCTGATATAGATGTATTAAAAGTAGGACATCACGGCTCTAATACTAGTTCTAGTAAAGAATTTATTAATGAAATAAAACCTAGATATTCAGTTATTAGTGTTGGTAAGAATAATAGATATGGGCATCCAAATAAAGAAACATTAGTTAATTTGAAAGAATCAATTATATATAGAACTGATCAGAATGGGAGTATTATGTTTAATCTTAATTCTAAGTTAAATGAAAAATTATGTGTTCCGTAGAGTATTTACATAGTGTTTACTTTGACGTTTGACATATTTTTATAATAGTAATACAATGATAATAGGGAGATGAGTTTATGTTAATTGATAGTAAGACAGAAAGAGTTATTAACAGTATAGGAATCGCAGAAAATGCTAAATTAGAAGGTATTTCAAAAACTTCAAGAAGAATTCTTAATGGTGGAGATAATACCACAATATTTAATCATATTACACAAGGTTATTCAGAATTTAATGAGGATATTAAAAATGGTGAAGTAGCTTTAGGAACTTTTAGAAAGGTTGGATTCACTGTTACGTTACCATATACTTTATTACTTGGCTTTGTAACTAAAATAGGAGCAGATGTTAGAACTTTAGTTGCTATGGCTAGAGAGGAAAAAAATATTGCTACTTTAGTTAATAACGGCATTATTAAACAAGAAGATGTACCTGCTTTAATAGGTAAAGTTCAAAAATTAGATGATTCTACTAGAACAATGTCTGCAGATGTTGCTTTATATCAAATGGAAGGAGGCATGTCTCGATGAAATATACAAAGGGAATGGCTATAACACTAGATGATAATAAAGAATATATAATTTTAAGATTAAAAGAAATTGATGGCATCCTATTTGCTTACGTACAAAATACTGAAGATATAAATGATGATGCTTTCGTTATTTTAAAAGAGAACTCTTTAGAAGTAGTATCAGACGTTGAAAAAATTAAATTCTTAATGGAAAATATGTAATTAAAACTGCCTTAGGCAGTTTTTTATATGAAATCAATATTATTTATTGATTTAAAAAAATTGCTTTGTTATAATACTATTTACTTGCAAATAATGAGGTGTAATTATGAAAAAAGGTCAAGAAGTAATTATTAATGGTAATAAGGCAACATATGATTTTAGTGAAGATCAATTATCTTTACTTATAAATGATTATTATAGAACTCTAGGTAGATGTGTTGTTGCTAAATTTATTTATTATTATAAAGGTGAAGAAGCTAGATTTCGTTGTGAAACAGTAGAAGGTAAAAGAGATTTACGTACAAATGCAAAACTAAGATTTGAAGGTAAATTATCTTTTGAAGATATTAAAAAAATTGTTAAACAAGAATTAGAATCTGATGGTGCAAAATTAGTAGATTTTGTTAGTATGGCTTTAGTTGAATCTGAAGGTAAAGCAGGAAAGAAAAAACGTACAATTGTTGATAGAAAATTTACTGTTACAGAAATTGGCTCAGGTAAAACTTATCATAGAATTAAAAAACTTCAAATGAGAGAATTAGATTAGTGTAAACTAATCTTTTTTTATGTTATAATTAAATAGGTGATAAAATATGGCATCAACAATTATACATATGGCTGTAGCTAATGAATTAAATAAAAAACTTGGTAGAGATAATAATCTTATATTACTTGGAGGAATAGCTCCTGATCTTGGTAAGATAGCTGATGGTAGTAAAATTAAAGCTCATTTCCAAGATACTAATGATGATATTCCAAATATAAAAAGATTTTTAAATAAATATAGTTCTAAAATGAATGATGATTTTGTAATGGGTTATTTTATTCATTTATATACAGATTATTTATGGTTTAAATACTTTATTCCAGAGCTATTTAATAGTGATAAAGAGTTAATTACTAAATTAGATGGTACTAAAGTAAAATGTAATGAAAACATATTTACTTTATATGTATATAATGACTATACAAACTTAAATACAAGAGTATTAGATGAATATAATATGGATTTAAGTATTTTCTATAATGAACTTCCAAAGCTAAATAATATAATTGAAGAAATTCCAATGAATAAATTAAATCTACTAATAAATGAAACAAGCTATATAATTGAAACCTCTAAAGAGAAAAAAGAATATGTATTTGATATAGATGATATTAAAACATTTATAAGTACATCTACTGATTTAATATATGCATATTTAAAAGAAAAAGAATTAATATAAAAAGACTGCTTATTTGCAGTCTTTTTTAAAACTTTCTATATAATCCTATTGCTTTACCAACTATATATACTTTATCAAGTATAATAGGGGCCATAGTATCATTTTCAGGTTGTAATCTAAAATATCCGTCTTCTTTATAAAATGTTTTAAGTGTTACTTCGTTATCTTCAGTCATAGCAACTACCATATCTCCATTATTAGCAGTAGCTTGTCTTTGAACAATAACTATATCTCCATCATGAACACCAGCGTTGATCATTGAAGTTCCAGATACTCTAAGTGTAAATACTTCTTTTTTAGTAGGTATCATGGAAGCTGGTAATGTGAAGAATTCATCAGGCATTTCAATTGCTTCAATTGGATTACCTGCAGTTACTTTACCAAGTAGAGGAACGTCTATAGTATCAGATTCAGCATAATCATTAGGAACTAATAATTCTATAGCTCTATTTTTTGAATCTCCTCTTTTTATATATCCTTTTGCTTCTAGAGTATTTAAATGTGCTTGTACAGTAGCAGGACTAGATAAATCTAATGCTTTACCAATTTCTCTTACTGTTGGTGGGTAACCATTTTTAGCAATACTTCTTTTTAAATAATCTAAAACTAAATTTTGTTTTACAGTTAGCTTCTCCATATTATTCTCCTTTACTAAAATAATATTATCACAAAAAATGTAAAATGTCAAACATTTGTTTGAAAGTATATTGACACAAACAATCGTTCGGTATAGAATGAAGACAAGAGGTGAAGATATATGAAAAAAATGAAAGAATTTTTAAGAGTAGGAGTAGTATTTGCTATATGTGCAGTTTTATTATATTCACTTGCTATTAGATTAATTAATGTATATGGGTTAGAGGATACAGTTATAGATGAATATAACTATGAAGAATATTATGCTTATAATGAATAATCTATTTATTTTTTAATTATTATTTGATATAATTATTAAAGAATAAAGGGCTAGGGTGATAGTTATGGATCAAAAAGCAATAAATGTAATTAAAAACTTAACATTAGATATGATTCAAAATTCTGGAACAGAAGGAAGTTATGGTATAAGTTTTTCTGCGGCACCAATTTTATATACACTTTTTACCAAACATTTAAGAGTTAATCCTTCAATACCAGATTGGATAAACAGAGATAGATTCGTTCTTAGTGCATCACATGCATCAGCGTTATTATATGCAACTATGTTTTTATCTGGTTATCCTTTAATGATTGATGATTTAAAAAATTATAAGCAACTTGGTTCTAAAACACCTGCTTATCCTAGTATTAATACTTTAGGAGTAGATTTAAGTACAGGACCTTTAGGTCAAGGATTTGCTACTGCTGTAGGTATGGCTCTTGCAGAAAAGAAATTAGAAGCTCTTTATAATGATAATAGTAAGGGTAAAGCTAAATTAGGCAAAATAATAGATTATAGAATATATACACTTGTTTCTGATGGAGATCTTATGAAAGGTATTTCATATGAAGCTGCTTCTTTTGCAGGAACAATGGGATTAGATAATCTAATAGTTTTATATGATTCGAATGGTGTATCATCTGATGGAGATGTAAGAAGAACATTTAGTGAAAGTGTTTTATCTAGATTCTCAGCATTAGGATGGAATACTATATCTGTTAAGAATGGTAATTCAGCATCTGAAATTAATAAAGCTATTGAGAAAGCTAAAAAGAATAAAGCACCAACAATTATTCAAATTAGAACGGTTATTGGTGATGGTTTAATTAATCAAGGTAAAATGATTACACATTCTCAGTTACTTGATAAGAATGATATGGATCAATTTAAACAAAAAGCAGGAGTTGGTACAATACCATTTACTATATTAAAAGAACCTGCTAGTTATATGAGAGATACTGTTGTAGGAAGATCTATAAAAATATATCAAGAATGGGAAGATTTAGTTAATAAATATAAACAAATCTTAACACCACAACAATTAGTAGAGTTAAATAATATTAATCAAAACTTAGTTAATATAGATTTAAATAAAACAGAAATTCCTATAGATTATGATAATAAAGAATCTATGAGGGAAAGTAATCATAGAGTTATGAATATAATTGGTAATTCAGTATATAATTTTATGGGTGGTAGTTCTGATCTTGCTAATGCTACTAGAGCATATATAGATGGTGGAGATGAGATTGGCTATAATAAATATACTGGTAAGAATATACCATTTGGTGTTAGAGATAGTTTTATGGGAGCATGTTTAAATGGTCTAGCTATTTCTGGATTTAGAACATTTGGTTCATCATTACTTGTTTATAGTGATAGTATGAGAGAATCAATTAGACAAACTGCTTTAATGAATTTACCAGTAACATATATATTTACACATGATTCAGTTACAAATTCATTTGATGGACCTGCTCACCAACCAGTAGAGCAATTATCAGATTTAAGATCAATACCTAATTTATATGTATTTAGACCTGCTGATATTAAAGAAATAATTGGTACATGGAATGTAATACTTAATAATAAGATACCTGCTGTTATTTCACTACCTAAAACTGAAGTAAAAGCAGAACAAGGTACTAAGCAAGCTAACGTAGTTAAAGGAGCTTATGTAGCAGGAGAAGAAAAAGATAAAGTAGATGCTGTTATTATAGCTACAGGAGCTGAAGTTCAACTAGCTAAATCTATTCAAGTAAAATTATTACAAGATAAGAATATAGATGTTAGAGTAGTTAGTATGCCTTGTATGGAATTATATTATAAACAAAGTGATGAATATAAAGAGAGTATTATTCCAACTGGTAAACCTATATTTGTATTAGAGTTTGGATCTTCATTTGGATGGGAAAAATTTGTTCCTAGTTCAGATTACTTATTAACTGTAGATTCATTTGGAGCATCAGGATCTAAAGAAGATGTATTAGCATATATGAATATAAATATAGACAAATTAATTGAAAGAATAGAGAACTTAGTAAAATAAGTTCTTTTATTTTAATTAAAAATAATATATAATATATATGTATTTAAGGAGGAAATAATATGTGGCATGATATATTAATGGTGGCTATTGGATTAGTACCAGGATTAATAATTGGATTCTTCATTGCTAAGATAGTTATGGAAAAATATTTAAAGAAGAACCCACCAATAAATGAACAAATGATTAGAACTATGATGATTCAAATGGGAAGAACACCTTCTCAAAAACAAGTTAATCAAGTTATGAAGGCAATGAACAACACTAAGTAGTGTTGTTTTTGTGTACTTTCAAAAGTCAATCAAAAATTTGACTATTTTACGTAAATATGTTATAATTTTTCTCGTATGAAGGGTGCAGTATCCTAGTTGATACATCTATTATGAAGACGAGCCTAAAAATTCGTTAAATAGCATACAAGTACACTTTATATATTTGCTTGGCTTGCCCAAAGCTGGGTGTTTATATAAAAGTAGTTTTATGGGAATCTTATAATGGCATATAAGACTCTACCCATTTAACACATTACAAAAGATAATTGCTAATCTTGAGTGAATATATGGGAATTATAGGAATATCTACATATTAATGGCCAAAGTATTTAGATATTTATATCTTATATGAAACTGTATTTGCAAAAAAGACTAATAATAGAAAATATCAGGGAGGAAATCTCCTAGGCTGTATACTGTCATGAGTTTGCAGTGCGTACTAAGTGGTAATCAAGTCGTATACTTAGGTAACGGTATATATATTTAAGTAAAGGGGAACCGCCTTTTGGTAACGAAAGGTTTAAATATGAGAAACTTCTACTTGACCTATGGCGCAAAGTTAATTGTGATAGTACCAGTCATATTTTTTTATGAAATAAATCATCTTTAATAAGATGATTTTTTTGTTTTTAAATATTTAATATGATATAATAGTTTTCAATTGTTTAAGAGGTGTATTATGAACAAAATATTATTAGTAGCTGAAGGTAAATTTGATTGTGAAAAATTAATTAAATCTCTTAGGAGAATGATAATAGATCCAGAAAAAGAAAGTATAAGTGTTATAAATATTAGAGACGATGAATATAAAGGAAAAGATGGAACTATTAAAACACAGAGTTTCTTTATGGGACAAATAGTACCGAAAGATGATAGAAATTCTAATACATATATTACATTTGAAGATGAAAATGGAATGCAAATAAAAGAATATTATATATCTGGTTTTTTAGATGAAGAAAGTGTGTTAAATTCTACTATTATTGAAGATTTAATTAGTAGTGAGGAAGATAGAACTATTATAAGAAATAATCCGTCTTTATTACTTAAATATTTGTTAGATATGGGTGAAGAAAATATTGGTAGAACTCTTAATGATTACGGAATAAATGGAGTATATTCTGTTTTAAATGATAGTGCATGGGTAGAAAATAAACCTGATTTCTATTTTGGAACAACTGGGAGTTTAATAGGATATACTGATACAATGCCTAAATATCCAAGTGAAGATCATACTGTATCATATTATACTAATAGTAAAGAAGTTTTAGAATACTTAGGAGTAGATTATAGACCATTTATTAAACTTGAAAAGAAATCTAGATATTATCCTAATGGATTTTCTGTATTTAGTGGAATCTTTTTAAGTCATGTTGAAAAAGATAGAATGAATAAAGAAGGTTTTCCTATAGGATGTGAAGAGCAAGCAAATACAGCATATATAAGTGTTCTTAATAGTACATATAGATTAAAAAAGAAGAATAAATAATATTCTTCTTTTTTTGTGTTATAATTATACTAGGTGATAGTATGAAAAAGAAAAAAACATTTATTGGTTTAACTGTAGGCATAGTATGCACAATAATTGTAATAATATTATGTATATGGTTTTATAATAATTTTATTAGTGTAAATGGTTCATTAAAAAGGGATGAAAAATATATTACAAAGTTAGTCAATAAAAAGTATCCTGAATATAGTATTGATTCATTAGAATTACAATATGTTGATTTTTTTAGTTCTATAAAAACAGCAAATGATAATTATTTTCCACATCGTGCAACTGAAGCTGAAGTTTTTATATCTAATAGAGATGAAAAAATAAAATTAAAATTTTATAAGAAATTACTTGTATTTTGGTCATATGATGCATTACCTATAGAAGGACCAAAAGTTGAGGATAATTATTATTTATATTCGAGTGGGGCTTATAATTGTAAAATTGCTGACATAGAACAAAATAAATATGAAAATATGGACTATTCAGGTTTATGTATATTATTATATAAAACAGAAAATGGAATAGGATATGAGTATGATTTACAAACTAGTTCCTGGAAGAAAATAAATAAAGATTATTATTATTTAACTTCTACTATAGGATATAGTGTAATCACTGAAGAAAAAGCAAAAAGTATTATTAACTATTTTGAAAGTGTAAAGGACGTGAAATAACAAAATGAAAAAACAATTTGGTTGGTTATTAATAGTACTTATTATGTCATTTGCATTGTCAATGGGAATGAGTTTATTATCAGAAGGAGTTATACCTAAAATAAATGTATATTTTGGTATATTAATAATACTATTGTTTATATTTATAAGTGTTATATTTGATATGATTGGAGTAGCTATTACAGCACAAGATGAGACACCATTTAATTCAATGGCATCAAAGAAAATAAAGGGATCTAGTCATTCGGTTAAACTTATTAAAAACTCTGATAAATTAGCCTCTATTTGTAATGACGTAGTAGGTGATGTATGCGGAGTAGTTAGTGGTTCTGCTGGTATGATGGTAGCAGCTTCTTTAGTAGATAAAGTAAAGATAAATCCATCATTATTAGTTTTACTAATTACATCAATTATTGCATCTTTAACTATTACTTCTAAGGCACTCGGAAAGACTATTGCTATTAAGAACTCTAAAGCAATAACAGAAAGAGTTGGAAAAGTAATAAATATATTTAAAAAATAAGAAGTTTTACTTCTTTTTTTATTTGCAAAATCTTAAATAAGTGTTATAATATCTTAGGCTTTCCAAAAAGGGGATGAGTATATGGAAATTAGAAACGTAGCAATTATTGCACACGTAGACCATGGTAAAACTACTTTAGTAGACGGATTATTAAAAGAATCTAATACATTTAGGGAAAATGAAGTAGTAGCTGAAAGAGCAATGGATTCTAATGATATTGAAAGAGAAAGAGGTATTACTATTTTAGCTAAACCTACTTCTGTTAAGTATAAAGATTATAAAATTAATATCTTAGATACTCCAGGACATGCGGACTTTGGCGGTGAAGTAGAAAGAATTATGCACATGGTTGATGGTGCTATATTACTTGTTGATGCTTATGAAGGTGTTATGCCTCAAACAAAATTCGTATTAAAGAAAGCATTAGAAGCTAATTTAAAAATTATAGTAGTAGTTAATAAAGTTGATAAACCAACTTCAAGAATTAATGAAGTAGTAGAAGAAGTTCTAGAATTATTAATGGAACTAGGAGCTTCAGATGAACAATTAGATTTCAAAACAGTTTATGCATCTGCTATTAATGGAACTTGTTCATTAAGTCCTGATTTATCTACTCAAGAAAAAACTATGGATCCTATATTTGATTTAATAGTTAAAGAAGTACCTGCTCCTAAAGTAGAAGAAGGTGCATTTAGATTCCAACCTGCATTATTAGATTATAATGACTATGTAGGAAGAATTGGTATTGGTACTATTAATAGAGGATCTGTTAAAGTAAATGAAATGGTTTCTTGTGTAAGACTAGATGGTTCTATTAAGAAGTTTAGAATTCAAAAATTATTTAGTTATTATGGACTAAAGAGATTAGAAGTTGAAGAAGCTCATGCTGGTGATGTTATTGCAATTGCAGGACTTGCTGACATAGAGGTTGGAGAAACTATATGCGCAGAAGGGCATGAAGAGGCTCTTCCAAAACTTAGAATAGATGAACCAACTTTACAAATGACATTTGGTGTTAACTCATCACCATTTGTAGGTAAAGAAGGTAAATTTGTAACTGCTACTAAAATAAGAGAAAGATTATATAAACAAGCAGAATCTGATGTTTCACTAAAGATTAGAGATAATGATCAAGAAAGTTTTATTGTTTCAGGCAGAGGAGAACTTCACTTATCTATTTTAATTGAAAATATGAGAAGAGAAGGCTTCGAACTTGAAGTATCTAAACCTGAAGTTATTATTAAAGAAATTAATGGTGTTGAATGCGAACCATATGAAGATGTTTCTATTGAATGCCCTGAAGATACAGTTGGATCTATTATTGAAGCTTTAGGACTACGTGGTGGTACAATGGAAACTATGACTAATTTACCTGGAGTAGTTAAATTAACTTATACTGTTCCATCTAGAGGTTTAATTGGTTTCGCAACAGACTTCATGACAATGACCAAAGGATTTGGTATCTTAAATCATACATTTAAAGAATATTTACCAAAACAAGGAGCACAAGTTGGAGAAAGAAAACTTGGAGTACTTGTTTCTATGGAAAACGGTGCTTGTACAGCTTACGCTTTAGGTCAATTAGAAGATAGAGGTGTAATGTTTGTAGAACCTGGTGCAGAAGTGTATGAAGGTATGATTGTAGGGGAAGCTAATAAAGATGCTGACCTTGCTGTTAACGTTGTTAAAGGTAAGAACTTAACTAATACAAGAAGTGCTGGTAAAGATCATACTGTAGTTTTAAAAAGACCAAAACAATTATCTTTAGAAGCTGCACTTGAATATATTAATGGTGATGAACTTGTTGAAATAACACCAATTAATTTTAGATTAAGAAAGAAAATTCTTAATACTGAAGAAAGAAAAAAATATGATGCAAGAATAAGAAATGAGCAAAAATAATTGCTCATTTTTCTTTGACATTAAAAGTAATATATTATATTATATTTTTACTTGAAAAGAGGAAGACAATATGACTCCATTTGAAAAAATAAAAACTTTAAAAGATGAAGAAATAGATGAATATATTAACCATAGACTATCTTTGCTTAAGAATAAAGAACAAAAAGAAATAGGATTAAATACTGATCAAACTATTGTTAATGAATTACTAGATGAAAATATAATTGTTAATATATCAGCAGATTCTAAAGAAGCTGGTGAGTTTGCATATGTTTATTTTGCTAGTCTTGTTTTTGATGATGACGAAATGTATAAGTATTTAATTAGAGCGGTAAGAAATGCTGATAATCCATATGATGCTGTTATAAATGCAAGTGATGAATATTTAAATATGAATGATCCAAGACGTGAAGATGGTAACATGACAACTTTTATGAGAGATACATTTTATAAATATTTTTCTTTAGGACCTCAAAAACCATTATCTATTAAAACATTTCATAAACATTATTTTGCTATTTGTTCAGAAGTAGCAGGTGTTGTTCATAATATGTTTAAATTCTTAGGAATAGATTCTGATTATATTATTGGTAATATTAATGGAAACTCTCATGCATTTAATATTGTTTATTACTTTGGTAGAGATAAAAAAGCAATTATGGTAGATGCTTCAAGATGCTATAAACAATTACCAACAATGGTATTATTAGGGGATGAAGAGAAGCAATCTCTATTACCTTATGGTCAAATAACAATAGATGATAATGATGTTAAAAAAGCATATATGGAAATGTTTGGTATGAAGATTGATTGTGATAAGTTTGAGGATAGTTATGCAATATACGATGAACTATTCTTTGAAGCAGAAGATGGAGTAGAGGTTTCATCAGATATACCAAGAACACTTAAATTTAAATTAGTAAATAAAGAAGTAAAGTAAACCTACTTCTTTTTTATTTTAAAACTAATAAAAATAATATATAATTATATTAGGTGAAATATATGAAACTTAATGATGAAATATTAGAAGAGTTAAGAAAATTATTTAGTCATTATCCAGATTTTAAAACTTTTGTAGAAAAACGTCCTTCTGGAATAAATTTTGATAGTATAGAGGATGTTGAAGAACTATTTGATGCTGCAAAAGATGATGATTTTTGGTATTTAACTTCTTACTATATATCGTCTGATAGTCTTATTATAAAAGCTAATGATAAAACTACTAACGATATAGAAAAAGAAATAGAAGATAATGTACCTTCAAATTATAAAAGAATAATAGTAGAACTAGATAATAAGAATTATCCTGGTTTAGAAAATTTAAATAAATATGACGATATACTTATTAGAATTAAAGGAATGCCAGGCTTTTGTTCTATAGATGAATTTTTAGATATGAGAAAATTCTTTAATACTTTTTTAGAAACTTATCCTACTGAAGGAATGTCAGAGTTAGAAAAGATAACTCTTGCTTATGATCATGTTAAGTTTTTTGAATATCAATGGGATGAGGAGGATAGTCATTCATTAAGTTCTAGAAATATAGCTAAGGTATTTTCTACTAGTAATATAGTATGTGCTGGATATACATATATGTTTTGCGAATTACTTAGAGAAATGGGTATTGAGTCTGCTATTATGTCTGTACAAGAAGATGATGAAGATAACGAGTTTAATCATGTAAGACCTTTGGTTCAAGTAAATGATAAAAAATACAATATTAGTGGATTATACATATTTGATCCAACTTGGGATTCATCACAAGAAATGTATTTGACTGAGACTAAAGATGGTAAGAAATATTATGATTCTGAATTAGATGATGATGTTAAAGTTTTAAAAGAATTACCTAGAACTATTTCATATAACTTCTTCTTAGTACCTGCAAGAGAATATAAAAAATATTTTCCAAATGAAATTATAGATACGTTAGAAAAGTATCCTACAGATGAAGAAGTTGAATATTCTGAAGATATTAATATAGATGGTTTAGATACTGACAACTTAAAATTTTCTGAAATAATTAATATATTACCTGAAGTTTTAAGAACAGTAAAAAGAATTGAAGGTATGCCTGAAGAACAAATTGATGAATATATAGATGATGCAATGAATATTATTATTAAATATAGATTTGAAATAATTAGATCTGCACCAAAGTTTTAAATAAAATAACTAGTAAAACTAGTTATTTTTTATGTTATAATTAAATTAGGTGATAGTGATGAGTCAATATAAAGTAATTGATGGAAATTATGCTTGTGCTTATATATCTTATTTATTTACAGAAGTAGCAGGTATATATCCAATAACTCC